>Ga0209089_10000332_pt1 | contig 44399 bp, 46 predicted proteins | sample ArcticOcean_MG_C_FD_187431 | JGI IMG/M metagenome (GOLD analysis project Ga0209089, IMG submission 187431) | Marine microbial communities from western Arctic Ocean - ArcticOcean_MG_CB2_150 (SPAdes) (version 2) | ecosystem: Environmental > Aquatic > Marine > Oceanic | place: Arctic Ocean: Canada...
GCCCCATGTAGCCTTGCTATGCATGGATGAAGCCTTTGGGTTGGGTCGCGCCTGGGACGTGGGTATGTACGCGCAAACGTTGATGCTTGCCATGACCGCTAATGGTCTGGCTTCTTGCGCACAAGGCACCATGGGACACCACCCAGAGCTCGTTCGCGAAGCTTTTGATCTAGGACCAGAAGTGAAAGTGTTATTTGGTCTTAGCTTTGGCTACGAAGACACATCCATGAAAGTCAATTCCGCACACACACAACGTGCTGAACTAGAAGATACAGTTACATTTAGACGCTGAGGATCGCCCGGCCGCTGGGTTATTGAATAATCTGTTGTCCGGGACTAAACTCGGTCGGCGGTTACGAATTTACTTCTCACGAGGTCATCGATGTCTATAGATAGTGTAGGTTTTAATTATGGACGAAATTTCAATCAATCGGTCGCCGGAGGTCGAGGATTATGTCGTCGCCCTTGGACGCCATGAGACCGCGCTCGACTATCAGGCGGCCTATGGCGACGGAATCGCAGAGGCCTGCGAAAATCAAAAACTGATTTTGCTTCCATCGATCCGCATCGACGCGGATTTGGAGTTCCTCAACGCACTGACCTTTCCTCCGCAATTCAAGAAGATCTCCAGCGGCGATGGGCTAGGCAGCAGTCTTATGCGGCGCGATGGCAAACGCATTTCCCGCGACCCGGACCACCCGATCAACATAATTATTGAGGACCAAGGTATAGCAGCCTACGCAAATCATCAGATCGCGTCAGTGTTTGAACAACTACGTCTGACCATACGACAATTGTTTCCCGCATACCGGTCATTGCGAGAAGGCGCGCTCACCTGGCGTTTCACCAAGACCCGCGACGAGAACATGCACTACGATGCCTTCGATCCGAATAGCCGATTTTATTCGCGCCAGCATCGGGTGAAATTTTTTATCAACCTCGACCATTCACCGAGAACCTGGCATTTAACGCATCGGATCGATCAGATCCTGAGAAATCACCGCGAGATCTTTCCCGAAACCCTGCCCTCCCATCTCAATGATGTCGCGGGGATCGCAAGCAGGTGGCCGGAACTGCAGGACTTGCCATATCATGAACTACGTTTCCCACAACTTTCCATCGCCCTGGGAAATGCCGAGTCGATAGGTCATGGCGTAAAATATGGCAATCGGGTTATTGGCGGCGAATTTTTCGTCCCGCCGGAGGAAATGCTCGATCCTCGAAAGGCACTTCATGGACTTTACGACCCGTTGAAAAAATACGGGTTTTCCTGAAAGAATTCCGACGTCGCGCCAATCGAGAACACACTGAGTCATCGCTGGAGTAACGGACAAAACCGATGCCGCCAAGATTTTCAAACGGCGTGCTCCATTTCGTCGAAGTCTTTCGCTTCAGGCGGCGGCTACTCCTTCGGTATTGTTGTCACCCCAGCTAAGACACCGCGAGCAGTTCCAGACCATCGATCGCGATCAATTTTACCGCCAGCGCCGCCAAGGTGACCTGGAAAACAATCAGAAACACCTTCTCATTGATCCGGCTTAATAAGGCTCGCCCCAGCCACGCGCCAAGCACGGCAGCGGGAACCATGCTGACAATAGCCGCCCAATGTTCGGCGAAGCTGAACCCGACGAGCATGAACCCCGCTATCTTAAAGAAATTCCCCACCAAACCGAAAAACCCAAGTGTTCCGACGACCTGTTCCTTGGCCAAATCCTTTCGGATCACCAGCACACCGAGGATGGGCGCGATTACTCCGACAATCATGTTGAATACACCGGTCACGAACCCAAGAGGAACGAAGGCCCAGAGTGGCAACTCCCGCCCTTTCATAATTTTGAGATGCCTGAGAGCAAGGGTGAACAATACAAAACAACCGATCAGAATTTGAACCCGATCGGCGCCCAGACCGGTGAACAACCAGAGACCTAGTGCGACACCAAAGGGCAGCAACAGCGCGAAGCGGATGATGATCGGCCAAGCCAAATGCTCCCACAGCATCCAAACCCGGGAGATGTTGGAGGCGAGCTGAACTATGCCGTGAACCGGTATCGCCACCGATGGTGGCATGACCTGCAGCATCAGCGCTATCAAGGCGGTGCCGCCACCCGCACCGACAACCGCCGTCAGCGCAGCCGTCGCGAAGGCCGCGAAAGTGAGAAGGCCAATTTCCAAGCCGGAGATCAAACTCATTTCGAACTCATACCGCGTCCTTGCGGCCTCCATAGGGTGCTATATCCCGGGGTGACCATCGTCCGCAATATTTGGGACAGCTGGGATTGTAATTCAGCGGAGAATTTAGCCGATCAGGTTGGTTGATACTATGCGGCAATTTTGCGGTGTAGCAAGCGCCGGGGGCAGCAAGGGCGGGCTCACCAACCGCTTACGTTCGGTGTGGATTTATACGAGCTTGTTCGGCTGGCGGCGTTGGGCCAGGGCTTGAGCCAACGCCACGGATCAACCCAGCACACTTAGGGGACGCCAGCCCTATAGTACTAGTAGGCTCGTGTCCCGTAAATCTGTGACAGCCTGCGGACGTCCAGGGACTAATCCCAGAACCCCGTACACGACCCGGGTTTCCCAGCGTCCTGGAAGAGCTCATGCACATTAATGGACGAGGGAATCGGCGATCAACCGATGCGCAAACTGATGTACAGAACGTACCCCTTAATTGACTAAATTATTGATAACGCCTTGATCGAAATGAGATTGGTGCCTGTACGAGGAACTTAATTCCCCTCACCCGCTCCAAATCACTCTTCAAATCATGCACGCGCCTCCCTGGGCCGATCCGGCGCCGGGAGACAAGTCGTGCGGACGAGATCACAATTATGCGGCGTTAGGGCTTGAATTTAGGGTCGGCAAGGGTTAGGTCATGGTCGCTGACTGATTTCGTTTTCCGCGCTCAAAGAATTTGCCGCACCGGCTGGCCGGACACCCTGAAATAGCCTCGCACGATCGTCAACGGCACTGCCGGGCGATTCGATGCTAAAACCAGATCCTTTGGAGCTGGTCCCAGCATGGCGTAACGGTACGATCTCTTCACGGCCGGGTGGGGCGCTATCTACACGTGACCGAGCGAATTGAGTGCCCCTAAAGAAATATTTGGACTGGAGAAAAGTATGAACGACAAGCCGCTGAACGGAAGAACTATCGCTTTGATGGTTGCGAACGGTTTTGATGAGATCGAATTTACTGCACCGCAGAAGCGCCTCATCGAGGCCGGCGCAAAGGTCACCGTGGTTTCTCGGGCTAATGGTTTGGTTAACGGTTGGTATGACGGCGGTTGGGGTCATTTCTTCCCGGTCGACGCCGACCTCGCCGACACCCTGGCGGTTGATTATGATGGCCTAATCGTTCCGGGCGGCATTCGCAGTATCGAGAAGATGTCCGAGGACCCCCATGCCAAGCGCATCCTGAAGGCGTTCCTGCGGGCCGACATGCCCACAGCGCTGATCGGTGATGGCGCTAAGCTGATGGTTGCGTCCGAGGATGCTTCTGGACGATCGGTATCCGGATCAGCGGAAGTAAAAGACGCGTTGATCGAAGCCGGCGCCGATTGGCAGGACGAGGGGGTCGTACTTTCTGGAAATCTCGTTTCCAGTTCCGGTGCGGTGATCCATCAAGCGATGGAGAAATTTTCTGAGTTTGTCGCCAAATACGAAGGCGAAGTCATCGAAGCAGCTTAATTGTTGTCCGCCAGAGTAAATCTGGCACAAGACGATGGAATTGACGGCGCCGGTGAATATGACCGCGCCGTTTTTTCTTGCACTTGACGGCTCCCCCTGTGGATATAGCGATGCTGGCGACGCTGGAGATAGGCTATGGACACGGACTTCCCACTGACCTCGCCCTGCGTCGGGGTTTGCCAGATTAATGCCAAGACTAAGTACTGCCTGGGTTGCTGGCGTACCTTGCGGGAAGTTGCGCACTGGTCACGCTATACGGACGAGGAAAAGCGCACTGTCCTGGTCGCATTGCGGGATCGCCAGGCCGAAGCGGGTGTGGATCAAAGGTCGTTAACCAGAAGGCAGAAACGCCGGCTCGACGCCGCTTCGGACAGCTGACTTTATCAAACCGCCGTCCCATTCCGACGATCGTCCAACTGGTGACACGATCAGCGGCGCTTTTCGATAAGATTCCCGCTTGACGGTGAACAATACCGCAACGATAGTGCCGGCCCAACGCATCGGCCGGATCGTGAACCCGTTACCGGGCTTCGTGTATCCGGCCGTATCGTTCTTTCGGGAGGTGAAGACACCGAAATTCACTGGGATCGGCGGCGGAATAACATCCTCCGGGCTGGCGCGCCTCGATCCTCGACGCCATAAGTCACGCCAAACCATTTTGCCCAACAATACGTTACGGGTAAGCGGGATGCGACGGGCTGGGACATCTACTGGTTGGGAGGGAGTGATGAGCAAATCCGTCGCTTTCACTGATTTGGGGATAGTCTCGGACACTCAGCCGAGCAGAACCAATTCTGAACACGCCGAGGTGGCTACCGCCAAAAACGAAAATACCTACGAGGACCCCAAGATCGTTCCCCTGCCGGCGCGACTGGCGGATTACGATCAAGAAGATCATTTCGTCGAGCGCGACGGGATGCTGTTTGCCGGAACTCATTTGATCATCGATCTTTGGGGCGCCTCCAGGCTCGACGATATCAACCATATCGAAGACACTCTGCGGGAAGCCATCCGGGAAGCCGGTGCGACTCTGCTTCACATTCACCTGCACCACTTCACGCCCAACGGCGGTGTATCCGGCGTCGCGGTGCTGGCGGAGTCGCATATCAGCATCCATACTTGGCCGGAGCGGGATTATGCCGCGTTGGATGTGTTCATGTGCGGCGATGCCCTTCCGCATCGAACTATTCCGGTACTCAAGCGCGCATTCGCGCCGGAGTCAGTCCAGATCGGCGATCATAAACGCGGTGTGATCGCGTGATGGAATGGTTCGAGGAGGCGTTGCACCCGAGCCTAACCCAGAGACTCTCCATGGACCGAATTTTGTTCCGAGAGAAAACCGATTTACAGGATCTGGTGATCTTCGATAATCGCATATTTGGTCGGGTGCTGGCACTCGACGGCATCGTGCAGACAACCGAAGGCGATGAGTTCATCTATCACGAGATGCTGAGCCATGTGCCAATTCTGGCCCATGGCGCGGCGTCGCGGGTGCTGATCATCGGCGGCGGTGACGGCGGCATGGCCCGCGAGGTGTTAAAGCATCCCAGCGTCAGTGCCGTCACCATGGTGGAAATTGATCCATCTGTGATCGAGCTTTGCCGGACCCATCTCCCGTCGATCAGCGCCGGCGCGTTTGATGACCCAAGGCTCGATCTGGTGATCTACGACGGCGCGGCCTTCGTTGAGGAAACCAATGATCGTTGGGATGTCATCATCATCGATTCCACCGACCCGCTCGGACCGGGAGAAGTTTTGTTCAGCGAGCGGTTCTATCGGGGATGCAAACGCTGCCTCGTGCCGAGCGGCATTCTGGTCACCCAAAATGGGGTGCCCTTTGTACAGGACCAGCAAGTCACCAATAGCTATCGGCGCCTGACGCCACATTTCGCCGATGTTTGGTTTTTTGTCGCCACGGTGCCGACCTATCAGGGCGGACAGATGGCATTCGGCTGGGCAACGGATGAAATCGCCCATCGGGCGACCTCGACGCACGCAATTGCGAAGCGATTTCAGACAGCGGGCTTCGAGACGCGCTATTACACTCCCGAAGTCCATGTCGCCGGGTTCGCGTTACCGGCGTATATCAAAATTTTACTAGCCTAAACGACAAGCACCGCTGTCGCCATTAAATGTTTTTTCATCTTCTATTTCCATTGTACCTGCTTCTAATGGGGTCGCTGGGGCGTTCGGCACCATTAAAACAAAGAAGCAAGATGGTGATCGAAATTGTCGCAGGCAGGATTACGGTCCAGCGGCCCAAGGCGCCGCGCGTCCCGGAAGCCAACTTCAACAACCTGTCGCTCCGGCGTCAACAACGCAGCAAGCGTCGCGGTCCCAGGGTAGCCTGAACGCCGCGGAGATCGGCGCGACCCAGGCGAAGCCGGAGCAATCGGTGGAGCATGCGCCATGGGCGTATAGTCCCGGACCAGAGAATAATTTTGGCCCGCGCGGAAGCCAGGTGGATGTCGGAGTGTAGAGTCGACTCGATAAATATTGAGCCACGAAGGGGCTCGACAGGCGTTGCGACTTCGCCTCTCGGTAGTTCTTTCTGAACCACGCCTAAGCGATTGATATTTGGTAGCGGTCCGAGCCTGGTAAAGTATCTGGTTTTGCCATTTTCTTTGCCTGTCGCGCCGCATATAGGATCTAGGCAAGCAAAATGCCAGGGCGTTGAGGGTCAGGCGCAGGTTATGGCCGGCACCGGCCAGCAGGGCGTCGCCAGCGTGTCCGGAGAGGCAGTTTCGGTCAAGCTGTCCTTTGGTTTTCATGTGCTCGATAGTGGCCTCGATGGCCGATCTTCACTTCAGGTCACGCTTCATTTGCGGGGTCAAGCCGCGTTTGTTTCCCGATAGGATGGCCGAGGTCACGCCATCATAGGGATGTCCGCGAAGCTCTTAGCGGCCAGCACGAGGCCTTCGCGGTTGATGGTGGCAATACCAATCTTGGCGCCGAACTCGTGGCGGGGTGCCTGCCTTGCCGACGATCTTGCGGTTTTGGCTTCATGAGAAACTGCCAGAAAATGACGTCACCATGGCTGCTTCCCGGTGTTCTCCGATATGCGATCAGCCAGGGGAATCATCACTCGTCAGTGGGTCGGGAGTTTCTCAGGGCGAACTAAATATAAGTTTTTGTTATTTTTGATAAATTAAAGATTCTATCTTCTCGATAAAATCCGGACGACCAAAGCCATCGGCGCACTCAGATGCGCGCACGGATGCATTGTCGCAGCTCGATTGTGGGGCGCCGATGGACGGGTGGTTTTAAAATAAAGCTTAATGTTCTGGGAGCCGCGAACTCAAGAAGCGGCGGCGACGGAGGCCTTTTCAATTCGGCGCTTGATTACCCGAGCCTCAGGACCCAGGTCAGCCTTCTTGGCCGACTTGAGGAACGAGTCGAGGCCGCCATTATGCTCGATGGTGCGGATCGCCGACGTTGTCAGACGCAAGCGAACGGGGCAACCAAGCACCTCGCTCATCATTGACGTCCGTTGCAGGTTCGGCAGAAACCGGCGACGGGTTCTATTTTTGGCATGACTGACATTGTTGCCAGTCAAAACGCCTTTACCGGTAATCGAGCAGCGCCGAGCCATGGTTCCGTACTCCAACTTTCAAGCATCTCTGACATCGTCAGCCACGTGTCGGCCAGCGAAGCGCCGCATATACGGTAGCCAAGGCCGGACGTCAAGGACAGGCTTGGTCTAATGTGGGGTTTTGACTTGCCGCGATGGAAGTCGAGTCTACGGCAATGCCCGCCGGATGGATTAGTTGCCTTGGACCATGGATAGAGGAGGGAGGGGGCCGCCAACCCGCACGCTGGCTCCGCCATGGATCAGCTTTTCCTTAACCGGAGAGGATAGTACGATGGAGGTGGTAGTCTCTCCATAGTGCCGCAATTGGGCGATTACGTGTTCCAGATGGACCATCGACGACACGATTACCTTGATCATATAGCTGTCCTGGCCGGTGACATGGTGGCATTCCATGATTTCGCTCAGGGTATGGGCCACGGTGGCTAATCGCTGGTGGTGCTCACCGGTGATATTTAGGTGAATGAAGGCGAGGATTGAATAGCCGAGTTTGGTGGGGTCTAGAATCGCGCGATAGCCGGTGATGAGCCCGTGATCCTCCATTCGGCGGACCCGCTCGGCGACCGCTGGCGATGACAGTCCGACCCGGCGGCCGAGTTCGCTGAAAGACAGTCGGGCGTCTTCCTGCAATACCCGCAAAAGTTGCCAGCCAACCGAATCGAGTTGTGGGTCCGTGCTCACGGCAATCCCCTGATCATGTGTGATGGAAAATATTCGCAAATTGTCGTGTTCATTGCTGGAGGAGTTGAATATCAACAATTTTTGTACTCAGGTAAATGAAAAAAGAACCGATTCGAGTTCGTCATCTTCATTGTGGGTGTTGTAATTTACCTATTTTTGTATCGTTATAAATAATGCCTAGAGGTTGTTTGCGCGTCGACGGGCGAATGGTTTTGCGTATCCGCCGCAAGTCGCCTTCCCGGGTGTGCTTGAAGCCTCTCTGGAACGCTTTTCCGCGGATCAACGGCGCTATGGTGGCCAAAATTAGAAACCGGCGGTAAGGGGTTGGGCTAAGGCATGCGTTGGATCAGGCCCCCTCTATCATGCCACCAGCGTTGCCAGTACATAGTCGGCCCGGGCGCCTAATTGTTCTTCCAGACTGTTGAGTCGCGGTCCATTCACAGCACCAGAGGCATCGGCTAGTTCGTGGATGCCCGAGGCGATTAGCAACGCGGCGAAGCCAGCACGGTTGGCGCCAAGGATGTCGGTTTCAAGGTTGTCTCCAATCATCACCAAACGCGCGGGATTGGCTATTTTGAGGACCTCGCGACAACGATCGAACACGGCTTGAAAGGGCTTGCCGATGGGATGAACGTGACCGCCGAGCGCCGCATAACGCTCGGCCAAAGCGCCGGCGCAAATATGCCGCTCGACGCCTTGAAAAACCGTACAGTCGGGGTTGGCGCAAAGCATAGGCAGGCCCCGCGCCGCGCCGATCCTCAGCCGCTCCTCATAATCGGCTAACGTCTCGGGGGGGGAGTTCGGGCCGGCGTTCAAAATCCAATCGGCCTCGTCGATGCGTGCGACTTCCTGAAATGTGTCCTTGGGTAGAGTGTCTGGAAACCGGTTCGGCCCGGTTTGGTAGACGCGCCCGCGGAACCGTTCCATCTCGGGATCGGTCCTTCCGGAAAGCTGGCTATTGGTCTCGCCGCCGGAGGTGACGATGCCGTCATAGCAGGACCCGTCGATCCCAATACGGGCCAAGCGCGTTGCGACGACGGATGGCAGTTGCGGAGAGTTGGAAAGAAACGCAACCTTCTTGCCCAGGTGGCTGAGGGCGTGCAGTGCCTCGATCACTCCTGGAAACACCTGATCGCCGTCATAGACCGTACCCCAGACGTCAAATACGTATCCATCGTATTGCTCGGCGATAGCGCGGATGCCGGAAAGAACCCTTTGTCTGTGCATCAAGAGCTACTCACACTCGGACGAGGCTCGCCAAAAAGGTAGCCCTGGCCAAAATCAATGTTGAGACCCAGCAGGCCCTGCAACACGCAGATTACGGTGACCACGACGCTGCTGTCTGGAATCGCGTCGAGTTGGTCTTGCCGTCCGGCCAATACCCTGCGAACGCCATCGAGGTCAAGCTTGGCCGATTCAAGTTCGCCGGTCAGTTGATAGTGCTGATTAACGGAACGATGTTCGCGCAAAGCCGAGGCCACGAACAGATCTATTGCGGCCACAAGGCCCGCCACCGACCATCCAGGAATGGCGCAGATGATTCCTGGAAGTAGCCAATCGCCCAGCAATCCTGTCCCGATGCCTAGAACGGATAACGCGATAAGCACTACCCGATACGACGTTGCGTGCTCCTTCCGCCCGTTCATCCGGACGACCCATCCGCCCACTTGGCGGCGTCGACGCCAACTGCATTGGCGACGTTGTTATAGCCATCACGTCTAAGCCGCTCGCCAAGACCGTCGATGATCGTGGTGAACAGCCCCGGACCCTTATATATCAAAGCGGTGTAGAGCTGCACCAAACTGGCGCCGGCGCGGATCTTAGTATACGCGGTTTCCGGTCCGTCGACACCACCGGCGCCGACGATCGCAATTCGGCCAGCGGCGGCAATATGAGCCCAGGCCAGAACCTGGGTCGAGAGCGCGAATAACGGCGCACCGCTCAAACCTCCGGCTTCTCCGCTGTTCTGGCTTTTGAGGCCGGCGGGACGGGTTATCGTGGTATTCGCGACTATCACGCCGGATACGCGGCGTGCCACGGCGACATCAAGAATTTCGCTGACCATGTCTCTTGAAAGGTCGGGCGCGATCTTCAGAAGAATCGGCGGGCGGGCGGTTTCCTTAGTTACCGCGTCACGGGCCTCGACCACGGCGTCGAGCAATCCATCCAACTGGTCCGCCGCCTGCAGGTCCCGCAAACCCGGTGTATTGGGCGAGGATACATTGACTGTCAGATAATCTGCGAGCGCTGCAGACTGCCGGATCGCCTCGGCGTAATCGCCGGCCTGATCAGCGGAATCCTTGTTGATGCCGACATTGATCCCTACGATACCGGCGTTGCGGTCACGATCGCGCAGATGGCCCAGGCCGACCTCGAGTCCATCATTATTGAACCCGTATCGATTGATCGCCGCTTGGTCCTCGGGAAGTCGGAACACCCTGGGCTTGGGATTGCCGGCTTGCGGGCGCGGGGTCAGGGTGCCGATCTCGATGAAGCCGCAGCCAAGGCCCAACAGTTGTGTCGAGACTTCCGCGCTTTTGTCGAATCCGGCGGCGAGGCCGATCGGGTTGGGAAAGGTGATGCCGAACACCTCGGACTGAAGTATCCGGTCGCTGACGGTGCGCTTGGGGCGCGGAACCAGGCCAAGCCGCAACGCCTGGATCGCCAAACGGTGGGCGCGTTCAGGATCGAGACATCGCGCCAACGGCATCATGAGATTGGCTAACGACATGCTTGGGTTCAATCGTCTTTCATCTCGGGAAAGATATGGGCGCCAGCGGGGCCAAGGGGAAGGTCGAATTCCGCGACGACCGCACTTACCGCGAGCGCGCCATATAGATGCGGAAACAATTGCCCGCCCCCCGACGCTTCCCATTTCAAATTGACCCCTAGCGCCTTGGCATCAACTTCCAGCAAGACCAACCCCGTTTCGCCGGCGCGATGCTTGCGGGCGCTTTCAATAACCTGGCTGGCGGTTGAGAAATGCAGAAAGCCGTCGCCCGCGTCCCCGACCGAGCCGGCATAGGCTCCGGAGGTTTTGGCATGCTGCCAATCCGGGTGGCGCGATAGGTGATATATCCAACGTTTGGTCATGGTTGGACACTACGGCGCAGGTACGATCGGGGCAAAGAAAATCACCGAAACGGGGCGAATCAATGCGCTGTGATGCCTGGCTATAGGACTGGATATGGGTATGGGACTAGGCTGTGGGACGTGACTAGAGCCGATCCAAAGAGTGTTGATCTACGATGTGGCTCGGCGTGAATTGTGAATTTGACTCTAACTCAATAGGGTAGAGTGCGATCCAAGGTTGTGTCTTTATCCCGTCGCGGTTCCGACTAAACCGATCGCGTTCTAAGATCACTTGTTGAAGTTCTAGCCGGCGCAAAGGTTTGGGAGAAAGTAGAATGGATTCGCTGGTGTATCTTGATGGCGAATGGATCGAGGGTAACCCGCCGGTCCTGGGACCAGCGACATTGGCGACCTGGCTCGGGGCCATTGTCTTCGATGGCGCCCGCGCTTTCGAGGGAACCATTCCCGATCTCGACCAGCATTGCCAAAGGGCGATCATTTCCACCGCTGCAATGGGAATGGAGGGGCCGATTACCGCCCAGGAAATCGAACGCATTGCGCGAGAGGGCGTGGCCAAGTTTCCCACCGATGCGGCGCTCTATATCAAACCGATTCTCTGGGCCGAAGAGGGTTGGATCTATCCAGATCCGAAGTCGACCCGCTTTATGCTACATATTTTCAGTGCGCCACTGCCGCATGCGCAGGGAATTGGGATTTGTATGTCCAGTTACCGTCGTCCAGCGGCAGATCAGGCGCCAACTGATGCCAAGGCCGCTTGCCACTATCCAAATGCTGGCAGGGCGCTCAGGGAAGCGCAACAAAGAGGCTTCGACAACGCAGTCCTGCTCGATCCGGACCGCATGGTCGCGGAACTGGCGACGGCGAATTTGTTTTTGGCCAAGGGCGGTGTCGCGATAACGCCGCTACCCAATGGCACTTTCCTTGCTGGAATAACGCGCAGCCGGGTGATCCAATTGCTCCGCGATGCCGGTGAAACCGTCAAGGAAGTGGTGGTTACGCCGAAAGATCTCCTGGAGGCGGATGAGATTTGGTCGACCGGCAACCACGCCAAGGTCGTGCCGATCACCCGTATCGAGGACCGCCCGCTGCAACCTGGCCCACTCTACAAAAAGGCACGGAAGCTCTATTGGGACTATGCACACGGTCGGCTGTAGCAGATCCCTGCGCCTCCCGTTATTTCTGGGTCAGTTTCATCTCGATACGACGGTTGCGGCGGTTCCCGATTTCGTCACGGCGGCCGTCAATCGGCTGAAACTCGCCGTAACCGCTCGCTGACAACCGATGGGCAGGTACGCCTTGGCGGATCAAGAACTGCACGACCGAGATCGCCCGCGCCGCCGAAAGATCCCAGTTGCTGCTGAAATGTTCGTTGGAAATTGGAATGTGATCGGTGTGGCCCTCGACTTGAAGTATCCATTGGATCGCACTGGGGATTTTGGGCCCGATCTCGTTCAGGGCGCCCGCCAATCGTCGAAGTTCGCTTTTGCCTTTGGCGGCGATGGTTGCTGAGGCCGACTCAAAGAACACTTCGGACTGAAAAACAAACCGATCGCCAGCGACTTGGATGTCCTTACGGTTTTTCAGGACTTCGCGCAGGCGGCCAAAGAACTCGGAGCGAAACCGTGCGAGTTCCTGAACCTTCGTGGCCAGAGCCTTGTTGAGGCGTCTACCAAGATCCAAAATTTTGACATTTTGAGCCGCGCTGGCTGCGTCGGAGGCATCAAGCACTTGCTGGAGACCGGCGAGCTGTTGGCGTAGGGCAAGAAGCTGCCGGTTCAGCAGCGCGGCCTGTTGCTGGGCTGCCTCAGAAATCTTTTGTTCATCAGTCAACTGGTCCAGTGACAGGTTGTAGTTCGACAACAATTCTTCGAGACGAATGTCGCGGTCCTTGATCGAGCGCTGTACTAGAACGGTCTGGCGGTCGGCTTCGGCCAGCTTGTTCGTAAGTATCATCGTCTGGCCCCGGGTGGCGCCGAGGAGGGCCATGATTTCCGCGATACTTGCTGCCTGCGCCACCTTGTCCCGCTCCAGCTCCTGGCTGCGTTGTCGCTCCGAGGCGATCTTGGCCAGCATGGTTCCGAGTAGGGCACGTGCATCGGCGACATCGCGCTCCGACAGCGCCGTCCGTCGGGCGGAAGCGGCGAGGTCTTTGTGACTCAGGTCAAGCTTTTCGAGAACCGACGATAATTCCTGCTGGGTCAAACGCGCGGATTCTAGCTGAGCTTGCAAGTCCCGCTGCGCGCGATCGGTGGTTTGCCGGGACTCGTGGAGTTGTGTCTCCAGCAGGTTTCGCAGCGCCGCCAGTTCGGTGACCTCGCCCTCGAGGCTTTCGCGGACGCTGTTCAAGGCTGCGATGTCTCGGCGTAGAGATTCAAGATCTCGGAGCTGCAGCTTGATGGTCTCCTGATTCACCTCAAGCAGCTTCAGCGCATCGGCCATGCTGGCGTCGAGTTCGTCGTGTTCAGCTTTTACCAGGTTGGCCCGCTCTTCCACGGCATTCAGCTTTGCCAACAGGGCATCACGCTCGCTGATGATTTGGGCGATGCGGGTATTCAATCCCTCGTTGCTGGTTTTGATTTCGACAATCCGCCGATTCAGCGTCGTCTGCTCGGAAACCGATCCGGCAAGGCGGTCCTCGAGTTGATTGCGTTGATTGAGCAACTGACTAACCTGATTGGAAAGAGTGTCGCGCGCCGCGATCGAGGCCTGCAATTCGCCCGATAGCTGGGCCACGTTGAGTCGTAGTTCACCGCCGCTCTCCCGTTCCAAGGCCAAAAGCTCGCTGAGTTTGGAAATTTGCTGCTGCAGTTGTCCTAGCGCTTCATCGCGGCCCGACAACAATTGGGTCAGATAGAATTGCGCGACGATAAAGATCATCAACACGAAGATAATGACCATCAGCAACGTCGCTAGCGCGTCGACGAAGCCGGGCCAGATATTGGTGTCGCGGGTGCGTGACCGTCGGGAGGTCGCCGCCATGGTCGTTCATCCTTGCCGGTTCAGCGACCGTCATCTGCAAGCGCGGCGATCGTGCGCGCAAGTAACCTAATTTCCTGACGGACTTCCTCAACGGCCTGTCCGCGGCCTTTCTCACTGTCCTCGAGAAAACGCGCCATATACGCCTCGATATTGCGCAAGTGCGATTGGGAGATTGCGTCGCGGCCTGCGGCGTGATTTTCGGCGAGGCGCGTCAGGACCGGTTTCATTTCCAACTGCGCTTCGCCAATTCGGAGCATCAGGTCCTGCTCGACTCGCATCTGTTCGACCAGGGTGGAGAGTTTCTCGTTCAGCCCCATCAAATTGGTATTGGTCTGACGTCGCTCATCCTCGCTGCGGGTGATCACCCGTTGCAGCCGATCAAGGCTTTCGGCGGTCTGTTCGAACAACGCCGCCTGATAGGCGCTGGCCGAGGATTCGCCCTCGCCGATCGCCACCGCCCCGCCGCTGCTGAGCCGGGTGAGGCTGGAAAGCCATTCCTCCAGATCATTATAGAAACGGTTCTGTGCTTGACCGAGCTGGAGGTCGAGAAATCCCAACACCAATGACCCGGCCAGCCCAAACAGTGAGGAACTGAACGCCGTAGCCATTCCAGCGAGCGGCGATTCAAGGCCGGATTTAAGGTTGGAGAATACATCCCCCAGATTGCCGCTTTCGATGGTCAACCCGCCGATTACGTCGCCAACGGCGCCAACGGTGCCCAATAGGCCCCAGAACGTCCCGAGCAACCCAAGGAAGATCAGCAGACCAATCAGGTAACGCGAAATATCACGGGATTCCGCCAGCCGCGAATCGAGGCTGTCGAGAAGTGAACGCAGCGACATCGTCGACAAGCTCATCCGGTCGTCAAGGCGGTCGCCAAGCATCGTGGCGATCGGGCCGAGTAGGGTTGGCGTCTTCTGCACTGACATGCCTGGTTGATTAGTGCGATAGGTTTCGATCCACGCAACCTCCGGGCCGAGCGATAGCACCTGCCGAATAATGAAAACGATGCCGACGAGTAGGGCTACGACAATCATGCCGTTCAACGTGGCATTGGCCAGGAAGGCATCCTGAAGCGGCGCTAATAAGAGGGCTACGACACCCGCAGCGATCGCAAGGAATATAAGTATTCTGGTCAGAAATCGGCCAGGGTTGGTCACTGGGGCTCTCTCGCATTTCTGTCAGGGGCACGGGTCATGGGCGGTGACTCATATTCATCGGGTTACGATGACGACATCAACACGGTTCGCCGGGCCGGACTCGGCGCGGTCGCCCAAGGCACGTACATCCATTCGGGTGCTACGTACGCCCTGCCTCATCAGATAGGCCCGTACCGACAGGGCGCGGGATAATGAAAGCCGACGTGCCTTGCTCCCATTGCTGGCATCGCCTCCAAGGGCAGCGGCATAGGCTAGGAGTTGCACGCGTCGTGCCTCGTCGGCCTTCAGACTCTTGATCAGGCCAGCTAAACGCGCCGCCATTGGTTCGGCAAGCACCGTTTGGCCTTGATCGAACATCAGTCGTACGCGGTTACCCTCGGCGGCTGGCGCTGCTGCATTGGCCATCGCGGTGGCGGGCGTCTTCGTCGACTTTACCGGCTTGGGTGGGGCCGGGCGCGCCGCTGCAATAACCGGCGCTGACGCTCGGGCTTTTGGTACTTGCGTGGAGGCTGCAATTGACGCTCTGGGAATCTGGGTTGTCGCTAGTTTGGGTGGCGGCGGCGAGGGGGCGGCGACCATTGCCCTAGGCTTAATCGGTTGGGGCATGATGGCCGTTGGCGCCGCAATGCGCGGTTTGGCAGGGACCAAGCTGGCACCCGTTCTGGGCAAAGAAGAGGGGGCTAGCCGCAGCTTCGGTGACGCGATCTTGGGGCGGAGCGGTTTGGCGATCGGTTTAGGCGTCGCTGCCGATTGGCCAGCTTTCAGCGAAAGGCGCCCGGACATTGCCCGTTCTCCGTGAAGTGGCAACCGTTCGCCGGCCCTGGCTGCATGTGGACGCGGGGCGGGCCGTAGAAGTTCCGGAAGAGTTGGACGAGGCGGCAAGCTATCCAGGACGCTCAGGTCGACCTCGACACTCTGACCACCATGACTGCCGATCATGGTGGTTTGCTGGGCGGCGGTTTGGGATGTTGTCCCAATTACCGCGCCAATCACTATCAGCCCAGCCAGGACTGCTCCGATAGCCTTTGTTGGCTTTGCGTTATCATGCATTTCGCCGAGCCTTGAGGAGGTGACATCGAATCACCAGAAAGTATCTCAAGTCGGCAAACCCCACAACCGCTAGCAAACAGCGCCCGTGGATTGGTTCAGGTCAGTTCGGGGGGCTTTGCGACTTTGCGAGGACGGACCAATTGCAGCAATCGATGGTGTGTCCGGCCATTGGCGGCGACAACATCGCCGTTGCCCATCATCTTCGAGCCGCCGGTCATGTCGGTCACGTAACCGCCGGCCTCTTTGATCAGGATAAGGCCTGCGGCGATATCCCATGGCTGCAGGCCGTTCTCCCAGAATCCGTCACAGCGGCCAGCGGCGACATAGGCCAGATCGAGCGCCGCTGCGCCTTGGCGTCGCACCCCCGCTGTCACCGCCATGACCTCGCGCAACTGACCGAGGAAGCGCTCGTGATCGCCTTTGCTCATGAAGGGCGCGCCCGTGGCGATGAGGCAGTCGGAAAGGTTGCGGCGCTCGGACACCCGGATGCGCCGGTCGTTCAAATAGGCACCGATGCCTTTTTCGGCCCAGAACAACTCGTCACGGGTCGGGTCGTAAATAGCGCCGGCGACTATTTCGCCGTCTTCCTCAAGGCCGATAGAGATCGCCCAATGTGGGATGCCGTGGAGGAAATTGCTGGTGCCGTCCAACGGGTCGATGATCCAGCGTCGCCCCTTCGGGTCGCTGCTCGCTATCGGCTTGCCCTCTTCCAAGAGAAAGCCGTATTGCGGTCGTGCGTGGGTTAATTCCTCGACCAGCTTTTTCTCGGCTGCCAAATCGGCGGTGGAGACGAAATCCGCCGGGCCCTTGCGCGAGACCTGGAGTTGTTCCACCTCGCCGAAATCGCGCAGCATTCCACGCGAAGCCTTGTAGCAGGCCTTGGCCATGACGTTGATGATCGCGCTGCGCGTCGCCATGACGTCTCCTGCTATGCGTTTGAAAAGAAGTAAGAACGCGACAAAAGGCGCCGCGACGGTATCAGCCCTTGGCCCGCTCTACATAAGTACCGTCGGCCGGTTTTACCACGACCCTGGTGCCCGCTTCGATATGCGGTGGAATCATGATCTTGGCACCATTCTCGAGCACTCCCGGCTTGTAGGACGAGGATGCGGTCTGACCCTTGACCACCGCGTCGGCCTCGACGACCTCCATGACCACTGTGTCCGGAAGCACGACCGCCAGGGGCTCTTCCTCATAACTCTCGATGGTGACTTCCATACCATCTTGCAGATAAATGCCGGGCTCGCCGAGCAATGTCTCGTCGACCATCGTCTGCTCGTAGTTCTCGCCATCCATGAAGGTGAGCATGGCGCCGTCGCGGAACAGGAATTGCGCCTTGCGTTGCTCGAGGCGCACTCGCTCGACCTGCTCATCGGCGCGAAAGCGCTCGTTCAGTTTCGTGCCGCTGCGGATGTCCTTCAACTCGACCTGATTGAAGGCACCACCCTTGCCGGGTTTGACCGCCTGGGTCTTCATGGCCACCCAGAGGCGGTCATTATGTTCAATCACATTGCCCACGCGGACAGCGTTGCCGTTGATCTTCATTCCGCGGCTCCGTCGAGATTCAAATGTTCTGATGTTTCGCGCGGGCTTTTAGCAGGGCAAGCGTGAGGTGTCTATGGTTCGGGTGCGGCGGCCCGGCAATCAGTTGCTTAGCGAGCGGCCATCGCTTTGTCGAAGGCTCGAACGGCGGCGGCCTCGCCTTCGGGATGATTCCAGACCCCGCCGACCACCGCCAGGAAATCGACACCGGCTTCGACCAAGGGGCGGCAATTGTTCGCAGTGATGCCGCCGATGGCGACCGAGGGCACAATAGATAGGTCGCTCCACCATTCAAGGGTTTCCGGGGTGGCTCTGACCGTTGATTGTTTGGTGGTGGTTTGGAAGAACGCGCCAAAGGCGACGTAATCGGCGCCGGCGTCGGCAGCGTCGATGGCCAGATGGCGTGAAGCCTTGCAGGTCACGCCGATCATCGCGTCTGGGCCAAGATGTTTGCGGGCCTCGACATAGGGCGTGTCGTCCTGGCCAACATGGACACCGTCGCAGCCAGTCAGCAAAGCCAGGTCAGGGCGGTCATTCATGAGGACCGGCACGCCCTGATCGTGGCAGACTGGAAGCAACACCTCGGCTGCCCGTTTGATGGTGTCGTCGTTGACATCCTTCAGGCGGAGTTGCAGACAGGCGACTGGGCCAGCATCCAGCCCCGCCTTCAAGCGCTCAGCCAGCGCCGAGGGCTCGAAGGCGGGGGGGGTGATCAGGTAGAGCTGACAGCCCTGCTCGGAAATGGTCATGCCCCGGCCTTCTTCATAATTGGGGCCTCTTCATGGAGCAGTGTTCAAGGTCAATTTCGGTCCGCATAAGCGTCAAGCCTTGCTCTTGTAGATATCGATGATCGTATCCAGCATTGCCATGGCGTCCGGCTTGGCCCGTTGGAATGTATTCCTGCCAATGATCGAACCGTTGGCGCCGCCGTTGCGCAGTTGCCTGATCTCGGCGAACAGGCCGTCCAGGTCCTTAGCCTCTCCGCCGGAGAACACCACGATGCGTCGGCCGTTGAAGCAGGACTGCACCACGTGCTTGATCCGGTCGGCCAGGGTGTCGATCTTGATGCCGTTGGCCTCGTACGCCTTCTTGGCCGCGGCCAGTTCAAGATGCGCGGTCGGCGCCTTCACTTTGATGATATGGGCGCCGGCCAACGCTGCCATATGGGCCGCATAGGCGACAATATCGATCGCGGTTTCGCCGGACTTCGAAATGTCGCCGCCGCGTGGATACGACCACAGCACGACCGCCAGACCAAAGGCCTTGGCTTCCTCAGACAGTTCCTTGAAATCAGTCATCATGTCGAAGGCCGCATCCGAACCCGGATAGATCGTATAACCAATCGCCGAACAACCGAGTCGCAACGCGTCCTGCACCGAGCCGGTGATTGCCTGGCTGGGCGCATCCTTCTCGCGGGCGAGACTGTTGGCGCTGTTCACCTTCAGGATCGTCGGAATCTGTCCGGCGAAGCTATCGGCGCTCGCCTCGATCATCCCGAGCGGGGCCGCATGGGCTGACAGCCCGGCATCAAGCGCTAGTTGGAAATGGTAGTGTGGATCATAGGCCTCTGGGTTCGGCGCAAAGCTGCGGGCCGGGCCATGCTCATAACCCTGGTCAACCGGCAAGATTACCAGTTTACCAGTACCGCCGAGCCGGCCCTGCATCAAAATCCGGGCGAGATTGGCCTTAGTGCCCGGCGAATCGCTCTCGTAATTGCCGAGAATTTTTTTGACAGCTCTGGTGATCTTCATAGTGTCGTCTCCCTCGGAAGTACGGTCTTCTTGTCCGGATGATTAAAGCGTCTTGGCGACAACGGCCGCGGAGTCGGACATGCGGTTCGAGAAACCCCACTCGTTGTCGTACCAAGACAGCACCCGGACCAAGCCGCCGTTGATCACCTGGGTCTGCTTTAGATCGAAGGTCGAACTGTTGGGATTGTGATTGAAGTCGATCGACACTAACGGCTCGTCATTGGTGCCGAGCACGCCCTTCAGCGGGCCACTCGCGGCGGCTGCGATGATTGCGGCGTTGATTTCCTCGACCGAGGTTTTGCGTTTCGGCACGAACTTGAAGTCGATCAGGCTGACATTCGAGGTTGGGACCCGGATCGCCGTGCCGTCTAGCTTACCGGCCAGCTCCGGCATCACCAGGCCGACGGCGCGTGCGGCGCCGGTCGAGGTCGGGATCATCGAGGTCGCCGCCGAACGGGACCGATGCAGATCGGGGTGCAAGGTGTCCAGGGTCGGCTGGTCGCTGGTATAGGCGTGGATCGTCGTCATGTAGCCAGATTCGATGCCGACGGCGTTGTTCAGCACGAACGCCACCGGCGCCAGGCAGTTGGTGGTACAGGAGGCGTTGGAGATCACCGTGTGTGCGGCGGTGATCTGCTGATGATTGACCCCATAGACCACGGTTAGGTCGGCGCCGGTGGCCGGGGCGGAGATGATCACCCGCTTGGCACCGGCCTTTAGATGCATCGCCGCCTTCTCGCGGGTGGTGAATATGCCGGTGCATTCGAGCACGATATCGACGCCGAGCGTGCCATGCGGCAGCTTGGCCGGGTCGCGCTCGGCGGTTACCTTGATCGGTCCGCGACCGAGGTCGATCGTATCCTCGCTGATCTTGATCTCACCGGGGAACCGACCGTGGTTGCTGTCCCATTTCAGTAAGTGCGCGTTCGAGGTTACCGGCCCCAGGTCATTGATGGCAACAACCTCCAGGTCATCGCGCCCGCTCTCGTGCAATGCCCGCAACACTAGCCGTCCAATGCGGCCGAAGCCGTTGATAGCTACTTTCACGCCCATCGATGCTCTCCCAACATATCCGTCATGCTTAGTCTATCGACCTGTCAGGGCCGATTTGGCGGCAGCCACGATGGCCTCCGCGGTGATTCCAAAATGTTTGTACAACGCACCGGCTGGCGCCGAGGCACCAAACCCGTCCATGCCGACGAATTGTCCGGCATCGCCCAACAGCCGGTCCCAACTTTGGCGAATGCCGGCCTCGACTACCACTTGGGCAGAACCCGGGACCAGCACGGTGTCGCGGTACGTCTTGTCCTGATCGGCGAATAGCTCGCAGCAGGGCATCGACACCACGGCAGTGGCGATGCCGTCGGCTTCAAGCGCCTTGCGCGCTTCAACCGCTAGCGATACTTCAGAACCGGTCGCCACCAGGGTGACGGCGCGTGACGACTGGCTGCTTTCCCGCAACACATAACCGCCCTTGGCGGATCGATTGTCTGCCGTGCCGTCGCTGCGGAGCTGCGGTAGGCCCTGGCGGGTTAGCGCGATTACCGATGGGGTGTTTGGCGTCGTCAGCGCCGCCTGCCAGCATTCCACCGTCTCGATCGGATCGGCTGGACGGTAGACGTTGAGGTTCGGTATCACCCGCAGCGCTGAGAGATGTTCGACTGGTTGATGGGTCGGGCCATCCTCGCCAAGGCCGATCGAATCGTGGGTCATCACGAAGATCGAGCGCAAGCCCATCAGGGCGGCAAGCCGGATCGAGGGGCGGCAATAATCGGTGAAGACTAGGAAAGTGGCGCCGTAAGGGATCACCCCGCCATGCAAGGCCAGACCGTTCATCGCGCCGGCCATCGCATGTTCCCGCACCCCGTAATGCAGGTAATTGCCGCCGGGATTGCCCCGGTCCAGAACGGCATGCGCCTTGGTTTTGGTGTTGTTCGAGCCGGTTAGGTCGGCGGAACCGCCAAGCAGTTCCGGCAATGCCGCGGTGATGGTTTCCAGCGACTGTTGCGAGGCGATGCGGGTCGCCTGCTTTGGCGGCTCGGCGATCAGCGCCTGCTTGTGCCGTAGGATTGCGTCTCCGACCGCCGCTGGGATCGCGCCACTGAAAGCGGCCTTAAAGGCGTCGCGTACCGATCCGTCCGCGCTCTTAAGACGTGCCTCCCAGGCGGCGCGCGCAACGGCGCCCCGGGCCCCGATAGCCCGCCAGGCCTGCAAGATATCTTCGGGAATAACGAAGGGAGCGTGCGGCCAGCTGAGGGTCTCGCGGGCCAGGGCGATTTCCTCGGCGCCGAGCGGCGCGCCATGCGACCCGGCGGTTCCGCCCTTATTGGGGGAACCATGGCCGATTGTCGTTTTGGCGGCGATCAACGAGGGCTTGCCGGTCTGCCCCGCCTCGGTTAGGGCGGCGGCAATGGCGTCCGGGTCGTGGCCGTCAACCGACAATACATGCCAACCGCAGGCGGCAAAGCGTGCGGGCTGATCGTCGGAGACCGTGAGGCTGGTCGGGCCGTCGATCGAAATTCCGTTGTCGTCAAACAGCACGATTAACTTGCCGAGACCGAGATGTCCGGCCAGCGACGCCGCCTCGTGGCTGATGCCTTCCATCAGACAACCATCGCCGGCGATGCAATAGGTGTAATGGTTCACTAAATCAGGGCCAAAACGCTCGGCGAGCTGGCGTTCGGCGATCGCCATGCCAACAGCGTTGGCGATACCCTGGCCGAGCGGGCCGGTGGTGGTTTCGATGCCGCCGGCGGCCCCATATTCCGGGTGGCCCGCGGTCTTGGCGCCAAGCTGGCGAAAGTTGCGCAGCTCGTCGAGGGTCATGTCCTCGTACCCGGTCAGGTGCAAGAGCGAATAAAGCAACATCGAGCCATGCCCGGCCGAAAGCACAAACCGGTCCCTATCGGCCCAGTCCGGCGCCGAAGGATCAAAACTCAGGAATTTGGAGAACAAAACCGTCGCCACGTCCGCCATGCCCATTGGCATGCCCGGATGTCCGGATTTCGCCTGCTCGACCGCGTCCATGGACAAGGCCCTGATCGCGTTGGCGAGGGAAGCCGGGGTAACGGCGACCGAGGCGCCTTGGCCGCTGGAGGAGGGTGTCGAATTCATGCGCAATTCCGCCGCTCTGTCCCGGGTGTCCGCTCGGGGGCGGCGGACTGGATGCTGGTATTCTTGGAAGTGCCTGAGCACGCCTTACTATTAGGGCCAGCCGCTCTGGCCGCGTGAAAAGTGCCTTGCGGTACGGACCGCCGTCAACAGTCGAATCCAGGATATTGTTCTGCATCCACTTTTTTACCCATGGGGTGATGAATGTAGGCAGATGACTCTGCGTCTCCAGGCGAATCGATTCCAGGCGAACGGGTGGTTTATTGACGGGGTGTCGGAGTGGTCGCTATCCTCGGCCCCGGTATATCGTCCAGGTATATCGCCGGGGGCCTATCCTTGGCATCTTTTTCCTGATTGTCGGGAAGCCGCGCATGAGCAAACTCGATGAAGCTGTAAAACGGCTAGACGGAGCCGTCGATGGGTTGGAGGCGTCGCTTACCGCCGCATTAGCCTGGGGCGGAAGTTCCGAGTTGTTGGTAGCGGAACTTGAGGTTTCGAAGCGGGATTACGCGGCGCTGGCGGCGACTACCGACGAGGTGAGCGCGAAACTGGACACCGCGATCGGCCGCCTTAAATTCGTTTTGGATGCCTGAGTGATGGCGCAAGTTGAAATCACCATTAACGGTCAGTCCTATCGGGTAGCCTGCGAAGACGGTCAGGAACAGAGGCTCACCGATCTCGCGCGGATGGTCGATACGCACGTCGGCGATCTGGTCGAACAGGTCGGGCAGGTCGGGCACACGCGGCTTTTGGTGATGGCCTCGCTTCTGGTCGCCGACGAGCTCGTCGATTTGCGTGGAGCGGCAGGCGGAGACAAGGAAGAGACCACCGGCAATGGCGCTCTACAGGCGGTCGAAGTGATGGATCGGGTCTCCTGTCGTTTGGAGGCCATTGCGGAACGCTTGAATCGAGCTTAAGTAGAGGCTGGATGGTTGCTGCTTGGTGCGACAGGTCAATTTATCTCTGGGGCTATAATTGATCCTTCGGGAGCTGTCTCTGCCGGGGCCGTGGTCTCGGTATGCGGCGCCCACCTGCAATGCAGGCCACAGAGGATATCCAGTACCATCGGCCGTAGCGGCTTCCGTCCTTTCGCCTTTTGTCCCGAGATTCCGTCGCGCCGGAGACCCGTCGTTTTATGACTTCACGGAGCCAATCCCCTGACGACTTAGCCGCGGAAAAGGCTCTTTTGCGTAGCGAGACGGCACGGCGGCGCGACCACTTGCATGAAACGATCGGTGATGTCGGGTCACAGGTGGCGCGGAATTTTCATGAAAAATGGTCGCCGCCATCGGGAATTGTGGTTTCCGCCTTCTGGCCGTTTCGAAGCGAACTTGATCTGCGCCCGCTGTTATATCGGTTGCATGAGGCCGGACAGGTCATCGCCTTGCCGGTGGTGGTGGCTAAGCGCGCGCCGCTGTTGTTTCGGCTTTGGACCCCGGACACCTCGCTTGAGGTTGGTGGCTTCGGGGTGTCGATTCCGCCAGAATCTGCGCCTGTGGTTGAGCCGGATTGGTTGCTGGTGCCGCTTCTTGCTTTCGACGATAAAGGTTACCGGCTTGGCTATGGCGGCGGCTTTTATGATCGTACCCTGGCGGCGCTGCGGGCCCGAAAATCGATTTTTTCTATTGGCGTCGGCTATGATGACCAGCAGGTTGGTCAGGTTCCGCGCGGGCCGGACGATGGCCGTCTCGACGCGATTGTGACCGAACGACGGGCGCTGATTCTGGAGCACTGAGACCATGCGAGTTCTTTTCCTCGGCGATATCGTTGGCCGCAGTGGCCGGATCGCGGTGCTGAGCCACATGCCAGAGTTAAAACGTCGGTTGGCGCCGGATTTCGTGGTGATCAACGGTGAGAACGCCGCCGGCGGCTTCGGCATCACCGAGAAGATCTGCAATGAGCTGTATGACGCCGGCGCCGACGTCATCACCACCGGGAACCACGCTTGGGACCAGCGCGAGATCATCGAGCATATTGATCGAGAGCCGCGGTTAATCCGCCCGCTCAATTACCCGGTCGACACGCCGGGCCGGGGCGCCGGCTTGTTCGAGGCCGCCGATGGCCGCCTGGTGCTGGTCATCAATGTGATGCTGCGTTTGTTCATGGATTCTTTGGACGACCCGTTCGCTGCCGTCGAGCGGGTGCTTGAGGATTCGCCGCTTGGCGCCACCGCCGATTTCGTCCTCGTCGACATGCATGGCGAGGCGACCAGCGAAAAGATGGGCTTCGGACATTGCTTCGATGGCCGGGTCACAGCGGTGATCGGGACCCATACGCATGTCCCGACCGCGGACTGCATGGTGTTGGCGACCGGCACCGCTTATCAGAGCGACGCCGGCATGTGTGGTGATTATGATTCGGTGATCGGGATGAAGAAAGACACGCCGGTAAATCGTTTTGTGACCAAAATGCCGGGACCGAGGCTGGAAGCCGCCGAGGGGGAGGGGACGGTCTGTGGCGCCCTGGTGATCAGCGATGATCTCACCGGTCTTGCCACCAGTATCGAGCCGGTCCGGGTTGGCGGCGTGTTGAGCGAAACCTGGCCGCAGATCAGTTCTTGATGTTCAGCCCTTGAGGCCGTTGATCGATTCCAGCTTGCCGACGATTTGTGCGCCTATTGCGCCGATATAGCCTTTTAGTTTATTGGTGAGGGTGCCGCGAAGAGCGACGACATGGGCACGAATGATATCTGGATCGTTGCGTGCGTGTTCCCCGGGAGCGGCGTTGTCGAGATAGTGATTCATCGAGGCGGCAATACGCGAGGCCAGAGGGCAGTCAAAATCTGCGCCCTCGCCGCGCTGGTTTTTTTACCGTCAGCTCCGCGGCGGTCGGTACCCTCGACCGGTTCAATCTTACGCCGCCGACCTGGGTCAAAATAACTTCTCGGGCGGGCGAATTGACGGGGGTGTTAGGTTACCGATACGAGCCGGCGGTACAACGCCAATGCCGAGATCGGTTTGGCCATGTTTACCAGATCCAAGCCGTCTTTCTGCTCCATCACCCAATCGGCAACTGCCAAATTGATGCTGAAATCGCGGATATTGGCAACCGCATGTTCACTCTCGCGTCCTTTAATAGATATTGATGACGCCTAGTGACTAGAGAAACGTTCGTACAAGTTCTCTCATGTTGTGGTTGTTGTCTACGATCAAATCCGAAAGTCACTGTAACCGCGCTTCTTGCGTTCGGCCTTGCCTTTGGCATGCTCGCCCCGGTGGGTCCCCAAGGCATCGGAGCACGAGTTTGAAAATGATTGCCACCGTGGCACCTTGAATTGCTGCAGCCCTAGCAGGAGGCGGGGAAATTTGAAATCCTGTATGAGCCCGGATCGGCAAAAAATGGCCCACGGATGGGCTGGCGACGGTCGCGGCCATAATACCGCCCAATTTGATTGGCAGTTTAACACGTGTTGCAGATGCAGCCGGCTACCACATCTGGTATAGAGGTGGCGCATAGTTACAAGGTCAGCCCACCAGCATAGGCCGGAATGGAATCATGGCAGGTCATTCACAATTCAAGAACATCATGCACCGCAAGGGTGCGCAGGATAAAAAACGTGCAAAGGCTTTCACTAGATTGATCCGCGAACTAACGGTCGCGGCGAAGATCAGCGGCGATCCCGATGCCAATCCGCGACTTCGATCGGCGATCGCGGCGGCGCGCGGAGCGAACATGCCGAAGGACAATATCGACCGGGTACTGAAAAAGGCCGCCGGAGGTGGTGACGATACGAACTATGACGAAATCCGATATGAGGGATACGGTCCTGGCGGTGTGGCGATGATCGTCGACACTTTGACCGACAACCGCAATCGAACCGCCTCCGAGGTGCGGTCGGCTTTTACTAAGTTCGGCGGTAATCTTGGCGAAACCAACAGCGTCAGCTTCATGTTCGACCGGGTCGGGCAGTTGATCTACCTCGTCGACCAGGCCTCCAGCGACGCTATGTTCGAGGCGGCTCTGGAAGCCGGGGCCGACAATGTCGAAAGCAGTGAGGACTCCCATGAAATCACCTGCCAGCCGGAGGGCCTCAACACGGTCCGGGAATATCTCGAGGAGCACCTAGGCGCGCCGGTAAGCGCCAGCTTGGCGTGGAAACCGCAAAACACCGTCTCGGTGACCGAGAATCAGGCGAGCACTTTGCTGAAGCTTCTGGATGTGCTGGACGAGTGCGACGATGTTCAGTCGATTTCGGCGAATTACGACATCGCCGACGACATCCTAGCCAAGCTGACGGCATAGCAGGTATTCGGGGAATAAGATGGCTCGCACCATGCGTTTGCTTGGCCTTGATCCTGGTCTCCAACGGACCGGCTGGGGGGTGATCGACGTGGATGGAAGCCGGTTGATCCACGTTGCCAACGGGGTCATCAACTCCGACCCTACGGGCGGCATTGATCAGCGGCTGATGGATCTGCATGCCGGTGTCCTTGAGACGATCGAGGAATATCGGCCCGACGCAGCAGCGATCGAGGAAACCTTCGTCAACAAGAACCCTGAATCGACCCTGAAGCTCGGATTGGCTCGCGGCGCGATAATTTTGGCGCCGGCGTTGTCGGGCGTCCCGGTCACTGAATATGCTCCGAACCGGGTGAAAAAATCTGTGGTCGGAGCCGGGCACGCGGACAAGCACCAGGTCCAGACGATGGTTAAAAAGCTACTGCCGGGCGTGGTTTTCGCCAATGCCGACGCGGCGGACGCCCTTGCAGTCGCTATTTGCCACGCCCATTTCGCCCAGACCCATCAAGCTATCAGCGCCCCCCCAACCCCTAAGGCGCGGCGCCGCGCGGCGGCAACCGGTATGCAAAAGGCCATCGCCGCGGCGCTGGCCAAGGAGACGCGACAATGATCGCCAAACTCAAAGGTATTTTGGACAGCCACCGCGACGACGGTGCGGTTATCGATGTGGGCGGGGTCGGTTACCTGATTTTTGGCTCGTCTCGAACGCTAGGACAGCTCGGTGACCCGGGAGCCGCGGTCTCGGTGCATGTGGATACCCATGTGCGAGAGGATCATATCCATCTATATGGTTTTGCCACGGAGAACGAACGGCGTTGTTTTCAAGTGTTGCAGACGGTTCAAGGCGTTGGCGCGAAGGCGGCATTAGCGATTCTGTCGGCCCTCTCGCCGGAAGAGATGATGCAATCGGTTGCTTCGCAGGACAAGACCATGCTGACCAGGGCGGACGGTGTCGGCCCCAAGCTCGCCACGCGAATCGTCAACGAGTTGAAGGACAAGGCCGTGGGCTGGTCTCCGGGGGGGTCGCTCGTGGTGGGGAAATCCGGCGCCGCTGCGACGCCGGTTGCTGGCGGACCGGTTGAGGACGCCGTATCGGCGCTGGTCAATCTTGGTTACGGGCGCTCGGATGCTTATGGCGCCGTGGTCGCGGTGAGCCGGACGCTTGGCGACGGCGCGGCACTTGATCGGTTGATATCGACAAGTCTTCGGGAGTTGGCGTCTTGAGCCTTGAGGGCGACAGTGACGACGGCGGGCCGGATCGCCTTATCGATGGCCAGCAAAACCCGGCTGATCGCCAGGACACGACATTACGGCCACTGGTCCTTGATGAGTTCGTCGGCCAGCAGCAATTGCGCGAGAACCTGAAGGTTTTTATCGGCGCGGCGCGCGGGCGCAACGAGGCGTTGGATCACGTCTTGTTTCACGGTCCGCCGGGTCTTGGCAAAACCACGCTGGCGCAGATTGTTGCCCGCGAGCTGGGGGTCGGTTTTCGGATGACCTCCGGGCCAACAATCGCCAAGGCCGGCGACCTCGCGGCGTTGTTAACCAATTTGGAGCCGCGCGACGTCTTGTTTATCGACGAAATTCACCGTCTCAATCCGGCGGTCGAGGAAGTGTTGTATCCGGCGATGGAGGACTTTCAACTCGACTTGATGATTGGCGAGGGACCGGCGGCACGGTCGCTGCGGATCGATCTAGCGCCCTTTACCTTGGTGGCGGCGACCACGCGTTCGGGATTGATCACCACGCCGCTGCGAGAGCGCTTTGGCATCCCGTTGCGCTTGCAATTTTATACCCCAGAAGAGCTATGCCGGATTGTGCTGCGCGCTGCCGGGTTATTGGCGATGAACCTCACCGAGGATGGGGCCGAGGAAATCGCCCGGCGGTCACGAGGTACACCGCGGGTCGCCGGCCGCTTGCTGCGCCGAGTGCGGGATTTCGCTGGAGTTGCCGGGACCGAGACGGTCGATGCGAAGGCCGCCGACGCGGCGCTCAATCGGCTAGATATCGATAATCGGGGCCTGGATGCGATGGATCGACGCTATCTCGCCTGTATCGCCGAGAATTATGGTGGCGGGCCGGTGGGCGCGGAAACGCTGGCCGCCGCGCTTTCCGAGCAGCGCGATGTGATCGAAGAGGTGATTGAGCCCTATCTCCTGCAGCAAGGCCTAATCGGCCGTACGCCGCGTGGCCGCGTGCTGTCGGCGGCGGCGTATCGCTATATGGGATTGGCGGCGCCTAGGGAGGTTGGCCAACTCGAGATGCTGGCCTCTACCTGTGACGAAGAAATGGCCGGTGGCGAGGAGATGGTCGATGACGAGGCCTGACAGCCCCACGGCGATCTCTGGTTCGCACTCGGGAAACACGCACAAGTTTCAGGTCCGGGTCTATTACGAGGACACCGATGCGGGCGGCATTGTGTACTACGCGAATTATCTGAACTTCGCCGAGCGGGCCCGGACTGAATTCCTGCGTCTGGTCGGCATTGGCCAAGACGCTATGCGCCGAGAGGACGGCACCGGCTTCGCGGTCAGACGATGCGAGATCGATTTTCGCGCGCCGGCTAGGCTTGACGACGTACTGGAAATTCGGACGATCCTCCGGGATCCGCGCGGCGCCCGGGTCAGCGCGGCGCAGAGCATTCACATGGTCACGGGTGGGCAAGCGGACGAGAACTGGTTGGTCAGACTCGACCTGATACTTGCCTGCATCAATCAAAACGGTCGGCCGGTTCGGCTGCCGGAACGGGTTCGTACAGCGTTTGCCGACGTTCTCGGAACTGACTAGCGGGAGGAGACAGGGCGTCTCATGGAACAGAGCATTGTAGATAGTGTGCAGCTTGCCGGATCGGCCCACACCGATCTCAGTATCGTCGGGTTGTTCCTCTCCGCCGACCCGATCGTCAAGGTGGTGATCTTCGGTCTCATGTTGGCCTCGGTGTGGACCTGGGCGATCATCATCGACAAAATTTTGCGGATCCGCCGCCTGCGGACCCGGGCCCGGGCGTTCGAGGATAGCTTCTGGTCGGGCGGATCTCTTGAAGATCTCTATGATCGGATCGGCAACGCGCCGACCGACCCGATGTCAGCGACTTTCGCCGCCGCGATGCGCGAATGGCGACGCTCGGCCGCGCGGGGGTTGACCGCCAAGGGCGAGGAGGTCCGCGCCAGCCTGCGGATACGGGTTGAGCAGATTATGAACCTTACTATCGGCCGCGAGATGGAGCAGTTGGAACGCAATATGTCGTTCCTAGCGTCGGTCGGCTCGACCGCGCCCTTCGTCGGTCTTTTCGGTACCGTTTGGGGCATCATGGATGCCTTTCAGTCGATTGCGGCGACCAAGACCACCGCTCTTTCTGTGGTTGCGCCGGGCATCGCCGAGGCTTTGTTCGCCACCGCATTGGGGTTGATTGCGGCGATCCCGGCTGTCGTCGCCTACAACAAGATCAGCTATGACCTGGATCGGTTCGCCCAACGGCTTGAAGGGTTCTCGGGCGAATTTATATCGATTCTGTCACGGCAACTCGACGAAGGGGCCTGAGCCGTGGCGGCTCAGTTGACCCAGCGTGGTGGCGGTTCGGGCCGCCGTCGCTATCGCCCGATGAGCGAGATCAACGTCACGCCCTTCGTCGACGTGATGCTGGTACTGCTGGTCGTCTTCATGGTGACGGCGCCGCTTCTGGTGTTGGGCGTTCCGGTACAGCTTCCCAAGGTCGGCAAGGAATTCATCATCGCCGACGAGGATCAGCCGTTGAACGTCGAGGTGGACCAGGACAAGCGGGTCTATCTCAACAAGACCGAAATCATCTTGGGGAGATTGACGGCGCAATTGCAGCGTATTCGGACCGCCAACCCGAAAGTCAAAGTGCATCTTAGGGGGGACGCGCGGCTGAATTATGGCGCGATAGCGGTGGTCGCCGGAGAGATCCGCAATGCCGGAATCCAAGTGATCGCGTTGCGAACCGACTTGGCAACTCTTGCCAACGAAATTGAAGCTTTCCCGGCGGAGATCGCCGCGCCTATCGCGCCGACGCCGACCAGTAGCCGCGCCGGGGGAGGGTGAGCCTTCATGCGGCTCGGTGCTACCCTGTCGGCTGGCCTGCACGCGCTGGTGATTACGCTCGCGTGGTTCGGATTGCCTCATTTGCGCGCCGACCCGCCGGTGCTTGACGACATCGTATTCGTCAAACTGGCCGAGCTGGGGGATGTCACCAACGTCCCGCCGGAGGCGCCCGAGCCGATCAAGACGAAGCCGAAAGCCGACCCGATACCCCGAAACGTGAAGCCCAAGCCGCCGCCACCGCCGGTGCGTCAGGCGGCAATCCCGCCGCCGCCGCCTGCTCCAATTAGAAAACCCAAACCGAAGCCTGAGCCAGCCGCCGTCGTGGCGCCACCGAAAGTGGCCCCAAAACCTGCGCCCAAGCCAACCCCCAAAGCGGCGCCCGCCGCGCCGAAGCCGCAGCCCAGGCCAAAGCCGCGCCCGGCCGCGCCGAAACCCCCGCCTCCCAAACCTGTTCTGGTGAAAAAACCAAAGCAACCACCAGCGGAACGTAAATTTTCGAGTCTTCTGAAGGACCTCAAGACAGAGCCGCCAAAATCGGTGTCGGCGCACGAACCCAAGCAGAGTTTGGTGGAGCGGGCCCGTGCGGCGGCGCGTAGCCAAAGCGTCCGCCCGTTTGATCCAAACGCTAAAGTGACGGTCAACGAGATCGAAGCCGTGCGTCAGCAGCTCGCCCAGTGTTGGAATGTCGCCGCTGGCGCCCGCCGGGCTGATGCTCTGAGCGTGCAGATCGAGATGGTCATGAACCCGGATGCGACGGTGCACAAGATGCGGGTTGTCGACCAGGCGCGGATGGATTCAGACCTGTATTTTCGCGCTGCTGCGGAAAGCGCGATACGGGCGCTGGGGCACCCAGATTGTATTCCGCTGAAGTTGCCGTTGAACAAATACGATGTTTGGAAAAATTTCACCTTCAATTTTGATCCAAGCAAGATGCTGCAGTGATGTCTGGAGTGACGCTCATGATACGCCATGCCCTTTTCGGCCGAATGGCATCGGTCGGTTTTCTCGTGCTTCTCGCGTGCCTTGTGCCAGGGGGCCTCATGCCAGGTGGCCTCGGCGCCGGTTCGGGGGCGGCTCAGGCGGAATTGCGAATCGACGTGACCCAGGGGCGCGCCGATCCGATGCCCATCGCGATCTCTGATTTTTCGGCCAAGGATATCGCCTCGGCCAAGATCGGCCGGGATATGGCGAGCGTTATTTCGGCTAATTTGGAGCGGTCCGGACTGTTCGCTCCAGTTGATCCGAACGCCTTCATCCAGGCGCCGGTATCGCTCAATGTGCGACCGAAGTTCGCCGATTGGCGGGTTCTGAATGCACAAGCGCTGGTGCATGGCGCCGTCGTCGTCCAGGGCGATGGCCGACTGAGGGTGGAGTTCCGTCTGTGGGATGTGTTCGCTGAACAGCAAATGGTTGGTAACGCGTATTTTACGGTGCCGGCGAATTGGCGCCGGGTAGCGCATATCATTTCCGACCTGATATACAAACGGGTCACCGGCGAGGACGGTTATTTCGATACCAGGCTGGTCTATATAGCCGAAAGCGGACCGCCGGACCGCCGCAAGAAGCGGCTCGCGATCATGGATCAGGATGGCGCGAATCATCGTTTTCTGACCGACGGCTCCGACCTGGTGCTGACGCCGCGCTTTTCTCCGACGAGCCAGGAGATCACCTATCTGGCGTATTACAACGACAAGCCCCGGGTTTACATTTTCAATATCGATACCGGCCAACAAGAGGTTCTCGGTGATTTTCCCGGCATGACCTTCGCCCCGCGGTTCTCGCCCGATGGCGCCAAGGTAATCATGAGCATGGCGAGGAACGGCGTGACCGACGTTTTCATCATGGATCTGGCGACCCGAAAGGTGACCCGGCTAACCAATAGCCCCTCGATTGACACCTCGCCGAACTACGCGCCGGATGGCCGGCATGTTGTGTTCAATTCGGACCGCGGCGGCTCGCAACAGCTCTATGTGATGGATGATGATGGCGGCAGGGTGAAGCGGATCAGCTTTGGCAAGGGGCGTTATGCGACGCCGGTTTGGTCACCTCGTGGGGATTTGATTGCTTTCACCAAGATGAGCGGTGGGCGTTTTTATATCGGTGTTATGCGCCCCGATGGATCCGGAGAGCGGCTGCTCACCGATGGTTATCTGGTTGAGGCGCCGACATGGTCGCCAAATGGTCGGGTGCTGATTTACTTCAAGCAAACACCACGTGACGACAATGGCCGGGGCGGCAGTGTCAAACTCTTTTCCATCGACCTCACCGGCTTCAATGAACGCGAGATCATCACGCCATTGGAGGCCTCGGATCCCGCCTGGTCGCCCCTGATTCCTTGAAAACTGCCTTGATTTCATGGAACGGTAAGGAAATCAGGGCACATTTCGGTGTTTAATCGAGCCCGAGTCTGCTACAATACCGTAAAATGTGGCCCTTTCGCGTTCCCGTGGGAACAAGATTGGACGAAAGACCAATTCCATCGCCATCCAAAGGGGTGTGTAAATGCGATTCAAGATTTTAAGTGTACTTGCAGCCACGGTGATGCTGGCGGCCTGTGCGCAGGACGGACAGGACGGCGGCGGTAGCGGCGGTGATGGTTCCAAGGTCAATGCGGTGAACAAGCCAGCCGCAAGCGCGGCGCCGACCAGCTCCGTGGACTCGCGCCCAACTCCGGGTTCGACAGAAGAATTCGTCGCCGAGATTGGTGATCGCGTGTTCTTCGGGTTCGATCAATCGGATCTTTCGACGGACGCACAATCGACCCTGGACCGTCAGGCGGCGTGGCTGCAGAAATACCGGAGCGCTCGAATCTCGATCGAAGGCCACTGCGATGAGCGCGGCACTCGTGAGTATAATTTGGCGCTTGGTGATCGGCGGGCGTCGGCAGTGCGCGATTATCTTGTCGCCCTCGGCATCGACAGCAATCGTGTCGAGACCATCAGCTACGGCAAGGAGCGTCCGGTTGCGTTTGGTGCTAACGAAGAGTCCTGGTCGCAGAATCGACGCGGCGTGACTGCAGTCAACTAATCTGCCAACTAATCCGCCATTTCTCTAGCGGGTAGAGTGTTTGGGCGTCGGTTTGGCCACAAAGGCTGGACTGGCGCCTTAATTTTGTCGCATGGATGTTGCATCTTTTTCGGCGAAATTCTGATCCTGGCTCCGTGCCACGGAGTGGGAGAGTGAGATGGTCTCTAGATACTCATTGATTTTGCTCGCTGGATTAGCTCTCGGCTTTTCGGTTGTCGCTTCTCCTGACTTGGCCACGGCCCAGTCGACCAATGACCTGATTAACCGGATTACCCGCCTGGAAGCGGAGATTCGTGACCTGCAGCGCCTTTTATTTGCCGGTGGCGCCAATCCTGCGCCAGTGGTTTCCTCGACACCGGTTCAGGGGACATCCTTGACGCCGGTTCAAGGGGGTTCCGACAATAGCTCCGGAACCGCCGCCCGGACGGAGATCCGTCTGCAGCAGCTTGAGGCGCGGATGCGCAACCTCAATGGCAAGATCGAGGAGCTTGATTTCAAGGTCACTCAGTCCGTACGCCGGGCCGACACCCTAGTCTCCGATCTTGATGGACGTTTCGCCGTTCTGGAGAAGGAAAAACCCGCAGATGCCTCGAGTATCGGTGCATCGTCGCAGGGAACCCCCTCTCTCGCCGCTGGAACCGAGACCGGCCAGGGCGCAGTGGCCGGAGCGTCGCCGCCGCAAGGGAAGATCGGCGGTATTCTTGGGTATTTGAACCAGACCGAGTCGCAAAAACTTGAGGTTAAGCGTCGTGAGGATCCGGCGACGCCAACGACTCCGGCCCCGCAAACCGCCGCCATCGCCGCGACCGCGCCGATCCTTCCGCAGGGCGATTCCGTCACCCGTTACAAGCACGCCTTCTCGTATCTCATGCGCCATGACTACGACACCGCCGAAGCCGCGTTTCGCGAGTTCATTGCCGGCGATGGTGAGGGCCCATTGGCCGGCAATGCGATGTATTGGCTCGGGGAGACTTACTATGTGCGCGAGAAGTTCGCCGAAGCGGCGGTAACCTTCGCCGAGGGTTACGAAAAGCACCCGGGCAGCCCGAAAACCGCGGACAACCTGTTGAAGCTTGGGTTCTCGTTAGCCCGTCTGCAACGTAGCGAAGATGCCTGTGTTGCCCTGGCGCAATTGTCGGACGAGTTCCCGAACGCATCAACGACCATAAAGCGGCGGGCGATGACGGAAGGCAAAAGGATCGGCTGCAAGGGCTGAGTGGTGGTTGGCGACCCGCTCACCCATGGCATTGGCGCAGAGGCGATCGGCGCTAAAGAATTCGACGCGCTCATCCAGGCTTGTCCAGCGGCGCTTGCCGCCAAACGGCTCGCGGTCGGGGTGTCTGGGGGGGGCGACAGCTTGGCCCTAGTGCTGCTGGCGGATGCCTGGGGGCGACGCCACGAGATCGCGATTACCGCGCTGACTGTCGATCATGGCCTGCGCTCCGATTCTATTGTTGAGGCGCGTCAGGTTGCCGGATGGATGAAGGCTCGCGGCATCGCTCATGAGATCTTGAGCGTCACGACGATGGCCCCGGCGTCAGGCGTGCAGCGCGCGGCCCGGGACTGGCGTCTGGCTGGCTTTGATCGATGGCGCCGCGACCATGGCGCCGGCGCGGTTCTGCTTGCCCATACCGCCGAGGATCAGGCCGAAACCCTTTGGCTTCGGATAAGCGCCGATAGCGGCCCAGATGGCCTTGGCGCCATGCAGCTGCAAACCCGGGTCGCCGGACTGCCTATCGCGCGCCCTTTGCTGGCGATCTCCAAGCAACGCTTGACCGCAACCTGCCGGAGCCATGGACAGCCCTGGATCGAGGATCCAAGCAATAGAAATCCGGCGTTCGATCGCGTGCGGTTGCGTCGCTTGGCGCCGGCGCTGGGCCTTTCCGGCCTAGGAGCCGATACGGCACAACGTATCACTGCCAGCATGGCTACGGCGCGTCGGGCGATGGATCGGTTTTGCGCGATATTCATCCTTGATCATGGCGGCCTATCGCCCGCTGGCGTAGCCTGGTTCGATGGCGTGGCTTTCGCGGCCTTGCCGGCTACTTTTACCGATCTGTTGCTCTCAAGGTTGCTTTGGGCCATCGGCGGCGGCGAATTCCCAGCACGGCGCAAGCGGGTAGCGCGGTTGGGCGCAGCGCTTCGCGGCTCGTCCACGGTCCTGGCCCGGACCTTGGGCGGGTGTGTCATCTCTCGTTTGATCGATGGTCGTGTGGTGTTGTTTCGTGAGGCTGCGGCCTGCGCCAAGGCGGTGTGGCTGGAACCGGGCCGAAAAACCCGTTGGGACAATCGTTTTGAGGCCTGTTGGCGGGGCTCGGCACCGGTGAGTTTGGGCGCGTTAGGAGCCGAAGGATGGCGCTGGATGTTGCGCCATGCACCGGAATCTTGCGTGAACAGCGGTCTCACGGCGCTACCCTATGCAGCCAGATTGTCGCATCCGGCGATACGCGAACTTGACGGAACCGTTTCGGTCCCCCACTTTGTGATGGGCGACGGCATGCGCAGTACTGCGTCTGGTTGGCCCTTGGACATCGAATTTTATCCGGATGCCAATTGGATCGTGACGCTGGTCAAGTCGGTGGACGCGGGTTAACGATCGGAAATTTGCCTGCGGGCGCTTTTGGTCGGTAGATACAAACGAATTTTCTGGATCGTTTCCGAGGGACCTCTGTGAACAATTTTGGCAAGAATCTGGCGCTTTGGATCATCATTGGCGTATTGCTGGTGGCGTTGTTTAATCTTTTCCAGAACACCACACCGCGCAGTGGCCATGCGAGCTTGGCGTTTTCCGACTTTCTTGGCGAGGTCGAGCGTGGCCGGGTCAGCGAGGTCACGATCCAAGGCAATACAATCCAAGGCCATTTCGGCGACGGTCGAGCATTCTCGACTTATACGCCGAGCGATCCTGGATTGGTTGATCGCTTGCGCGCCGGTGGCGTGCGAATTTCGGCGGCCCCTCCGGAGGAGGGAATGTCCGGGCTGTTCGGCATCCTGATTTCCTGGTTCCCGATGTTGTTGTTCATCGGGGTCTGGATCTTCTTCATGCGCCAGATGCAGGGCGGCGGCGGCAAGGCCATGGGCTTTGGCAAGAGCAAGGCACGGCTTTTGACCGAGAAAGGGGGCCGGATCACCTTCGATGATGTCGCCGGTATCGACGAGGCGAAGACCGAACTTGAAGAGATCGTTGAGTTTCTCAAGGATCCGCAGAAATACCAACGCCTTGGCGGCAAGATTCCTAAGGGTTGTTTGCTGGTTGGACCTCCGGGCACCGGCAAGACATTGCTAGCTCGTGCCATCGCCGGTGAGGCCAATGTGCCGTTCTTCACGATTTCCGGCTCCGATTTCGTCGAAATGTTCGTCGGCGTCGGAGCGTCTCGTGTGCGCGACATGTTCGAGCAGGGTAAGAAGAACGCACCTTGCATCATCTTTATCGACGAAATCGACGCGGTTGGCCGGCATCGTGGTGCCGGACTTGGCGGCGGCAATGATGAGCGCGAGCAGACGTTGAATCAGTTGTTGGTCGAGATGGATGGCTTCGAGGCGAATGAGGGAGTCATCCTGATCGCCGCCACCAACCGTCCCGACGTGCTTGACCCTGCACTGTTGCGGCCGGGCCGATTCGACCGACAAGTAGTAGTGCCGAACCCGGATATCCTGGGCCGTGAGCGGATCCTGAAGGTGCATATGCGTAAGGTGCCGTTGGCTCCGGATGTCGAGCCCCGCACGATTGCCCGTGGCACCCCCGGGTTTTCCGGCGCTGATCTTGCCAATCTGGTCAATGAGGCGGCCTTGCTGGCTGCTCGCAAGGGTAAGCGGGTCGTCGCCATGAGCGAGTTCGAGGAAGCCAAGGATAAGGTTATGATGGGGGCCGAACGGCGCTCCATGGTGATGACCGACGAAGAGAAAAGGCTGACCGCCTATCACGAGGCCGGTCACGTCGTGGTGGCCATGCATTGTGAGGATTCCGATCCTATTCATAAAGCGACGATCATCCCTCGTGGGCGTGCCCTCGGCATGGTGATGCGGTTGCCGGAGGGGGACCGGATTTCTCTGTCCCGGGCGAAGATTTATGCTGATTTGCGTGTAGCCTGTGGTGGCCGGATCGCCGAAGAGATGATTTTCGGCGTTGATCGGATCACCACCGGTGCGTCATCTGACATCAAGATGGCCTCCGACATGTCCCGACGTATGGTCACGGAATGGGGGATGAGCGACAAGCTCGGTTTCCTCGCCTATGGCGCCGATCAGCAGGAGGTCTTCCTCGGCCACTCGGTTACTCAGACGAAAAATGTCTCGGACGCTACCGCCAGAATTATCGACGAGGAGGTTCGCCGGATTGTCGACACCGCTTATGTCGACGCGAATACGATCTTGAAGGAAAATGCGAACGAGCTTGAAGTCGTGGCACAAGGCTTGTTGGAATTCGAAACCCTGAGTGGGGACGAAATCAAGGCGCTGCTGAATGGCGAGACGATTGTCAGGAATAGCGGTGGCGACGAAACCCCGAAGGAAGGCGGCGGACGACGGACATCAGTGCCGACCGGCGGCTCGTCCGGCAAGCCACCCAGTGGGATGGAGCCAGATCCCCAGCCCGGTGACTGAACGCTTCCGGTGCCATTTTTCTGGGTGGCATTGTTGAATGCGTGAAATCGAAATATTGGCCGCGCCCAGACGCGGCCTTTTCGTGCCCGGAGAGACCAGGGTCTATCTGCGTCCTCTCGATCTCGAACATGATGGCGCGGGCCGCGCGTATGTCGCGGGAGAAGCTGACCGCTTGTTGGGCGGTGGACCGCATCGATTTCAACGGGCTGAGGTGATCTTGCGATCAATCGACGGGATTGTCGCGTTTTCTGGACAGATCGATAACCTCAGGGATTGGGCTTTGGACGCTGGATGCCAGGATCTGTTTGATGCCGCGATATTCAATCTGACGCATCGTCACGCGATGCTCGCGGGAAAGTATTGGGAACGGCCCCTGGTCATGGGCATCGTTAACGTCACGGCGGACAGTTTTTCCGATGGCGTTGATCGCCTTGACCCTGCCGTCGCCGTGTCTCATGCCCATGCGCTGATCGCGGCTGGGGCCGACTTTATCGATATCGGTGGCGAGTCGACGCGCCCTGGATCGGCGGGAATCAGCCGAGCTGAGGAGATTGCGCGCGTGGTCCCGGTGATCGAGCAATCTATCGGCTTTGGCGTGCCGATCAGTATCGATACCAGCAAGGCTGCGGTCATGGAGGCAGCGCTGTCCGCCGGCGCCTCGATCATCAACGACGTAACTGCTTTGACCGGCGATCCCGAGAGCTTGGGAGCGGCGGCGCGAGCCAAGGTGCCGGTGATGCTCATGCATATGCGCGAGGGTCCGCGTACAATGCAGGACGATCCGCAATACGATTGCGCACCGCTCGATGTCTTCGATTATTTGGCTGGACGGATCGCTGCTTGCGAGCGGGTCGGCATCGCCACCAGCAGCTTGATCGTCGACCCCGGCATTGGTTTCGGGAAAAACGATCTGCACAACGCGTCCATCTTGGCCAGGATCGGCCTCCTGCATGGGCTTGGCGTGCCCGTCATGTTGGGAGCATCCCGCAAGTCATTTATCGCCCGATTGAGCTTCGATGAGGCGCCCAACGACCGGCTTGGAGGGTCGCTGGCGCTTGCCCTCGGCGCGGTCGAGCAGGGGGTTCAAATATTGCGAGTTCATGACGTCGCGGAAACCCACCAGGCTTTGACGCTGCGCCAGGCGGTGTTGGATGCGCGCTGAGGTGTTTCAGAAACCGTCAGGCTCGCGTTCGCGGACGGGACGCCGGACATTCGAATCAGGTATAGGTGAGTTGACCGGAACCAATGCAGAACGACAATGACACGAAAGCTCTTTGGAACTGATGGTGTGCGCGGGACCGCGAATGCCGAGCCGATGACGGTGGAAACGGTGCTCAGGATCGCTATGGCCGCTGGTTATCACTTCTCGCCGGCATCGCGTAAGCATCGGGCTCTGGCGGTGATTGGCAAGGACACCCGGCTATCGGGCTATATGCTGGAACCGGCCATGGTGGCCGGCTTCACCTCAATCGGCATGGATGTGGTCCAGGTCGGCCCGATGCCAACCCCAGCGGTGGCGATGTTGACCCGCTCGCTGAGAGCTGATCTTGGCGTCATGCTGTCGGCGTCCCACAACCCCTACCAGGACAACGGTATCAAACTGTTTGGTCCCGACGGCTACAAGCTTTCCGATGAGATCGAAGCGGAGATCGAGGAATTGGTGGCCAGGGAAGGGGCGGTGGATCGGGCGCCCGCCGACCGATTGGGTAGGGCTAGGCGATTGGATGACGCCCGCGGTCGTTACATCGAAATGGCTAAAAGCACTTTCCCCAAGGGACTGCGCTTAGACGGATTGAAGCTGGTGGTCGATTGCGCCAATGGCGCCGCCTATAATCTGGCACCCAAGGTGCTTTATGAGCTTGGCGCCGAGGTGATCCCGATGGGAGTGAATCCGGATGGTTTCAATATAAACAAAGAGTGCGGCGCCACCGCACCCCAAGCGATGCAGCAGGCCGTCGTCGTGCATGGCGCAGATGTCGGCATCGCGCTTGACGGTGACGCGGACCGGTTGATCCTGGTCGATGAAACCGGCGCCGTGGTTGATGGTGATCAGACCATGGGGTTGATCGCCACGTCATGGCACGGCGATGGCCGGCTCAAGGGCCGTGGGGTCGTCAGTACCGTGATGTCCAATCTTGGGCTGCAGCGCTATATCGAGGGACTTGGCCTCGAGTTGATCCGGACTGCCGTCGGTGACCGCTACGTCGTCGAGAGGATGCGCGCCGATGGCTATAACCTTGGCGGCGAGCAATCCGGCCACATCATCATGAGCGACCACGCTACCACCGGCGATGGGATCATCGCAGCGTTGCAGGTTCTGGCACTCTTGCTGCGTGCCGGAAAGCCGCTCAGCGAAGTCTCGCGGATCTTCGAGCCGCTGCCGCAATTGCTCCGTAATGTGCGGTTTTCTGGTACGCGGCCGTTGGAAGTGGCCTCGGTGCAGCAGGCAATCCAGGCTGGTAAGGCCCGGCTTGCCGATACCGGCCGGGTGCTGATTCGCAAATCCGGGACCGAGCCGCTGATTAGGGTGATGGCCGAGGGTGAGAACGAGGCTCTGGTCGCTGAGGTGGTGAACGATATTGTAGGTGAGATCGAAAGGGTGGTGGGATCGTGAACTGGGATGCGGATGCGCCCACCCGGATGCATGGCCGGGTGCTGATTTGCGCCGGCTCGGATTCCGGCGGCGGTGCTGGAATTCAGGCTGATATCAAAGCCGTGACGGCCTTGTGCGGTTTCGCCTCGACGGCGCTGACGGCGTTGACGGCGCAGAATACTGAGGGCATCCACGGTATCCACGAGGTGCCGCTGGCATTCGTCGACCAGCAGATCCGCGTGGTTCTGTCTGATATTGGCGCCGATTGCGTGAAGACCGGCATGCTGCACAGTGAAGGCGTGATCCACACCGTGGTGGAGGCCTTGGACGCTGCAGCGCCTGGGGTACCCTTGATCGTCGACCCGGTGATGGTGGCCAAGGGCGGGCACAAGCTCCTTGATCCGGCGGCGCTGGGGGCGCTCAAGGCGGAGATGATACCCCGAGCCAGTTTGGTCACCCCGAACATCCCAGAAGCGACCCTGCTGACCGGCCTGGAGGTCCGCGACGTCGATGATATGCGCCGGGCGGCTGACCTCTTGCTGAGGCTTGGCCCGGATGCGGTGCTGTTGAAGGGTGGGCACATGCAGGGTGATGAGCTGACCGATCTTTTGGCCACCCCCGACGGAGCCGAAGTTTTCACCAGCCGGCGGCTGGCGACCCGGCACACCCACGGGACGGGTTGCAGCATGGCTTCGGCGATTGCCGCTGGGATTGCCCAGGGATTAGAACTGTCGGTGGCGGTCGCCAGGGCCCGGGGCTATGTCTACACGGCCATTCTCACCGCGCCCCGCTTTGGCAAGGGCCATGGGCCGCTTAATCATGCCCATACGGTACGGTCCGGCGCATGAACCGGCCGCCTGTCGGTGGGCGGGCCGTAGCGCCGGCCTGCTGACATTGGTTCTGCTGGTGTTTCCGATGTTCTCGGATCAGGTGCAGAGCCAGGAAAATGTCGATCTTGAACTTGTGACCGCCGTCGCCGTGTCAGGCACTGTCGATTTCGAGGAATACACCCTGCAGACGGGCGGGATTGCCGCGGCATTCTGAGAGCGATATGTGTGGGACACAATCGAGGCTGCAACCCCGAACGGCATTGTTGTCACCGTGGTGCTCTGGTCCAGGCTGGACGAACAATATGTCGTGGTGGGTTGGCGGCGGATTGCCAACCCGGGCCAAGCCGTCGGTTTCGCGGCGGCGGTGGATGGCGAGCGACGAAGCTCAAGCGGCAACACCGCCATCGGCTCGGCGATCAGCCATGGTTTCAAGCGGGCGCGGATCCGTGGTAAGCGACTCAGATTCCACGGAAGGGAGAAACTTCATGTCCGCCTATAGCGTAACCGCCGCCGAGTTCGAAGCCACGGCCGAGCAGGTGCACGCGATGATGTCGCCGACACCGCAATACAACTGGCCGCTGCTTTCAGCGCGAGCCGGCGCCGAGGTCTGGGTCAAGCACGAGAACCAAACTCCGACGGGCTCCTTTAAGGTGCGTGGCGGTTTGATCTATGTCGATGACCTCCTGCGCCGGGAGCCGAACTGTGCCGGGGTGATCGCCGCGACCCGAGGCAATCACGGCCAAAGCGTCGCCTGTGCCGCGACCCGGCGCGGCCTGAAATCAACCGTTGTCGTGCCGCATGGTAATTCCCTTGAGAAGAATGCTGCGATGCAGGCCCAAGGGGCGGATATCATCATCTATGGCGCGGATTTCCAGGAATCCTTCGAATACGCTCAAGGTTTGGCGGCGGAGCGGCAACTACATCTTTTCGCCAGCTTCCATCCACTATTGGTTCGCGGTGTAGGCACCTATGCCTGGGAATTGCTGTCTTCAGTGCCGGATCTTGACACTGTCTATGTGCCGATCGGCATGGGATCGGGCATTTGCGGGGTCATTGCGGCCCGCGACGCGCTTGGCTTAAAGACCCGGGTGGTTGGCGTTGTCGCGGCAACCGCGCCGGCTTACGCGCTGTCTTTTGAGCGTCACGAAGCGGTCTCGACCAATTCCGGTGATACCATGGCCGACGGTGTCGCCTGCCGTGTTCCGGTCGCCGAGGCGCTGGAGCTGATTTGGGCCGGCGCCGATCGGGTGGTCACGGTCACCGATGACCAGATGAAGGCGGCGATCCGGCACTATTTTACCGACACCCACAACATTGCCGAAGGCGCCGGGGCGGCGCCGTTGGCCGCGTTGTTGAAGGAACGCGAGACGATGGCGGGAAAATCTGTTGGCTTGATCCTCAGTGGCGGTAATATCGACCGGATGGTGTATCAGGCCGTCCTGATGGAAGCCGACAGCCAGGAGGCACAGGCGTCATGACCGAGGAATTGTTCCGGGAAGATTCTTATCAGCGCCAATGCGACGCCTCGGTTATCGCGGTGAACGAGGATGGCATCGTGCTCGACCGAACCGTATTTTATCCCGAAGGTGGCGGTCAGCCCGGTGACTCCGGCATGCTCAAGTTCGCCGATGGCCGCGAAATCATTATCGCTAATACCTGCAAGGCCGACGAAGGGATTACCCATGTTCCGCTCGAAGGCGCGTTGGCGCTGACGGTCGGCGATGCGGTAACCGCCGAGATTGACTGGGAGCGCCGTTATCTGCACATGCGGATCCATACCGCCCTGCATGTGCTGTGCGCGCTTGTCGAAGGAGCGGTGACCGGAGGATCGATCGGCGCTGGCAAGGGGCGATTGGATTTCGACATTCCGGGCGAGCGGCCGGACAAGGAAACGCTGACCCAAAAGCTGATGGAAGTGGTTGAGGCCAACCATCCGCTGACGATCTCCTGGATCAGCGACGCTGAACTGGAGAGCAATCCAAACTTGGTGCGCACCATGTCGGTGAAACCGCCGACCGGTTCGGGGCAGGTGCGGATGATCCGCGTTGGTGACGCCGTAGATTTTCAACCCTGCGGCGGGACCCATCTCAAAACCACCGGAGAGATCGGTAAGATCGCGGTCGGTAAGATCGAAAACAAGGGTAAGAAAAACCGCCGGATCAACGTCTCGTTAGTCGAATAGGCCACGGCTAAAAGGCCTCCGACTTCGGCATTCCTACAATCAAAAGACATGATCCATGTGTAAAGCCCCCGTTCTATGTACCACTTTCTGATAGGGTCTCGGGCATCGGTGGACGCATGTTCAGAGCCTGATGCGGGCGGATGTGATTGTACTGTTTCAGCCAAGTTTCGATGACGATTTGAGCCTGTCTGATTGATGTGAACCACTCTGCATTGAGAACCT
>Ga0209089_10000337_pt1 | contig 44263 bp, 30 predicted proteins | sample ArcticOcean_MG_C_FD_187431 | JGI IMG/M metagenome (GOLD analysis project Ga0209089, IMG submission 187431) | Marine microbial communities from western Arctic Ocean - ArcticOcean_MG_CB2_150 (SPAdes) (version 2) | ecosystem: Environmental > Aquatic > Marine > Oceanic | place: Arctic Ocean: Canada...
CAATCAATGACGGGATGCCAATGAAAATCAGGAACGGAGCGCCAACAATAATGATCGCAATCTCGAAGGTGAAATTAGGATCACCCATAAACCAGGTCACCAACGACGCGATCAATACCAGCGCAATCCCCGCAAATATCGTCCCGTAAAATAACCCCTCCATCCGCTCCGGGATCGGTATCCACTTTCTCCGTAGTGCGCTGCGACGTGCCGCCTCCGCTGCCTCCGCCGCTGCCTCCGCCGCTCGCTCCTCCTTCGCCTCTTCATACCTCTTGCCCGCCGCCACCTTTCGCTTCTTCTCCTCCCCCTTCAACTTGCGCACACGCTTCTTGTGACGTGCATCCGCCTGCGACTGACGCTTCCGCTCCGCCTCCTCCTGGCCAGGGATCACCGCGCGCTTGCCAACCCAGGCAACGTCCTCCGCACAACTGGCGCACTTTCGATACCCCACACCGTTCAGACGCGCACCACAATGAGGACACTTCGGCCCCTTCGGCTTTTGAGGACCCTTGCCCTTCTTCCGCTTAAGCTCAGCATTCAGCTCCGCCAGCTCGTCGCGCGCACCCTGGGCAGCCTCGGCCGCCGAAATGATGGCCATGTCACGCGCCAGGTCAAACAACTCGTCGTTCATAAAACGCTCCCACAAGCCCCTGAGCTACTTATCCCTGTTGTACCACATCCGTGTTCCACCCCACGAATGTTCATTTCTCTACCCTGCGACAGCGACCAATAGTGCAATCCCGACCGTTTCATGTAACAATCCTAATGCCCCATGAGTATTACTCAGATACTAACAGGGTGGCATTTCCTGGTTAGCAGTAACGACCAGACCTACAAGACACTGGCCAGATTATGTCGGCGGAATTCGCACACGTGGAGTTAATGGAAAAATGAAGAACCGACCGCTACTCAGCCTCCAAACGTTTATCGCACTGACACTCACCACCAGCCTGTTCTGGTATGCCGCCGCCCAGGATCAGCCAGATAGCAAACGCTCTGCCCGCGATAACGACGCATCCGCCAGTGAAACAACAGCCACGCCCGGACCACCCGCCGCCATCGAACACTCCTCGTTCATGAGCCCGCACACACGGCCGATCGTCATCAGCGGCAGCCACGTCTTCGTGGTCAATACACCAGCAGATACCGTCGATGTGATTGCAGTCCGCAGTCGTAAAATCGTTGCCCGTGTCAAAGTCGGCATCGACCCCGTCAGCGTCGCCCTGCGGCCAGATGGAAATGAACTCTGGGTTGCAAACCATATCTCCGACTCCGTCAGCGTGATCGATACCGATCCCAAGAGCCCCACATACCTGCACGTCATCGCCACGCTGCAGGACATCAATCCAGTCACCAAGGCAACTCGTTTCGACGAACCGGTCGGCATCGCTTTTGCCAGTAACGACAAGGTTTATGTAGCCCTCTCATCCGAAAACAAGATCGCCGTCATCGATGTGGCCACACGCACGATTACCAGGCACCTCAACATCACCGCCCAGGACCCCCGCGCAATCACTGTCCACGGCGACCGACTCTACGTGATTCCATTCGAATCCAATAACAAATCTCAGCTCTCTGGCGGTACCGGTGAACTGGATAAAGAGTACGAGACGTTTGACGCCCATCGCCACTCGATCGCCGTCAACAACGTGCTCTCACTCGGCCACGTTACCGATATCATCAAGCACCCCAACGTCCCCGACCGTGACCTCTACATCTTCGATACCAGCTCCGACAAACTGGTCCAGGTTGTCGATACACTCGGCACCCTTCTCTACGGCCTGGCAGTTGATTCACATGGCAAGGTCTTCATCGCCCAGGCAGATGCACGTAACGATGCCAATGGCCATTCGGGCACCAAGAAACACGGCCTCAAGGAACTCGAGAACCGGGCCTTCCTGAACCAGATTACTACCGTTGGTTTCGACGATGGCGATCCCCAGACGCCACAGGTCATCGAGCTCGAGCCACTGCCGCCAAACCACCCCGAGAAGGAGATGGCACTGGCAACACCGTTTGCAATCCAGGTGAGTGATGATGACTCAACCCTGGTTGTAACCGCAGCCGGTTCAGACAAGGTCTTTACCGTGGATGCTTCCAGTGGTGAAGTACTGGGCCGAGTCCAGGTCGATGCAGTGCCTCGAGGTATTGCTCTGGAGTCGAATGCTGCCGGCCAGGCGACCCAGGCATGGGTGCTCAATGCCGTTGCCAACACCGTCTCGCTGGTCGATGTCTCCGATCCTTCCAACCTGGAAGTGCGCAGCACTGTTGAGCTCGAGGACCCAACCGACGCGGAAGTCAAACGAGGCCGGATTGCCTTTAACACAGCTTCCGCTTCCACAACTGGTACCTTCTCCTGTGCCAGCTGTCATCCCGACGGCCATACCGACCAGTTGCTCTGGGTCCTGGCCACTCCGGTTGTTACCGGTGGCGACCAGATCATGCCCCGCTCAACCATGCCGATTCGTGGTTTGCGAGATACGGCCCCCTTCCACTGGGACGGAATTCCGGGAGACCCTTACGGTGGCAACAATAGCGCCAACATTCGTACTCACGTTGAGCCTAATAGTGACGTTAAGGACCCTGTCACCAGTACTCGTCACCTGATCGACGGTGGCCTGGCCAGCACGATGATGACGGTCGGAGACGAGACGCTCAATGAAACCGGACAGGCGGGCGAGTTATCTGATTCCGAACGCGACGCGATGGCCAAGTTCCTGCTGAGCGTGACTTATCCGCCAGCCCAGCGGCGTGCCTATACCAATGAGGTCTCCGAGAAAGCCCGCGACGGTTTTGACCTGTTCCATATCAAAGGCGATCTTCAGCCACGCCGGAATGTCTGTGGCGACTGCCATCGCATGCCGTTCCTGGTCAGCACCAATACACCCGGCACCGGCATGGATGCACCGACCTGGCGGGGTGCGTACGACCGCTGGTTGATTCTGCCACAGGGCCGCTTGAATATCATCGATTTTGATTTCTACCGGAGCCTGGCTGAACGGGGCGTTCCAGAACGCGGTGTCTGGCGCCTCTCATGGGCCGGTCGCCGCCGCTTTGATCCCGTCTGGGATATGGTGCTGGAAGGAAGTACCGGGTTCAGTGGCGCGTTTGGTCGTCAAATCACGCTCAACGAAACGTCGGCAGAAGACACACTGTCACTCGACATGCTCAATTCGCTCGAGTTATCAGCTCGCGAAGGGGGCATCGTGCTGGAGGCCGACGGCGTGCTCATCAAGGGCAAGAAATCCACAGCGGTGACACTGCAGTTCGACCATGAGTACATGGACGGCAGTTACGTCACAACAACTGGTAATCGCAAGTCCTTCACGCCAGCGGAACTGATCCGACTCGCATCGGAAGGCAATTTCGTCGGAACCTTCACCGGTCAGATGGGTAGCCAGGTGGACCTCAACCACCCACAACCGGCACTCTGGACGCTAGGTACTCTCCACTCGCAAAAAGGGAGGCAGAAATTCCCGGTCCTGAGCGAAGAGAAATTGCAGATGAAGATGAGTAGCCGCCATATTCAACCGGGCGCTCACGTGATCGTCGATGGCCGCCGGGCATCCGGGATCATCGAAATGGGCAAGGGAGTCCTGCACATCGAACTGGCTGTGCTCCCCGAACCTGGCATGCACCTCTTACAGGTGCAGAATCCCGGCGGGCTGTTCAGCAACGACTTCATCTTCCACGTTGCCGGGACTGAGGAAGAAGCGGCAGGCAGCGAGTAAACGGCTCAACCTTACGGACCCAGTCGCTACTCTTAACCTACAAGAGTGAGCTCTCCGTCACGGCCCCCCTCTGCCGATCAGTGCCTTCAGTGCAAAACCGCTGGCAACGCCGACCGCCAGCATCAGCACAAACGGCAGTGAGGAAGTGACCAGGTCCTGCTCCAGGCCGTGCCTCATGTTAACCCCAAAAATGGCACTCAACGTGGCCAGCGGGAAAAAGAAAGCCGCCAGCACATTCAAGCGATGACTCGCCTTCGCCATCTGGTGACTCGCCTCGGCCTGGTCCTCCGTGCGCTGGGCAATTACAAACTCCAACGCGTTGCGAGCGTCCGAGTAGAGCAACTCGGCGACCCGTTCATTCCTGTACGCCTGGTCACGCAGGTTGATCAGACCCTTGCTCTTGGGCACAAAATCCCGCGACTGCTGGAGTGCATGGTGCATATTGCGAGCCGTGCGATGAAGCGGCGCCAGCTCAGTGATCACCTGGAAATACTCCTTCGCCGTCAGCGCATCCTTATCCTGCTCCTCCAGCACCTCAAGCAGCTGCTGATACTCTTCCAGGTAGTGCTTCAGTGCCTGCGGCCCTTTTCCCTCGCTGGCATTCCAGGTACCGTCCGGTTCACGCCAGAAGAATCGTCCTCGCCGACCAACGTCCTCTGGATCCGGTGGCTCATGCAGGATCAGCAACAGATGCCCGTCGGCAAACATCGCCCGTTGGCGTCCCACCTGCTCCCCTACCCGATCCCGCAGCTGCTGGGGAATCTCCCAGGTCCAGGGCAGTAAACTCTTTGCCTGCTCATCCATCGTCATCCCCCTCTTCTCGGTTCATGTACACCGATCACCCCGCGGGAGACCGCTGATCACTGGGAAACATCCTACTCAATTTTACATTGCAATCGGATAGAATGGAGTTACTGTCGGGGGTCCGGCAGCATCCGGCAGACAGGAGCTAGCCGTGATGTCGATGTTCGACGACTTCCTGATGTACGAAATCTGCTTCCCCGGCGCAATGACAGGGGAAACGGAAGTCAATTGTCCTTACTGCAATGAGCTGCTGACCGTGCCGGTCAGTGACCCGATGGGTGAGGAGGCATACCAGTGCTGCGAATGTGACGGCAGCTTCGAGGTCGACTGGGGCGCAGGAGAGCTGCGCTATGCGACGGGCGAGTGACTGATGCGGCGCCTCGTTGAAACTGCCGATCCGCCGTTAAGGCCGTGATGCCGCTAACCGCTCCATCTCGCTGACGACCTCGTCCAGTTCGCGCACAAGCCGTTCAGGCGCCGACGTCGTCCGGTAGGCCTCCACCAGGGTGCGGTAATACCACAGCGTTCCCTCACGCTTCCCCTGAAAAATCTCCCAGATCGAATCGCCCTGTTGCTTCAGGTCAGAAAGAATCGAGCGCGAATTGTGGATCTTATCGCAACAGGAGACCAACAGCACATCGTCACTCGCTGCGGTCCGCAGGTGCTCGAGGTAATCTTCCTTGCGCTGGCGCCAGGGCCGCGACTCATGTGCTTTGTCCAATGTATCGCTGCAGCCCTTCACCACCTCCAGCACTCGCTCCCCAAACTGCTCGCGTATCTCCTCGATCGTCTCCTTACCGCAATCCTCAATCACGTCATGCAACAACGCTCCGATTCCCACGTCCTCGTCAGCACCATGCTCCAGTGCCAGGCCGGCAACTTGCAAAAGGTGTGAGAGGTAGGGAACACCAGAACCCTTGCGAACCTGGAAGCGGTGTTTTTGGGCCGCGTACACCAGGGCATCAGAGAATCGGTCCGTCAAAGCCATGCGGTTCATCTCTCATGCGACAGACGCGGGCCGTTTTCTGCGGACCACTACCCGCTGACATGCAAACCCAGCGACAGCGGACTTAGATCAGCCCCTCGATAGGCCGGGCATGGTACATCCGGTGAGGCCGGCCTTCCATGTCCTCCCAGTGGGCATCCCTCGGTATTCCCAGGGTACTGAATATCGTGGCGGCAAGATTTTCAGTCGTGTTCAGGCCATCGATGACTTCCGCACCGTTCCGGTCCGAAGCACCGATCACCCGGCCACCCTCAACACCTGCGCCGGCGAACAGCATCGTGTTCACAGGCCCCCAGTGATCGCGGCCCGAATCTTTGTTGATCTTGGGAGTCCGGCCAAATTCGCCAGCCATGATGACAAGCGTGTCTTCCAGCAGGCCACTCGCCTCCATGTCGTCGAGCAATGCCGACATGCCCTTGTCCAGCGGCGGCAGCAAGTTGTCCTTGAGATTGGCGAAGTTGCGGCGGTGAGTGTCCCACGAGCTGTTCTTGCCCATGTTGACCTGCACCAATCGCACACCCGCCTCGATCAATCGCCGTCCCATCAACAACGAGAGGCCAAACTTATTGCGACCATATCGCTCGGCATCTTCCGGAGCCGATCGTTCCACATCAAAAGCGGCTCGCACATTGGGATCGGTCAAAACCGAAACCGCCTGACGACGATGCTGGTCCAGCTTGTCGGTCTGCCGTTCCAGCTGCACCTGCTGACCCTGGATAAAGTCGAGGAAATCCAGACGCCCACGGAACCTCGTCTGTCCGCCTTCTGGCAAAGTCAGTGTTGGAGTCGTGAAGATCGACTGTGCCGAATGTTCAAATGGTGTCCCCTCAAAACGGAAACAGTCAGGGCAGGCGCCATTGCCCATCGGACAGCGGGCGGCCACATCAATGTGCCAGGCCTCCCACTTCTTGCCCATCATGCCGGCGTACTGGCCAGGACGAAAACGAGCAGCCTCGTTGACACTCGGCTCGGGCAAGATCGCGGCCGGCGGAAGATTCAATTTCTTCTGGCCACGGTAAGCAAACTTGACTTGCGAAGCGAGGGTCGGAAACTCCATCGCATTCGGCACATTGTTGAGCGTGAAGTTCGGCGGCAGGTCCATTCGACCTGTCAGGATCATGTGACAGGCGGGCTCGTGACCCGAACTGTTCGTCTTCATCGAACGAACCAGCGTGTACTTGTGTGCACGGGCACCAAGTTGCGGCAAAAGCTCGCAGGCCTGGGTTCCCGGAACGGATGTCGAAACCGGATTAAATTCGCCACGGATCCCGTCCGGTGCGTCCGGCTTCATGTCAAACGAGTCGTGATGGGATAGTCCGCCCGTCAGAAACACAAGCATTACTTGCTTGGCGACCGGCGAAATCTGTGGCGGAACCAGTGATTCAGCCCGTGACAGGTCAGCCAGGTTTAAGCCAGCACCCAACATGCCAACCTGAATCGCACCGCGTCTCGAAGGAAGGTAACTCATGGGTCGGTCGCTCGAAGGAGTCAGTTACATCCACTTACCATTATGTACTATCGGCAGACCGGTAGTGTACCTTTTCCCACCCATCGCATGTCAATGGAAATATCACTGACCGCCCTCAAACAGGCGGTCTAAACAAGCAGGGTCATCAAGAATATCAGCCCGAGACTTGTATATCCCACCAGCCGGTCCGCCGTAAATTCGACACAGAACGGCCTCGAACCGAACTTCCTGAGCTGCGGTCACTCGCACCGTCCCGCTCTCCCAACGCCAACAATCATGTAGAATCCTAGGTATCATGCCTGTCGCCAGACTGCTAATAACGCTGATCGCTCTGCCGCTCTGGCCAGCAGCAATTGCAACTGCCGCCGACAGTCCCACCTTCAGCCGTGACATTCGCACGATCCTGTCCCAGGCATGCTTCGCCTGCCACGGCCCCGACGCCGAAGAGAGAAAAGCAGATCTGCGACTCGATGTTCGGGATATTGCTGTCCAATCCGGTGCCGTCACGCCAGGCAAGCCGCTCAAGAGCGAGTTGATCCGGCGGATCAACTCAAAGGATCCAGATATCCAAATGCCGCCTCCCGAGTCAGGATTTTCACTCAGCGAACAGCACAGGGCGACGCTTGGCCAGTGGATCCAGTCGGGTGCCAGCTACGAACAACACTGGTCATTCATCCCTCCCCGGCGCCCCGATCTCCCACAACTGCCACTCAACCGGCGTGACTGGCCGAGCAACGGTATCGACTACTTCGTTCTGGCCCGACTGGAGAGGGACAACCTCTCACCCGCCCGCCGCGCCGACAGCTACACGCTGATTCGCCGACTCTACCTCGACCTGATCGGTCTGCCCCCGGCGTCAGACGTGGCCGACCGCTGGGCTGACAGAATTGACAAGGACCCGCTGGCATACCAGCAACTTGTCGACCAGCTCCTCGCCGCTCCTCAGTATGGTGAGCACTGGGCTCGCCGCTGGCTCGACCTGGCCCGCTATGCCGACACGAACGGCTATGAAAAGGATCGGCCCCGCTCAATCTGGCCTTTCCGCGACTGGGTGATCCGTGCCCTCAACGTGGACATGCCGTACGACCAGTTCAGCGTCGAGCAGCTGGCAGGCGACATGCTACCGAATGCCTCAGCCAGGCAGCGGATCGCAACCGGATTTCATCGCAACACGATGCTGAACGAGGAAGGTGGTATCGATCCACTGGAATACCGCTTCTACGCAACGGTCGATCGAGTTGCCACGACCGGAACCGTCTGGCTGGGCCTGACCGTGGGATGCGCCCAGTGCCACACTCATAAGTACGATCCCATCTCGCACAGCGAATACTACCGCCTGATGGCTCTGCTCAATAATGCCGATGAACCGGACCTGGCGGTCCCCAGCCCCGAGCTGCTCTCCGAACGCCAGAAGATTGACTGGAAGATTGAGACACTTGAACATCGGCTGCTGCTCCAGTTCCCTCCAGCAGACGGTCCGGGCGATATCGAGCAGCGCCGGCTGAGCAACCTCGAAGCCCGCTTCACCGCGTGGCTCAAGACGGGCCGTGCCTCCGCCACCGCCTGGACCATCCTGCGCCCCAGCAGGCTGATTTCCAACCTCCCCAAGCTCGAGTTGCTGCCGGACGGCAGCATTTTCTCTAGCGGTGACGTAACGAAACGGGACTTGTTCAGATTGCGTTTTGATCTGGATCCCTCAACCGAGATGCCCGCTGAAATAACTGCACTGCGACTGGAAGTCATGCCGGATGATCGTCTTCCAGCTGGCGGGCCGGGGCGGGCCTACTACGAGGGCCGCAAGGGTGACTTCTTCCTCAGCGAGCTCTCCGCCTCGCTGGACGACCAACCGCTGGCATTCAACAACGCATCCCATTCCTATGGAAAAATCGCCGTCGGCAGCGGCAATGCGAACGCCACCAACATCTATGACGGCAATGGATCGACCGGCTGGTCCACAGCAGAACGACCCGGTGAGCCGCATCAGCTGGTACTCAACCTGGAAACTCCAATCCAGGCGGAGGGCCAGCTGGATATCAGCCTGCTGTTCGAACGACATTTCGTGGCCAGTCTCGGCCGCTTCCGCCTCTCGGTCAGCGGAGACAAGTCAGCACCGCAGGCCAACGATTTACCGGTAAATATCACCGCTCTGTTGACCCGGCCGCAGGCGGATTTGAGCGAGGACGAATTGAAGAAATTGCTGCGACATTTCACGCTCGGCTGTGATGAGCTGGCCGAGGCTCGCAAACCGATCGATCAACTCCGCGCGACCTTGCCCCAGCTGCCGATCACCCTGGTCATGCAGGAACGACCTGCCGATAACCCTCGGCCAACTTACCGCCATAATCGTGGCGAATATCTCAGCCCGCGGGAAGAAGTCACCGCGAGTATCCCGGACGCCCTAACAGACAAGGACAACCAGCAACTCCCCACAAGCAGGCTGGAATTGGCCCACTGGCTGGTCAGCGACAGGAATCCGCTTGTCGCACGTGTGACAGTCAATCGGGCCTGGCAGGCGATCATGGGTATTGGATTGGTAGCCAGCAGTGACGACTTTGGCTCTCAGGGCGAATTACCATCACACCCGCAGTTGCTCGACTGGCTGGCAACCGAGTTCGTTCGCGAGGGCTGGTCATTCAAGAGGCTACATCGCTTGATCGTGACCAGTGCCACTTATCAGCAATCCTCCCACATTCCAGCTGAATTACTTGAGCGAGATCCCGACAACCGCCTGCTGGCACGCGGCCCACGATTTCGTGTCGATGCGGAACTGGTCCGGGACATCATGCTGACGACCAGTGGTCTCTATTCCAGCAGGATGCTTGGCCCGAGCGTGCGTCCGCCGCAGCCCGCCGGGGCAACGTTACTGGCCTACGGCAACACCAGCTGGCCTGCATCCACAGGAGCAGATCGTTATCGCCGATCGCTTTACACCTTCAGCAAGCGGACTGCGCCATTCGCTGCTTACCTCACATTCGATGGTCCCAGCGGAGAAAACTGCATTACCCGTCGCAATCGCAGCAATACGCCGCTGCAAGCATTGACGCTCCTGAATGACGAGATGTTCATGGAAATGGCACTCGCTCTGGCCCAGAACGAAATGCGTCAACAAGCGGATTCAGAGACTGAACGAATCACCCGAATCTTTCGCCGCCTGCTGACTCGTCCACCCAGCCAGCAGGAGCTGGCCGCACTGGCTGACTTTCACCAGGCACAACTTCAACGGCTGAGACAGGGCGAGATCGACCCCGCCAGACTTGCCGGCGACAATGCTACAGCCGAGCTGGCCGCCTGGGTGATGGTAGCTCGCGTGCTGATCAACCTCGATGAAGTCATCACCAGGCAATGAGCGTCCACTGGACTGAGCCATGAACCGTCATTATTTGCAACACATAACCCGACGACACTTCTTCCAGGACTGTGGACTCGGCCTGGGTACGATCGCGCTCTCCTCGCTAATGGCCGACACCAGCAACGGTTCTCGACTGAGTGCAGCTGATGACGTCGCCAAGCCGGACGGACTCCATTTCCCAGCCACCGCCAAACGCGTGATCTACCTTTTCATGGCCGGTGCTCCGAGCCAGCTGGAGTTATTCGACAACAAGCCAAAGTTGACCGAACTGGAGGGCAAGCCGATACCACCCTCGGTTGTTAAGGGCCAGCGGTATGCCTTCATTCAGCCCGATGCAGCCGTGCTGGCACCACGCTTCACATTTGCTCGTCATGGCGAAGCCGGCACCGAACTGTCCGAGATGCTCCCGCAGCTGGCCACTGTCGTGGACGACATCGCCGTGGTCAAGTCGGTCCATACAGACCTGTTTAACCATGCCCCAGCCCAGTTGCTTGTGAACACCGGCAATGGTGTGCCGGGACGACCCAGCATGGGAGCCTGGCTGAGCTACGGGATAGGCAGCGAAAGCAACGACCTGCCAGCCTTTGTCGTGCTCAAGAGTGGTGGCAGTCTCTCCGGCGGTGCCGCTCTCTGGGGGCCGGGCGTTCTGCCCGCCGAGCACCAGGGTGTCCCCTTCCGTGGTCAGGGCGACCCGATTCTCAATATCGCCAACCCACGGGGCTACGATAACCGTGCACAACGGGATTCTCTCGACATCATTCGTCACTTGAATCAGCAGCGACTCGAGATCGTCGGCGATCCCGAAATCGCAGCGCGGATTGAAGCTTACGAGATGGCCTTCCGGATGCAAATGCGTGCTCCAGAACTGCTGGACCTGTCCGCGGAATCCGCAGCAACGCTGAAACTCTATGGACTCAAGCCCGGAAAATCCAACGGGTCATTTGCCAACAACTGCCTGCTGGCCCGACGCTTGGCCGAACGCGGTGTACGGTTCATCCAGGTCTACCATGCTGGCTGGGACCACCACAGCAACGTCGAAGGTGGGATCAAGGGGCAATGCCAGCAAACCGACCAGGCCTGCGCAGGTCTGCTCAAGGATCTCAAGCAGCGAGGCCTGCTGGAAGACACGCTGGTCGTCTGGGGTGGCGAGTTTGGTCGCACGCCGATGGTCGAAGCGAGCGGGGCTCTGGGCCGCAGCCTGGGGCGTGACCATCACCCCCAGGCCTACACGATGTGGTTTGCGGGCGGCGGCATTCGGCCAGGAATCAGCATTGGCGCTACCGACGAACTCGGCTTCCATGTCGTCGAAGACCCGGTGCATGTTCACGATGTCCAGGCAACTGTCCTGCAGTGCCTGGGTATCGACCACCAACAGCTGAGCGTTAATGTTCGGGGGCTGAAGGTCCGTTTAACCGGCGTGGAAGAACACCAGGCCGTGGATGCCATCCTGCAAAACCCTCGCGGCTAGCTCATTCCGGCAGAGATTCCAGCGCCGCCTGCAGCGGTATCCAGCGAGTCCCACCCGACCGATCAGGCCGTGGATAGAGACCGGAAAAACTACCACGGATGGTCGACACGGTCGCACCGTCGGATGGATAAGTGAGCACGACTTCCAGGCTGCCAGAATAGCTGAATCGGTCGGGTCCCTCGTCGGTTAAACGAATCGAACCGCGCAGCAGGGCAAAACGGGTGGTCCTGGTTTGACCGGCGGCTGCCAGCGAAAGGGCACCCTCCACCGACTTGACCCCGTAGACTTTCTTTGTCAGCGGATCGGTACGCTCCATCACGCCGGGTGGATAAAGCTGGGATAGCCAGGGGAGCAGCTTGGCCGAGTCCACCACCCGTTCGGTCTGTGGATAGGCCAGCAGCTTCCAGTCGTCCTTGCCGAGTGCAACGGTTTCCACGACCGCTGCCTGGTAAGCTCGCATACGATCATCCACCAGGCGTACCAGCACCCGTACACCGCGGGATCCGCCCAGCTCAGGCAGCTTGAGTGGATGGGGAACGGAATCCGCTGGATCGAGCCGGAGCAGCGTCGATGCCTGTTGGATGTTGCGCGCGGTGTACTGGGCCAGTGGCTCCTGTCGCCCAAAGCCAGATCGATGAAATGCATCGAACCAGTAGACAAGTTCGCCGGTTGAATTCAGCAGGGCGATATCAACATTACTCTGCATCGCCTGTCGAACGCCTGGACGAGGCTGAAACTTGGAACGCCAGACCTGTCGGACTGGAGCAGGCAGGTCCCGATCATTCCGATGGCCGTGCCACGAGCTCATGATGTAAGGCCGCAGCTGCCTGATAACGGCAGCGTCTACCAAAGAGGTCCCCCGGACCTGAGTGGCAGTTGCTCAGCAGTGCCCCGAGGAAAGATCCCCGTACTGGGCATGGATGATGACGAGTGCAACTGGCCGTTTTTCGATGGCCGACCGCTTGAGCGCTGCTTCCAGTGAGGGTGCCCAGTCCAAACGGTACATTGCCAGTTCGTCATCACTGGGGCGGATAACCTGGTACCTGTCCAGCACCAGCTGGGCATCCTCCGTTTGGGCTGCTGCATTGCTGTTCAGCAGGCAACCAGACACGACAAGAAGTGAAATCGCTCGATACATTTTGTCGGACTCCGCGATAAACCGCTCTGGAGATTATTGTACCCGACTGCCCAAAGGGAAACTGTGCGGCATGGTACACTGCGGTTTTTCACGACCGTTACAATTTCGTTCGCATACCATGAGACCTCGGCCAGCACCATATTTCCTCATCGCTGCGATCATGTTTTCGCTCGCCGCCGCCGCGAGTGGAATCAGTTCGGCACAGCAGCCAGCGGAAAGGCAGCTGGAACCGATCCAGTACAATCACCCAGGCCTGGTAGTCGACCTGGGAGTGGGACTCTGGGCCTGGCCACTGCCGATGGATTTTGATGGCGATGGTGATTATGACCTGGTGGTGGTCTGTCCCGACAAGCCCTACAACGGCACCTACTTCTTCGAGAACAGAGCCGGCAATGTCCGCTTTCCGGTATTTGAGCCGCCGGTACGAATCAGCCGTGGATTACAGAACGTCCAGCTATCTTGGGTCGATGGCACGCCGCGCGTCCTCAGCCCGGCTCGTGACCACATCGACTTTCTGAAAACCGGCCTCGATACCTCTCGCGAGCTACCGCTGGCTGCCAAGCTTGGGCACCCAGGAAAGACGCGTGCCAACCAGTGGAAGTACGTTGACTACGACGGCGACAAGGACCAGGACATCATCGTCGGCATCGGTGACTGGACCGACTACGGTTGGGACGATGCCTATGACGATAGCGGCCGCTGGACCAACGGCCCCTTGCACGGCTATGTCTACCTCGTCACCAACGAGGGAACCAGGGAGCAGGCAAGCTATGGGGCCCCGCGCAAACTGCAGGCCGCCGGAAAGACGATCGACGTTTTCGGCTGGCCATCACCCAACTTTGCCGACTTCGACAATGACGGTGACCTGGATCTGATGTGCGGCGAGTTTCGTGATCTGTTCACCTATTTTGAAAACACCGGGTCGCGCACTGCGCCGCAGTATGCGGCGGGTCGTAAACTCATGCACAATGGCCGACCGCTTGCCATGGACCTGCAAATGATCGTACCCTCCGCCATCGACTGGGACAGAGATGGCGATATCGACTTGATTGTCGGTGACGAGGATGGCCGGGTAGCACTGCTGGAGCACACGGGGCGAGTTAGCAAGGGATTGCCCCAGTTCCTGCCACCCCGCTACTTTCAGCAGCAGGCTGCCGATGTCAAGTTTGGCGCCTTGGCAACTCCCTATGGAATCGACTGGGACGGGGATGGCGACGAGGACATACTTTGTGGCAATACGGCCGGTTACATTGCACTGATCGAAAATCTCAGCGGTGCGGGCGTGGAACAACCTCGCTGGTCCGCGCCTCAGCTGCTCAAGGCCGATGGCAAGGTGATCCGCATCCAGGCTGGCCCCAATGGTTCAATCCAGGGACCGTGCGAGTCGAAATGGGGCTACACCACGCTCTCCGCCGCCGACTGGGACCACGACGGTCGCCCCGACCTGCTCGTCAACTCGATCTGGGGGCGGATCCAATGGTACCGCAATGTCGGATCCGTCAAGAAACCGCGACTGGCTGCAGCCCAGTCCATTCAGGTCGACTGGCCCGGAGATCCACCACACCCGGCCTGGAATTGGTGGAAGCCGAAAAACCAGGAGCTGGTGACCCAGTGGCGTACAACACCCGTGATCGTGGATTTCAACCGGGACCAGCTCAACGATCTGGTGATGTTGGACCACGAGGGATACCTGGCACTTTTCCGCAGGGTGAAAGATGACGGAAAGTTGCGTTTACTGCCGGGAGAGCGCATCTTCCTGGACGACAAGGGAGCACCCCTGAGACTCAATGCCCGACAGGCGGGTGGCAGCGGGCGACGCAAGCTCGCCGTCGTCGACTGGGATGGCGACGGACACCTCGATCTATTGGTCAACAGCCAGAGTGCAACTCTGTTCAGGCAAGTCGAACAGCGCGACGGCAAGATTGTACTCAAGGATATGGGGCTCCTGGATGGCAGGAATATATCCGGACACACCTCCAGTCCAACCGTGGTGGACTGGAACCAGGATGGCGTGCCGGATCTGCTGGTCGGCTCGGAGGACGGACGACTTTATTACCGCAGGCAGGATCGACTCAAGTAACCCAGCTCAACCTGGCGACAGCCAGACCCCAGGCTCAAGAAAGCAGGTCCAGATCACGATGGCACGACGGTTCTGCATACTTCTCGCACCAGCCAGCTGGCTCCTGCTGCTGAGCTTCGCCAACACTGCATCTGCCCATGACTGGCCGCAGTGGCGAGGGCCGCAGCGAACGGGGATTTCGACCGAGACCGGCCTGTTGAAACAGTGGCCCGCCGACGGACCACCCCTTGCCTGGCACGTCGATGGACTGGGCGATGCCTATGCCAGTGTCGTCGTGCAGGACGGTCGGATTTACACGATCGGCAAACAGGGCAGCACAGTTTTTGCGTTCTCGATTGCAGAAGCAGACGGAATGTTGCTCTGGAAAAAGGAGATCGGCACGACCGGCCGCAATGTGATGTCCACTCCGACACTCGATCAGGATCGAGTGTACGTGGTCGATCCAGACGGCCAGCTGGTCTGTCTCTCGACAGCTGATGGAACGATCCGCTGGAAACGCGACTATGCAGCAGACTTTGACGGCAAGCTTCAGTCCGGGCGCGGTTACGGTGAATCACCGCTGGTGGACGGGGATCGACTCATCTGCACGCCCGGCGGTCCAGAGGCCATGATCGTGGCGCTCGACAAATTGACTGGCGAGACGATCTGGAAAACGGCCATACCGGAACTTGGTACGGCCGGAGCCGATGGTGCCTGCTTCTCGTCGATCATCATCTCGCGCGGTGCCGGCATTCGCCAGTATGTCCAGATGGTCGGTCGCGGCTTGATCGGCATCGCCAGCGACGACGGTCGCTTTCTCTGGGGCTATAACGATATCGCCAATGGGACTGCCAACATTCCGACTCCCAGTGTTCGTGATGACCTGGTGTTCGCCAGCAATGGATACAACGCTGGCAGCGTGCTGCTCAAATTGGCTCCAGATGGCAAGCGTGGCGTGACAGCAGCGGAAGTCTATCGGCTCAATGGGAGCCAACTCCAAAACCATCACGGTGGTTCTATCGTGGTCGGGGAGCATGTGTTTGCCGGCCATGGCAGCAACAACGGTTTACCAACCTGCCTCGAACTGGCTACGGGGCGTCTCAAATGGAAACGGCGGGGACCCGGTATCGGCTCTGCCTCGATAATCTATGCCGATGGCCACATCTACTTTCATTACCAGAATGGCGTGATCGGCCTGGTCGAGGCTAGCTCCGCGGGCTACAAGCTGAAGGGCAGCTTTCAATTGCCCGGGGCAGGCGCCGATAGCTGGGCCCACCCAGTCGTTGCCAATGGTCAGCTGCTGCTACGAGAGAAGGACAAACTGTGGTCTTACAACGTCAGGCAAGATGCAGCAGTTGCCGTCGCTCCCATGCCATCGCCACTCCCCGTTGAACCAGAACCAGCGCTCCGTAAACTTGTCCAGCACGGTGCCACGCTGCGGGCCATGCCGGCTGGCACAAAACGACTTATCTCCAATACGGCCGCCGACACGCCACTCGTTGTTGGCTTGACTGATAAGCACCTGACGGAAGAGGGAGCGATTCGACCGAAAACCCTCACCGTCCTGGCAACAGTCGAACAACCGTGCATCCTTTATATAGGCGGAACCCGTATCACTGCCGCCGGATTGAAACAAGTCGCCAGCTTTCCGGCGATCATCGGGCTCAACCTGGAATTCTGCCGTTCGCTGTCAGACGATAGCCTGGCAGCGATCCAAGACGCTGCCCACCTCCGATTGCTGGATTTGAGCGGAACACGGATCACCAATACTGGACTGTTGCACCTTCTACAGCTCCAGAAGCTGACATTCCTGAGCCTCGAAGTCTGTGATGATGTCACCGATGACGGCTGTTCGACGCTGGCCCGGATGACTCAATTGCGCGGTCTGATCCTGAAGAAAACCGGCTTTGAGCCGGCGTCCATTACAAATATTGGATTCCAGCAGTTGGCAGCGCTCACCAACCTGGAAGTGCTCAATCTTTACGGCAACCGTATCAACGACGAGGGCATGTCGGCCATCGAATCACTGACAAAAATGCGTCAGCTGAATCTCAGCCTGCTGGGTATCACTGACCAGGCATTGCTCAATCTCAAACCTCTTGCACAACTGGAAGAGCTTGAGCTGCTTTACTCCGAGGGATTTGGCGGCACGAATCTGGGGGATGCTGGGATGACCACACTGGCGTCGCTTTCACAGCTCCAGTCCATCAACCTGATCGGTGCCAAGATCACAGATAGCGGCTTCTCCAAGCTGACGGCACTCAAGTCACTTCGTCGGCTCTCGATCGCTGGCACTGGCGTGACGTCCACCGCAGTGGACAAGCTCAAGGCTGTACTACCAGAATGCCGAGTGATTCGTTGATCTGTCAGATTGGGAGTTGAGCTAAACTCGGTAGCGCAGCTGCAGGCTTGCATAACGGTGGCGGATCATCAACAAATGTGTGTCCACAGGTATTCCGTCCCAATCATCGGCAAACGATTAATGATTCGTTTTGGTCCCATACTTGTCCTCGTTCAGTTGTTGTTAGCAGTCCCCTTGCCAGCAGCGGAGCGTCCCAACATCGTGGTCATCCTCACGGACGACCAGGGCTGGGGCGATCTGAGCCTCAACGGCAACACCAATCTCTCCACTCCACGGATCGACAAACTGGCCAGCCAGGGCGCTGTCTTCGATCGCTTCTACGTCTGCCCCGTCTGTTCACCGACTCGAGCCGAGTTCCTCACCGGCCGCTACCATCCACGCAGTGGCGTTTTCAGCACATCGGCCGGCGGCGAGAGGATGGATCTGGACGAGGTCACGATTGGCGACATGTTTAAGGCAGCTGGATATCGAACGGCGGCTTTCGGCAAATGGCATAACGGTATGCAATTCCCCTACCATCCCAACGGACGGGGATTTGATGAGTACTACGGCTTCTGCAGCGGTCACTGGGGCAATTACTTTGATCCCGTGCTGGAACACAACGGCAGGCTGGTACGTGGCAAGGGATTCGTGATTGACGATCTTACTAACCAGGCAATGCGGTTCATTGAAGACAACAAGGATCATCCCTTCTTCGTCTACCTGCCTTACAACACGCCGCATTCCCCCATGCAGGTTCCAGATCGCTGGTGGGACAAGTTCAAAGACAAGGATCTGGCCATGCGGCATCGGGATCCAACTCGTGAGAATCCTGGTCACGTCCGTGCGGCCCTGGCGATGTGTGAGAACATCGACTGGAATGTAGGGCGGCTGCTCGATCATCTTGACCGGCTCCAGCTGGCTGACGACACGATCGTTGTCTACTTCGCTGATAACGGTCCCAATGGTTTTCGTTGGAACGGGGATATGCGGGGCCGCAAGGGCTCGACCGACGAAGGCGGTGTTCGCTCGCCGTTGATTGTCCGCTGGCCGGCTAGCATCCAGGCTGGCACAACTGTCACGCAGATTGGAGCGGCCATCGATCTACTGCCAACACTTGCCGACCTCGCTGAGGTACCGTTGATCAACCGCAAACCTCTGGATGGCACGAGCCTGCAATCGCTGCTACTGGGACTCAAGGTTAAATGGCCAGACCGGATGATCTTCTCTCACTGGAAGGGCCGTGTCAGTGTTCGGACGCATCAGCATCGACTGGACCACCAGGGACGACTCTATGACATGCAAGCAGATCCCGGGCAGCGCATGGATATCGCCGCAGACCGAGCAGAACTGGCTTCCCGACTACGTGCCGCTGTCGATACCTGGAAGAAGGATGTCCTGGCCGGTTATGGCCAGCAGGACTGGCCCTTCCTGCTGGGTAGTCCTGACTATCTGTACACACAGTTGCCTGCCCGCGACGGCACGGTGGCAGGTGGCATCGTGCGATCCAACAAGTTCCCCAACTGCTCGTTCTTCACCAACTGGACCAACACCGAGCAGAGTATTTCCTGGGACGTGCTGGTCAACGAGGCCGGGTCTTACCGTGTCGAGCTGCACTACAGCTGTCCCCAGGATGATGTCGGTTCGACGATTGAATTGAGGCACGGCGAGAGCTCGATCACAGCCAAAGTTCGCAGGGCCCATGATCCGCCACTGGTGGGAGCCGCGGACGATCGTGTCAAACGGGTAGAATCGTACGTGAAGGACTTTCGCCCTCTGAAAATGGGTGTGATCCATCTGAAGCAAGGCCGCAATCAACTCGTACTGCGGGCCCTGGATATACCAGGCTCGCAGGTGATGGACTTTCGCCTGTTGATGTTCACCAGGACAGGCAACCAATGAGCCGACCTCGGATTGCCGCCATCGTCACCGAATACCGCCGCTACTCGCATGCGCAGCACATTCTCGACCGCTATCTCTTCGGCTACGGCTGGAACGGTGCGCACCACATTCCCCCAATCGACCTGGTATCGCTTTACACCGATCAGCAACCGGAGGGTGAATTGAGTCGCTCTCGCAGCGAGAGCTGCCCCCAGATGAAGATCTTTCCAACGATAGCGGAGGCACTCACGCTGGGCGGAGAAGAGCTGGCTGTGGATGGTGTCCTCTTGATCGGTGAACACGGTAACTATCCCAGCAACGACAAGGGCCAGCGACTCTATCCTCGCTACGAGTTCTTCCAGGAAATCGTCAGCGTCTTTCGTGACAGTGGTCGCAGTGTGCCGGTATTCAATGACAAGCACCTCTCCTGGAATTGGGAATGGGCCAAAGAGATGGTCGACATCTCCAGGGAACTCGATTTCCCACTGTTGGCCGGGTCATCATTACCGGTGACTCGTCGTCTGCCACAGATCGACATGCCACTGGGGTCGAAAGTCGAAGAGGCGATGTGTATTGCTGTCGGGGGCGTGGATGGTTACGACATTCATGCGCTGGAAGCGATGCAATCGATGGTTGAGCGACGGCGCGGGGGAGAAACCGGAGTGCAGTGGATTCAGGCATTCCGCGGCGCGGACGCTGTCATGCAGGCACTCAAAGCCGGTTCCTTTGACGCTGGCGGCTGGGACCCGGATCTGTTCCGTGCCTGCCTATGCCGCAGCCACCGACTCGTCCCAACCCGCCAGGGTTTCAATCATCACCTGCTGACTGACGACGACGTGCATTCGTTGCTGACAGCCGAGGAGAACAACAATGTGCCGGTGCTGTACCGCTACCAGCACCATGACGGGCTGAAGATGAACATGTTATTGATCGAAGGCGTCGTCCATGACTTCACCTTTGCGGCGCGATTGAGTGATCAGACCAAGCCATTTTCTCTGCAGATGTACTTGAATCCCCGCGAGGTCTGCAACTTCTTCAATCCCCTGACGTATGCAACCGAGCGGCTCTTCCTGGAACGGCGTTCACCCTACCCCGTGGAACGCACATTACTGACAACAGGCCTCACGGCCGCCGGTGTGGAGTCGCTCTACCAGGACCAGGCACGGCTCAAGACACCCCATCTCGATATCCGCTATCGACCTGAGCGGAAATCGACGTTCTGGAATAATTGACCATGGCCATCAACCACACACGCCGCGATTTTCTCGAAGCATCGGCGGCCACGGCTCTCGCCAGCACGGCCCTGCAGTCGACCTCCGCCTCCCGGGAAACTCCCAGGAAGAACATCGCCATCATCACTACCCTCTGGTCGTACCTTCGTCACGGCCAGCACATCAGCGACCGCTTTCTGGTTGGATACCCCTGGGAAGGCGACTGGCACGACCCACAGGTCCAGGTCGTTTCGGCGTTTGTTGCACAAACACCGACCGCCGCAGACATGGAATCTCGTGCTGCCGAATTCGGATTCCCCCAGGGCGACCTGTCGGCAGAGCGGGCCAGGCAATTTGACATTGAACTCCATACAACGATCGCGGCTGCGTTACGAAGGGGTGGGGATGAATTGGCCGTCGATGGAGTCGTGATTATCGCCGAACATGGCGAGTATCCTTACAACGACAAGGGCCAACAGCTCTATCCTCGCTTCGATTTCTTCAGCCAGGTCGCCGACGTGTTTGAAGAGGATGGTCACAGCGTTCCGGTCTTTAACGACAAGCATCTCAGCTTTGACTTCAAAAAGGCCAGCTCGATGGTAGACACCAGCAGTCGTCTGGGATTTCCCCTGCTGGCCGGATCGAGCCTGCCTGTCACCTGGCGGATGCCGGAGATGGAGATACCCTTGGGGGCCAATGTCACCGAGGCGCTGGTGATCGATCCCGGCACGTCTCTCGATTCCTCTGGCTTGCACTCGCTAGAAGCGATGCAGTGCCTGGTCGAGCGGCGCAAGGGTGGCGAGTCCGGCGTCGCTTCTGTTCAGTTACTTGAGGGCGATGCTGTCTGGCAGGCCATGGACCAGGGAGCCTGGTCTCACGACCTGATGTCCCGGGCCCTGTCCCGAGCCGACCTTGTCGAGGGCATCACCCTGGTCGATGCACGCACGCAAAATCTCGCTTCGCCGGGCGTACTGCAAGAGATCGTCGCCGAGCCGCGGGCGGTCTTGATCAGCTATCGCGACGGGCTCAAGGCGACCATGCTGATGCTCTCCGGGGCAATTGGAGATTACACAGCAGCGTTACGGGTCGGCAGGCGGGGCGAGGTGTATTCAACAAAATTCCATCTGCCCGCGGAACCCAACGTTGCCTATTCCGCCTGCCTGGCCCACCATATCGAGGAGATGATTGTCACAGGCAGTCCGAATTATCCGGTCCAGCGGACGCTGCTGGTGAGTGGTGTGCTGGAGGCGGCTCACAATTCGCGCGTCAACGGTCACAAGCTGCTGGAGACTCCGCAGTTGGCTGTCGAGTACCAGCCTCCCCGGCAGTCTCAGTATTGCCGCAGCTAGTCGGTCGTCGGCGAATCGATCTGTCGATTTAAAGCAGCAGGGACTTGTCGATATCTGCCACGCCAGCGAACCCGCTGGAGGTCATCGAGTTTTCGAATTCCTCTCTGAGCAGTTCAAGCACGACGGAAACTCCCGCTTCCCCAGCTGCGCCGAGTCCCCAGGCGTAGGGGCGCCCGATCAATACCGCACGGGCTCCGCGAGCCATTGCCTTGAGGACATCGGTTCCCCGCCGGATCCCGCCATCGAGATAAACCTCAGCAGAACCGCGAACGACATCTACAACTCCCGGGAGCATATCAATCGTGGCGGGCATGCCGTCAAGTCGTCGACCGCCGTGGTTCGAGACGACAATTCCATCCACACCGACTGCAATGGCCATCTGGGCATCATCCTTGCGAAGCACGCCCTTGATGATCAATGGCATGTCAGTCACCTTGCGCAGCCATTCAAAGAATTTCCAGTCCAGCGAGAGGTCCCAGGCCTCGCTATTGAAGTCGAGCACCTCCTGGTAACTCATGGCGTCGGTGATCTGGTCAAAACCGGTATCTCGCAAGTGTTTGACAAGCATGTCCTTGGGCAAGGCAAACTTGTTGCGCCGATCGGCATCTTTCCACTCTCCCAGGTCGACCGTCATGATCAGAGCTTTGAAGCCAGCTTTTTCAGCGCGTTGCACGAGCTGCCGAGTGACACCACGGTCCTTTGGCACGTACAGCTGAAACCACTTGGGACCCTTGCTCGCCGAAGCGATTTCCTCCACGCTATTTCCCACGCTGCTGCTCATGCAATAGACGGTACCCGCGTCTGCAGCCGCGCGGGCCGCCGCCATGCCGCCGTTGGGATGGTACATCGCCTGGCCGGCAACAGGTGCCAGCATAATTGGCATGGCAATCTTCTGGCCTAACACGGTGGTCGACAAATCGACATTGGAAACGCCATGCAACAGTCGCGGGATCAACTGGATCCGCTGAAATGCGTCGATATTCTCTCGTAACGTCAACTCGTCCATAGAGCCGGTGTCGACATACTCAAAGGTCGCGGTCGCCATCTTGCGCTGAGCCAGGCTGCGGACTTCCGCGATGTTCACCGGTTCCTGCTCGCGTCCTCGAAAGGGAGTTGCACGACCGGCAACTGGTGCTTCCTCAGCGGCTTGCAGTTCCTCGCCATCCGTTGTAACACCGAGAGCTCCCGCCCCAAGTGCCATGAGCTGGTTGAATAATCGACGGTCCATTTCAACTTCCTGACACTTAGTCCTGTTTGCTCTCGAATTCTTCGACTTCAGCCAGCAGGGGTTGATAGGCAAATTTGATCAAGGTGGCAATCAGTCCCCGGTCTCCCTGATCACGGACGACATCACTAAGCGTATCGATGGAATTGTAGAGTTGTTCGATTGCCATTCCATACTGCTCGGAGGCACCTTCGACATCCCCCTTTTCACGCAACAGAGCCGCTTCGCGCACAGCCTTGACCGCTCCGAGGTATTCCAGCACATACTCCGACCGCTTGGCCCAATAGAACAACAGCTTCCTGCAGCGAGGATCGGACGCATCATGACTGCGATAAAGCTCGAGCATCGCTTGCGTATACGACTCATTCACCTCGTCCCACCACTCGGGAGCTGGTGTTGCCTGGTGGTGCTTCATCAGCATTCCCTTGACTGGGAAACAGAAGCCGAGCTGGTGCTTGTCAATCAGCTCCGTTGCCTTTTCGATATGGCCGAGTGCCAGCCAGAGCCTGTCGGCTGCCGCCTGCTTACCTGTGATGGCCGAAAATAACTCATCATGGGCCGAGCGTGCGGTGACTTCCGGATCCCAGGCGGCGCGGGAGAGGAAATGGACCGCCGGATCCAGTTCAGCCAGCATCCAGTAGCGAGTTGTGAAGCCATCCCAGCCGTTCTTACGCAGCTTCCCCACAATCGATTCCAGGCGTCGTGTGGTGACCTGTGACAAGGTACCAACATTATCATCCGCCAGTGTTGCGATGAAACGAGCGGAGATTTTATCGGTCGGTATCGTCTTGAGGTACTGTGAATTCTCATCCACCCGGCGGGCGGTGTAATCAACAAAGTTAAGCGTGTCGGCCCCGGCTGGCAGTAGCTTGTCGATGAAGGGGAAGAGTTCCGGGTCCACTGACCGAACCACGAGCTTGACGCGGCTGTCATCAGCTCGCTCGAGCAGGCCGGGATGTTTCTCCATCAGCAGGTCGAGCATGGCAAGGGCGACAACGTTACCCCGCAATGCCTGTCGTCCCCGCTCAGCGGAGGCAATCAAGTTGCGGTCTTCGGCTTGCTTGACCAGGCTATCAAGTGCCGGAAGCTTGATACCCTTGCGTTGGGCAAGCGCCGCCCAGGCTTCGTCTGCAAATCCCTCCCATTCGGGGAACTCAGGAAGACTCAGGTAGAGCAGGTCGAGACCCTCATAGGTCATCACGTAGGCATGAATACGGTTGGCGATCAGTTGCAGAAGCTTGGGATCGTCGAACCGGGTCCTGGCACCAGGCATCACGGTCAGCTGATTGAGCCCTCTGGCCGGCTCGGCACCCGGAACAACCGAAGCGAATTCCCGGGGGAATTCAAGCGGGGATATGGCAATACCGGTTGTCATTCCCAAGCGTTTCGACTCGGCAATGATGGTCTTCACATAATTGTTGCCCGCCGCGATCATCTCCTCGTAGGATGTCTTGCCAGCAAACTCGGGGTTCTCGAAGACCGTCAGCCCTTGCAGGCCATTCCGGCCGGGCGAGCCTCGCGGAATATCAAAACGATCACCGTACCAGAGCATGCCTGTCTGCTTGGCGACACCGTCGAGCTTATAGTGGATGAAAGGCTGCCACGGATAGACTGCCATCATGATGTGGTTAAAGCGGAGTTTGGCCAGTTGTCCCAACACCTTTTTATGCTCGGCCAGCGACCATGACTCGGGGCCGATAGCGAAATCGTTGATCGTCCGCCAGCCACGACTACGTAGATTCGGCTCGGCCAGTAACTTGAGATTGTCCAGCGCCAGCGTCTCTGTCGGTTCGGGATAGATGTCCTCACGCAACAGGTAGCGGACACCAAGCTGGTAGCCCAGTTCATAACTGGCCCAGAGCGTTGCCGTGGGGCTGCCGCCACCGACAATCACACCCCGACGAGATTCACTCGTCACACTCCTTAGCCAGATCCCCTGGTCTGATAGCTCGGGCCAGTTGGCAGCAAAGCGGCGACGAAGGGCAGGATTCGTATTCGGGCTACCGAGGAAGAATGCCACATCCGCATCCATCTGCACCTCGTTACCAACAGTCACATCGGTACCGGAAAGGCGTGTCAGGATCTGCTGAAGCTCCTTGGCTGCGAATAGTTCAATCGCAGGTGCTTCCTTGCCCACAACCACCGCCAGCTTTTCTGCAGCGCAGGCACGTTGGCTGCCTGGCAGGTTGCCAAACAACAGGCCCGCAAGCAACAAGTACAGGGTCGATCGTTGCCACCCGCTGTGATTGAGTTTGGTACTGATCATTCTGCGTCTTTCGAGAAACAGTAGAGGCTGTTAAGTGTCCTCACATAGATGCAATTGTCCGCTATCGCGGGTGTGGCGATGCAGCTGTCACCCATGTCATTCTTGGCAAGAATCTTCAGCTCCGGACCCTGCTCAATCACCACCAGGAATCCATTTTCTCCCATCACGTAGATTTTTCCATCACCTGCGACGGGCGAAGCGTAGTAGTTGCCAAAATTATTGAGCCGTTTACGGATCCACTGGGTGTCACCTGAAACTGGATGAAAACTGGCCGAGATACCACCTTTTTTGACAAGGAACAGCTGGTCCTTGACGACCAGAGGAGACGCGATGTTGGAGGGCGCGGTATTGTCGAGATTGAAGATCACATTGGTGGCGGTCACGTCCCCGCTGCCGCCGCCTCGAATCGCCTGGATGGTAGTGCCACCGCCGACCATGTTGGTCGGCGCCTGGAAAGCAACGTCGATTTCGGAATCGACAAGGAATCCATCCTTATTACTGTCCCCCTTATCGAACTTCTGCCAGAAGGCCTTGTTCAGTTCCGACTTCTCCAGCCGCCCATCCTGGTTCGTGTCCTTCCATTGAAGCAGCGCGAATCGTAACACCCGATCGGTATCACCATAGCTCTGCAAAGAAACATAGATCCGATCATCCTGCACCACCGGCGTGGTCATGATGGTCCGCAGCAGCGTATTACAATTCCAGAGCTGTTTCCCCGTGTCCGGGTCGTATCCCTTCAGCTTCCCGGATCCGGCAATCACAATATCCTCGCGACCCGCCGCCTTGCAGATGACTGGCACAGCATATCCAGCCAGCATTTCCGGTCGCGGTGTACGCCAACGCTGCGTGCCCGTTTCCTTATCAAGTGCCAGCAGGAAGGGGTCCAGGTCATCGTCCTGGTTAAACAGCACAATGTCCTTGTAAATCACCGGCGAAGCTGCTGCTCCCCAACCCAGAAAGTAAAACGGCTGTTGTACCGGGTGTTGCCAGGCCAATTCGCCATCTTCCATTTCAAATGCCATCAGTCCCAGGGTGCTGAAATAGACGTAGACCAGTTTTCCATCGGTGGATGGAGTTGAAGAGGCGGGAGTATTAGGAGGTGTAATGGATGGTAGCGGACCGGTATCAAATTCCCGTCGCCAGATCTCCTCACCACTCTTGGCATTCAGGCAGAGGACAGCAAATTTCTCTGGATTGACCATCGTCGTGATGATCAGCCGACCCTTGCTGATGATCGGCGACGCAATTCCCTCACCCAGCTTGAGTGACCATCGGACGTTCTTGTCGAGGGAGAATTCTGCCGGCAAGTCAGTGCTCTCGGTCGAAACACCGCTGGCATTCTTGCCGCGGAACTGCGGCCAGTCTTCCGCTTTGACCTGGCTTGAGAGCAGGCCAGTAATAGTCGTAAGAACCAGCATCCAGAATCGGAACATCGGAGGACCCCCTGTTGAGTCGTGTTTGCGTTTACCCTAGCTGGCACGGGTGGCAGGTGCAAGTCGCGCGACATGCCCACGGCAAGGCTGCTCACAAGGCTGCTCACAAGGCTGCTCACAAGGCTGCCCGCAAGGCTGCTCGCAAGGCTGCTCACAACGCTGCTCGGACAGGCTAGAATGCGGCAGCACCGCAGGCACCTCAACAGGACAACTCAGCACATGACCTACCGCGCAGCGATCATCGGATTGGGTTTCATTGGTGGAGCCGACCAGGTTTCGGGTGATGCCCTCGGCCAGCTGGTCGCCGACCTCGATGGCACTCACCTGACCGCCCTCCAGCAGCATCCCGACGTTGAACTGGTGGCCGGCAGCAGCCGGGACGAGGGACGACGCGAACGGTTTGCCAAACGTACAAACGCACGGACCTACGACAACTGGCAGACAATGTTGGCCACGGAGGACCTCGATATCGTCAGCATTGCCACCTATGCCCCGCAACACGCGGAAATGACGCTCAGTTGTTTTGAGCAGGGCGTGCGCGCCGTTTACTGTGAAAAGCCGATCGCCACCTGCCTGGCGGATGCCGAACAGATGGTAGCTCGGGCTGACCAGTCTGGTTCGCTGCTGGTACTGAACCACAATCGCAGATTCAATCCGGCCTTCCGCCAGTTGCGCGACGTGATTGCCAGCGGTCAGCTGGGCGACCTGACGTCCGCGAACGTGGCCTGGGGATCGGGCCGGCTGGGGAATGTCGGCACACACATATTCAATGCTGTCCAGATGCTCTGCTCGCGGCGAGTCGTATCCGTAAGTGCCACGCTGGATCTCGCCGGCCGCGCCGATTGCCGTGGGCCGGCCTTCCAGGATCCCGGTGGCTGGGGACTGCTGCGATTAGAGGAAGGCTTGATTGTGACGTTTGATGCTGCGGACTTTGCCACTCTGCCGGCCACTATCACCATTAATGGCACGCTCGGACAAGCGACAGCTCGCAATGCGACAATCGTTGTCCAGCGTCAGGGCCAGCCAGCCGAGTCGTGGCCTGAGCAGTTGGACTCGAGCAGCTCGATGGATACCGCGGTCGCGGAAATCGTCGAATGGCTAGCCGAAGAGGCCAGCTTTCCCGACCCCGCTGAGGAGTCACTGCACACGCTCGAAGCTATCCTGGCCTGCCACGCATCGCACTATGCCAACGGTGCCTGGAAAGATCTGCCGCTCACTGGCGAAGACCGTGAGCGTGTCGTGGCAAGTGGCTGAGTTTGCCAATAAACGACGACGATTTCAGACTCTAACCCCTCACCAGGTCCTCGATCACGCGGCCCGGCGATATCACGTACGGTCGTTCGGTACGGTCATGGATATGACCATCGGGAGTCACTCCCAGCAGGTGAAACATCGTTGCCGCAACATCCCAGGGGCCCACTGGATCCTGAGCGGTGTAGGCTGCATGACGATCCGATGCACCTAGCACATGTCCACGGGGAATACCGCCGCCAGCCATCAGCAGCGAATAGCAATCGGGCCAGTGATCTCGACCCGCATCCTTGTTAATTCGTGGTGTGCGACCAAATTCACCGAGGCTGATTACGAGCGTGCTGTCGAGCAGGCCGCGATCATCGAGGTCGGCGAGCAGTGCTGCCAGGCCCTGGTCATAGGGAGGCAAAAGCTTGGTCTTGAGTGTGGCATAGTTGTTCTTGTGCGTGTCCCACTGGTCCGCGTTCAGCTTCGACCAGTTGACTGTTATGATCGGCACGCCAGCCTCGGCCAGCCGTCGAGCCAGTAACAATGACTGGCCAAACTTGTGCCGCCCGTAGTGGTCACGCAATTCCGGCTTCTCACGCCCCAAGTCAAATGCACGCTGGCTGGTTGCCGATCCCAGCAGCCCATAGGCTCGCTGCTTGAGCTTGCTCATTCCGTCAACGGATTCCACGGTTGAGAGCGAGCGACGCTGACTGTCCAACTGACGCAATAAGTCAAATCGGTCCGACAGTCGAATCCCTGCCAATTCGGCCGGCAACTGAAGACCGCTTACTTCGAAATCCGCCGCATTGGGATCGCCATCAATTCGATAGGGATCAAACGCCTCGCCAAGGAATCCAGCGTTTTGACCGGCCATCGGTGGTCGGTTGCCCTGGTGCATGACAGGACCGAGGATCGCGGCACTTGGTACCGGTCGGTCTGTCGGATGTGCACGGGCTATCACAGCGCCAAAGGTGGGAAAGTCATCCTTACTGGCAGGCGTGTTGGTCCCTGGCTTGGGATGCGGCTGGCCGGTGAGCGCGGTGTAGGACGCTGACCCGTGTTCAAAATCCGTGTGGGTCACACTGCGCACGATTGTGAACCTGTTAGCCTGTTGGGCCAGCAGCGGCAGCTTTTCACTTATTCGAATACCGTTGACGTTGGTCTCAATCGGCTGGAATTCACCTCGAACCTCGGCCGGTGCGTCGGGTTTCAGGTCCCACAAGTCCTGTTGTCCAGGTCCGCCAAATTGAAAGATCAGGATACAGCTACGGGCATTCCCAAACAGCGGAGGGACGCGGCCATCCGTTGTGGCTGCCCGCGCCCAGGCCGAGGGAATACCGATCCCCAATCCACCGAGGCTGGCAAGCTGGAGCCAGCGACGCCGTTGGATCATGGCGATCTGCCCCTGGTGTTCGGAAAACAAGTGGTTCGGTTGCATGTGACCGGAGCGGGTTCAGGAAGTCAGTTCGTCTCGCTCGTTCATTGTAACGTGCCGGCAGTCGGCATGAAAAATTTCCAATAGCCAGTCCTCGCTGCAGGACACGATCAATACCCCCGTAAGAACCTAATCGCGAGCGGGAGGTGCAGTGAGAAAACCAACCGAGCGAGAAGGCGACACGCCTCGCGAGAGTCGTTGATCAGTCGACTATCCGACAGTCCTTGTATCGGAACAGGCCATCCACCGGCAAGATGGTGCCGGTAATGTAGTCTGCTTCGTCCGAACAGAGGAAGGCGGCGGCATGGCCAATGTCGGCTGGCGTTCCCAGCCGCTGCCAGGGCAGTCCGGCAGCTTCGTGCTCAATTCGTTCGCTGCCGAATGTCTCATGCTCACCTGGCGTGTCAATCCAGCCAGGTTCAATCGCATTGACATTAATCCGATGCGGGGACAACTCGACTGCAATCGTGCGCATCATGTGATTCAGCCCAGCCTTGGCAGCTCCATAAGCCACGCAACGGCCGATCGGCATTTCGGCCTGCACGCTGGAGATGAAGACGATCTTGCCTCCTTCTCCTCGCTCAACCATATGCCTGGCCACTAGCTGGCTGAGGTGGAAACCACTCAGCAGCGTTCCTTCCAGCGTCTTTTCAAATAGCTCTGCCGGATAGTCAAGAAATGTCTCGCGTCTACTGAAGGCGGGATTACTCGCCAGGATATCCAGTCTGCCCTGAAAATCGATCGCTTCTGCAACCAGCTGTTCACAGCCAGCCCTTGCAAAAACATCCGCCTCCAGCGCCAGGCATTGTCGTCCCAGCTGCTCTATTTCGGCAACCGTTCCGGCCAGGTCTTCGGTTCCCGGTCGATCGTTCACGACGACATCGGCTCCGGCAGCAGCAAGTGCCAGGGCGATACCCTTACCGATTCCGCGGCCCGCTCCACTGACAAGTGCGGTCTTTCCGCTCAGGTCCATTGAAATCTCCTTTGGCTTTCGAGCTTACTCACCCACCGGGCGACTCGCATCGCTAGAATTCTATAATAGCAGGGCCCTACATGGGCATTTACAATTGATCACTTGTAGCCCTTCGACGAGGCCATTTTTATGCCCAAGACTATCCTGGCAATTGGCGCCCACTACGATGATTGCCCATTTGGCATCCCCGGGATCCTACTTAAAGCCGTTCGCAAGAACCACCGGGTCGTGATCCTTTCTATCATTGGCGACTACACCAATTGGAAACCGGTCCGCGGCCGAGCCGATGAAATGCTCGCGGGAACGCGTGAAATCTGTGCTCGTTTCGGAGCGGAAATTCGATTCCTGGATTTTGCCTCGATGCGGTTTGACGTCAACCAGGACGCCAAGCGTGCCGTGGCAGAAGTTGTAGCAGAAGTCGGCCCCGACATCGCCTTCATGCTCTGGCCTGATGACACGCACGCCGATCATGAAGTCGCTTCAGCTCTCAGCAAGGTAGCACTGCGTCATGGAGACCGCTTGCTCGAAAACCCCCTGCAGCCCTTCAAGCGACCCTCAGCGATTTACATGTTCGACAACGGCCCACGTCATACAATTGGTTTCCAACCAAATACGTTTGTCGACGTCAGCGACGAATGGCCACGCGCCATGGACTGGCTGGGCCAGCTGATGGCCCTGGTCCGAGGCGAACCTTACGATCCGACTGGTCAGGATGGAGCACAGAGAACAAAGGAGGCCCTGGCGCGTTACCGCGGCATCACCTGTGGAGTGAAGTATGCCGAGGCGGTGTATGCACTCAATGCAGCCCCGCTGGAAATCTTCTAACAGCCCGCCTGAATTTACGACGAAGCGGACAACATTGCGCGCTGTTCAGCCGCGATAGAAGTCAACCCACTGGATCTTAAGGACGCCGGCCGGCGCCAGCTCGACGGAGGGTGGTACAACCACCTCGTAATAGGCTCCGGCCTTCACGTCATCGTCCAGTTGCTGGATATACTTCCCTTCCACAACTCGACCACGACTGTCTCGGATCGTGACACCGAGGTCGGTTCGTGCAAGTCGGACCGAACCTGCTGAGACGTCGAAACCTTCCAGTCCGCCGAGATACAGATGGAATCGAATTTCTTCAGGCCATCGCCCGCGCACGAGCTGAATCGAGGCACTGCCGATTCCAAACTGGCTGGAAATGGTAAACACAACTTTCCCACGGCGCACTTTCGCCTCGATTCGGTTAGGTCGACCGTGAGGTCCCTGGCGTGAATAATCCAGCTCGAATCTGGGGGATCTCGCAGCAGCACCGGCGGGTAGGAGTCCGCACACCAGCAACAGGAAAACAACAACGATCAGCGTCTGCTGTCGAAAAAACAAGGCTGAGCAGATCCTCTGTTTCATCATCACGACACCACATCCCGCCCAAGTTGCCGGCACGTCATTTGGCAAGTTATTGAAACTCTGTTCACTTCATTCAGTCGATACCTGATAATAGTAACAGTGAATCGATGGAGACAGTTGAAACGGCCGCACCATGCTAAGAATCTACGACGGACATCAACCGCTCAACCGCCGTCAATTGATGACGATCGGCGGACTTGGCCTGGGTGGCCTGACGCTCTCCTCGTTGGTCAAGGCTGCCGGCATTTCACCCGCTCATGTATCTGGCAAGTCGGTGATTTTCCTGTTTCAGCAGGGTGGACCGAGCCAGCTGGAGACATTTGACCCCAAGCCCGACGCACCAGAGGGCAACCGCACGGTCACTGGAACCACCCAGACGTCGATACCTGGCGTTGTCTTTGGCGATACACTCACCCAGCTCTCTCAGCTGGCTGACAAATTCAGCGTGGTCCGCTCATTCCAGACCAACAACGGCGGCCACAACATTCAGCCAATTGTGGGACCCGATTCGCTCAATACGAACATCGGTGTCCATTATTCCCGGGTTGTCGGCTCAACCAGAGCACGCACGGGCATGCCGACCAACATGGTCATTTATCCAGCGACTGTCAGCGACGATGTGCCAGGTCCGCAGGCTCGCGGGAACCTCGCGTCCACGGGTAGCTACGGTTCACCTTATGCACCCTTCATTCCCGGCAAGGACGGGCAGCTACAAAAGGACATGCAACTGAGCTTGCCGCGAGACCGTTTTTTTGGCGATCGCAAACAGCTGCTGGCCAAGCTGGATCGCATCAAGCGCCAGATCGATGCAGACGGACAGGTAGCAGCGATCGACGAATTGCGGCAACAGGCCTACGACGTGTTACTGGGCGGAGGCGTCGCCCGGGCACTCGACCTGTCGGAGGAAGATCCCCGCACGCTGGAGCTGTATGACACCCAGCGGTACGCAGGTTCTGCTGACAAGTGGAACCGGGTCTCGCGTGGACGAAGTGGCTACTACACTGCCAACGCATCGTCGCTCGGCAAACTCTTGCTGCTCTCGCGCCGTTTGTGTGAGGCTGGTTGTGGATTCGTGACGATTCACGCTGGCTATGCCGGCGTCTGGGACATGCATGCTGACTCCAATAACCTCAATATGGTCGATGGCATGGCGGCCATCGGGCCGTCCTTCGATCACGCCGTGGCCGCTTTCATCCGCGATCTGGAAGAGCGAGGTTTGCGCGACAAGATTCTCTTGATCACCTGTGGTGAAATGGGACGCACGCCACGAGTTAACAAAAACGGCGGTCGCGATCATTGGGCCCGGCTATCACCGCTATTGCTTTATGGTGCCGGCAGCACGCCAGGCCTTGTGCTGGGACAGTCGGATCGCCAGGGTGGCCAGCCGATCACGAACAACTTTACGCCCAAGCACCTGATCGCCACGATCATGAACACCGTTTTCGACGTCGGCGAACTGCGACTGGTGCGAGGTGTTCCGGACGAGCTGATGAAGTTGGCCAGCGAAAAACCGATACCAGGTTCTGTCTGACGGATGCCCGGCCAGATTAGTTTCTGCTAGCAGGCATCGTCCGAGTCGGCCTCGTGTTCCATTCGCCAGCCGGGACGAGTCACAGAGTCCTGCGGTTCCACCAGCTTGCCATACAGTTCCGGCCGCCGGGCTTGCAAATATCGCTGTCCCGACGACTGGTCCATCTTGTCGGGTGTCAGTGTCCCGACGACAACGTCGTCGTCCAGTGCCCTGCTCTCGGCGATGATCTCTCCGAACGGATCCAGGATCATGGCAAGGCCCGGTTTGACGGTATCGTAATCCCAGCCGATCGGATTGCTGAAGACAGCATAAACGCCATTCTCATAAGCACGCGCCGGCAGCCACCGCATTAGCCAGTCGCGCCCCTTGGGGCCATCGAATTCCTCTCGCAGGCTGGCCGGATCGACTGCCCGGTTATCCCACAGCGAACGATCGACCACGCCCCGGCCCGGCATCACCGACGGCAGACAACAGGTGACATGGGGCATGATGATGATCTCGGCACCCATCATCGCCGTGATCCGTACATTTTCGACGAGGTTGTTGTCATAGCAAATGAGAAAACCGATCTTGCAGCCGAGCAAGTCGATCACGTTGTACTCATTACCGGGCGACAGATGCGGACTCACAAAGGGATGGATCTTACGGAATCGCGTGATAAAGCCATCTGGTCCCACAGTCACGTAACAGTTGTAGACGTTATCGTCATCGTCACGTTCCAGCAGGCCCGCCATCACAACCAACTGGTGCTGCCTGGCAATTTCGATAAGCTGCTGGACCGACGGTCCAGCGGGCACCGGCTCGGCAACTTCCAGCAGCTGGTCCTTATCAAGCGGCTGAATCCAGCTGTAGCCGGGTATACAACCCTCGTGAAAGCTGACGATCTCCGCGCCCTCTGCGGCCGCCCGAGCTGCCAATTCAGCGATCCGGCCAAGATTGAACAACTTATCGTTGTCCTGATTCTCAAACTGGGCCGCCGCAATACGTATCTCTCTCATACACTCCATCCCGTCGCCAAGAGGGCTGCCGTTCACTTAACCGGCAGTGTATCAGCCGGCTTCTCGAAAAAAAGCTGCCGCTTGGAACCCGCCTCGAGAAAGCAGCCGTTAAAATCGCAAGACCTCCAGTTCTACTTCCCTGCGGAGAAGAGGCACTCCCGCCTTGCTTTGATCATGACCGACCGGATTATACAGATCGCCCTGGTGCTCAGCATCAGCTGCTGTTTCCCCTTCCCGTGTAGCGGTGCCGTTCCTGACAAACCAAATTTCGTCATCGTCTATTGTGACGACCAGGGTTACCAGGACCTGGGTTGTTTTGGCTCGCCAAACATCAAGACACCCAACGTGGACCGGCTGGCGGAGGAGGGAATCCGCTTTACAGACTTCTACTCGGCATACTGCGTCTGCTCGGCCTCTCGCGCCTCGCTGTTAACCGGTTGCTACCAGCCAAGGATCAGTATGAGGGGTGTGCTGGGACCCCACGCCGAGGGCTCACTGGACTCGACCCGCGGGATGCTCCACCCCAACGAAGTGACGATTGCTGACATGCTCAAGAGCCGCGGCTATGCGACGGCGATGGTGGGAAAATGGCACGTGGGGGACTCACCAGAGACGCTTCCTACTGCCCAGGGTTTTGACTCCTACTTCGGAATCCCATACAGCAATGACATGGCGCGGATGAAAGGCTGGGGCAATAACCCCTTGGACCTGGACAAGATCTGGTCGCTGAAAAAATGGGACATCTATAACAACGAGCTTTACCGGGACAAGGAGATTATTGAATCCCCCGTCAACCAGGTCACTATTACTGATCGCTACACGAGCGAAGCACTCACCTTCATTCGAGCCAACAAGGACAAACCGTTTTTCCTGTACCTGGCCCAGACAATGCCGCATGTGCCACTGTTCGTCTCGGACGCCCGTTACGACCCGGATCCTCACCAGGCCTACCGTCTTACGATCGAGCACATTGACTGGTCCGTCGGCCAGATCATGCAGACGCTCGACCAGCTGCAGCTTAGCGAGAATACGTTTATCGTTTACACCAGCGACAATGGCCCCTGGCTCAACAAGAAACACCATGGGGGAAGTGCCCTGCCGCTACGAGCCGGAAAGTCGACGACCTACGAGGGGGGCATGCGCGTACCCTGCGTGATGCGTTGGCCGGCCGGAATCAAGCCTGGGCAGATCTGTAGCCAGGTTGCCTCCACTATTGACCTGCTGCCGACCTTTGCCAAAATCGCCGGAGCAACACTGGACGCCTCCCGCCCCATCGATGGACGAGACGTGGGTGGGTTATTGAAGGACCCGACTTCCGAGTCACCCCACGAAAAAACGGGGTTCTACTATTTTCGGAATAGCAGGCTGGAAGCAATTCGCCTGGGAGACTGGAAACTGCATTTCAAACTCAAGCTGGAACTCTATAACCTGCGAGAGGATATTTCCGAAACGAATAACCTGGTCAATACAAAACCTGAATTGGTCAGGCACATGATAACCGTGGCCGAACGGTATCATGCCAACCTGAAAGCCAATACCCGACCAGCCTGGAGTGGCAGACCACGATCCTCACCGGACAAGTAGAGACTGGCAATCAGGTAAACATATCGATGCCGCCTTCCGCCGTGGCTACTCACGCCATCGCACAATCGTACCCTCAGCAACTGCCAACCGACGGATAGGCGACCAGCTGTTGACAGCGAAACAGCTATCAAAACCCTGTCACAGGGCGTTTTCACGATTTGGCACGCCGATTGCATATTCTCTTAGGTGGGCTGAACAGGCGGCTGCCACAATGGCAACCGCACGTTCAGCAGGCTGCTGTTGTGAGGCACAGCAGGCATTTACGTCAACCAGGAGCACTAGGAGGATCTGATCATGCGTACTGTAATACCGTGGCACAGTCGATTGTTCACCGAACTGGATGGCATGCAGGGAATCGTGGGAAAGATCTTGGGCGAGGAGCGGCAGACCCACTTTATCCCCAACATGAACGTGCTGGAGACCGACGAGCATTTCAAAGTCAGCTTTGATCTGCCCGGCATTGCTGCCGAGGACGTCTCGATTGAAGTTCACGAGGGCCGGCTGACGTTGTCCGGACAGCGTGAGATTGTGGCAGACGAGGAAGGCACAAAGTACCACCGCATGGAACGGCGCTGCGGCGAATTTCAACGGGTACTGAATCTTCCCGAGGACGTCAACGAGGAGAGCATCCTCGCGGAGTACGTCGATGGAGTTCTGACACTGCTGATTCCCAAGAGTGAACGAGCCCAGCCCCGTCAGATCGAGGTCCGGACTCGCGGCAGGTAGAACGAACGGCAACAGTCCAGTAACCCTCGTGTGACATCGTCACGCGGGGGTTTTTTTGTGGCAGCCGGTCGGGCCCAGCCCCGCTCTAGGCGAACAACGGCAAGACGGGCCGACCCTTGACGATAAAGTGTGGGCGACCCTGGTAGTCGATGACCCGCGTGTTTCGATCGTACCCAAGTGCATGGTAGATCGTGGCCACAAAATCACTCACATGAACTGGATTATCTTTCGGCTCCGCCCCTTGCTTGTCGCTACTGCCGTAGATCTGGCCGCTGGTTATTCCACCCCCGGCAAGCATCGTGCTGTAAACCGATCCCCAGTGGTCTCTACCACCATTGGGGTTGATGACTGGTGTTCGACCAAATTCCCCGGTACAGACCACCAGCGTATCCTCCAGCATGCCGCGATCCTTCAAATCGCCAAGCAGGGCAGCGATCGCCTGGTCCATCACCGGCAGGTTCTTCTTCATGGTGGGAAAGTTGCCCGCGTGCGTATCAAAGTGGCTCAATTCAGGCCGAATCGGCCAGGCCACGGTCACCAGTCGCACGCCTGCCTCAACAAGCCTGCGAGCCACCAGGCAACTGCGTCCGAAATGCGTCTCACCAAACTGCTGGCGAGTTTTCACTGGCTCATCATCAATACAAAATGCCTGCCACTTCGGCGAGGACTGCAGCACCCCGATCGCCTCCCGCTGGCTGCTGGCCTGTTGCCTGACACTCTCTGAGACTGGCCGGTTTCGGTCCAGGCGTTTGAGCAGTGTCCCACGCCGCTGGAATCGCTCTCCGACATTCTGCAATCCGGGCAGAAAGTCCTTGGGAAGCAGACCTGGCAACTCGCCCTTGAAATCCATGATTAGTGGGTCATAGCGAGGCCCCAGGTAGCCGGCATGTTGCCCTGCCCACTCTGTACCCGGTCCATCCTGGGTGATGTAGACCGGCAATTGAACTGCAGCCGGCAACTCCTTCCCTCGATTCTCAAGTTGCTGAAGCACGGCACCGATAGAGGGCGAATCGCGCCGACTGAGAAACGGCTGGCCGGCGCGTGGCGCATGCTGCCAGCCGGTCAGGTTGTAGTGCACGCCAGCCGCATGGAATGTCTGGTCGTGATGGACCGAGCGAATAATCGAGTAGGTATCGGCCAGGCCTGCGAGCCTGGGAAGGTGCTCACACACCTGGAAACCAGGCACAGCGGTGGAGATCGGCTGGAATTCTCCACGGATGTTGTCAGCCGTATCCATCTTCATATCGAAGGTGTCATGTTGCGGTGGCCCGCCGATCATGTAGAGCAGGATACAGGCTTTTGCTTTTCCCAGCCCTTCTTCTGCCTGCAACGGCTGGGAGGGCAATCCAGCGGGCAGGCCGATCCCCAGCGCACTGATTCCACCCGCCCGAAGGAATGTGCGCCGCGCGAAGAACGCTGCCTGCTCATTTCTGTCAGCAGTCATAGTCTACTCGGTAGCAGGGCGAGGTTAATTGCCAGTGGGAGGCAGAGCCAATACTCTGCCAGGACAGCTTATATTCTCCCTGACATATGCAGCAAGGACAATCTTTAGCCAGACCACTCTTTGTCGAGCTTGTCCGCTATCATGGAAACCAACACCCAACCTTCTTCTCCGAGAACACTATCATGCACTCCCCGCTGCTCTTATGGACGACCTCACTTCTCATCCTGCATGGCAGCCTCGGCAGACTCACGGCCCAGCAAGACGATCCTCTGCCGGGTAACGTGACCGAACAGCATCTGATGGTTCCGATGCGCGACGGTGTCCGGCTATCGGTCTACCTGTACATTCCAGAGGGCGATGGACCCTGGCCAGCCCTGCTTGAACAGCGTTATGCCAGCGCACGTGCCCAGCGCACGCGAGAGGAATTCGCGAAGCTTGCCGCGCATGGCTACGTCGTCGCCCTGCAGAACTTTCGTGGCACACAATTATCCGAGGGCCGCTATGTTGGCTACCGGGCTCTTGGCTGGGGACGCCAGCGCGATGGTTACGACACGGTAGAATGGCTGGCGAAGCAGAGCTGGTGCAGCGGCAAGGTTGGCACCTTTGGCAGTTCCCAGGCCGGTTATGCCCAGAATTTCCTGGCGGTCACCCAGCCACCTCACCTGGTCTGCCAGTACATGATCGACACCGGCCTGAGTCTCTACCAGGAAGGATACCGGATCGGCGGCACAACCCGGCCGGAACGGTTCAAGGGCATGGCTGCTGTCTGTCGAGATCCAGCGGACAACCAGCTGATGCTGGAGGAATGGTTTCAGCATCCCACTTATGACCGCTACTGGAAGGACGAGGATTGCAGTCGTCACTTCAACAAGATGAACGTCCCCTGCATGACAATCGGCAGCTGGTATGACTTCATGTGCCAGGGATCGGTGGAAAGCTACATTGGTCGCCAGCACTCTGGCGGTCCCAACTCACGCGGCACGCAAAAGCTGCTGGTCGGCCCCTGGCTGCATGGTCGCTTTAACAAGGGCAATCGCGTCGGAGAGCTTGAATACCCCAGCAACGCCGACTTTGACATGATGACGCACATGCTGCAGTGGTTCGATCACTACCTGAAGGATGTCGACAACGGAGCTGACAGTCAGGCGACCGTACAGTATTACAAGATGGGGGCCGTCGGAGAGGAAGGCAGCCCGGGCAACGCCTGGCAGTCGGTGAACGATTGGCCGGTTGCTGCCACGGACACACACTACTACCTCTCACCAGCGGCACAATTGTCGACCAGCAGGCCATCCACAAGCGAAGGCGGCACAAGTTATGTCGCGGACCCGCTGTCACCTGCAGAGATTCCCGGTCGCGGATTCCCGGGTGCCCGTGATGCGAGGGGCTTCGAGCAGCAAGATAATGTTCTGACTTTCACGACAGACGTGCTGGCATCGCCACTGGAATGGACGGGGCATGTGCGAGCCAACCTGTTCGTCACCTCCACGGCCCCGGACAGTGACTTCATTGTTCGCATCAGCGATGTCTATCCGGATGGCCGATCCATCCTGATTGCAGATTACATCCGCCGAGGACGTTACCGCGAGGGGTTTCACAAGGAAGTCTTTATGAAGCCTGGCCGCGTCTACAACATCCGCTTTCACGTCGGCTGGATGAGCCAGGTCTTTGCTGCCGGTCATCGGATCCGCGTGACCGTCGCCAGCACGGGGGCACCATTTTATGAACCGAATCCGAATACTGCGGCGCCTTTGACGATCGACTTCCCCGCCGACGAAGAGACCTTGAAGGCCACCAACACGATCTTGCACAACCGGCGACATGCCTCGCACGTGATAGCGCCGGTCGTCGACTAGCTCAGCGACCAGCCAGCCCGGTAGCTGCGATGGATCAGTGGCTCGGCGTCCGGACAATTGGTTGCTGCCAGCTTGTCGGCATCCCAGATCAGCTTCTGCCCGGCGCGGAAGGCAACGTTTCCAAGGTGATTGGCTTCTGTCAGCCAGCCGGCATATTCAAAGTTACACGTTGTGGGTGCACCGGTCTTGCAAGCGTGAATCCACTCGGCATGATGTCCCAGCGATTTCGGAATGAACGGCTTGGGTCGTTCAAATCCCTCGAAGGTTTTTTCCGGCAGCAACGTAAGGTTGCCGTAATCAGCTAACAGCATGCCCCGGGAACCGGTAAACAGGACTCCGCTCCCCCACTGGGGAATTCCCTTGTCCTGCCAGATCTTCGGCTTGTAGCTACCCTGGTACCAGTTCAGCCTGAGCGCTGGCATATCACCGCGCGGACCATACTCGTAGCTGGCCATCATTGATGCCGGGGCAATCTCCGGATGAATCTCTGGCCCAGCCGCTTCCACCGTCAGCGGTCGTTCCAGCTTGAGTGCCCAAAATGGCAGGTCGATCCAGTGGCTGCCGAGATCTGACATGGTTCCATTGCCGAAATCCCACCAGCGGTACCACTTGGGTCCGGGAAAGTAGACGTTATTGAATGCCCGCTTGGGCGCGGGTCCGAGCCAGAGATCCCAATCAAGCCCCGTCGGAATGGGGTCCGCCTTGGCCGGCTTCTCTCGTGCAGAAACTATGTCACGATTGGATTTTGAGTCCGCAGTGGACTGCCGACCCCAGGCTCGTCCAACCCAGACATCCGCATGGCTCACGTCACCGATGGCCCCGGTCTGAATCAGCTCAACAACCCGGCGATAATTGTCGTTGGCATGGATCTGCGTTCCCATTTGCGTTGCCACACCAGCCTTGTTGGCCGCTTCGCGAATCACACGGGCTTCCCAGATATTGTGAGTCAGTGGTTTCTCGCAGTAGACATGCTTCTTTAGCTGCAGTGCCGGCAGCGTGGCAAAGGCATGCGTGTGTTCACAGGTGCTGACAACAACCGCGTCAAAGTTCTTTAGCTTGTCATAGAGCTGTCGGAAGTCGGTGAACTTTTGAGCGCGGGGGTGACGCTGAGCGCCGTAATTCGCGTTCTTCTCGTTGACATCACAGACTGCCACGATGTTCTCGGATTCGACGCTGCGGAGATTACCGGCACCTCGTCCACCAGATCCGATCACCGCAATATCGAGCTTCTCATTCAGGTTCCGTCCGCGGAGTACCGCCGGAGCCGAGAAACCGAGTGCAGCGGCAGCTGCGGAGCAGTGTAAGAAGTGTCGTCGGGTCGTCTGCTTGAGCGAATCGGGAGTGGTCATCAAGGCATCTCCGGCGAGATGGTCAGGAACAGGGACATCATTCACGCCGATATTGTAGCCGATCGCCTGACGCCGGTCATTTCCCATCTGCCCAGGGGAATCACTACGGCAGCCATGCTCACGGCGAGGAACTGGCCATCGAGCAGATGGAAGAAGTACTGCTGCTCCTCGCTTGATGGCGAGTCACTGTCAGGCGGCCTTGCGCAGGAATCGTTTGACCGTACGTGATTCGCCCGTGAAAACACGCTTGACCCGCCGGCAAATGCTGTGACTCCGTTGCCGGACAGCCTCCCAGATCAGCTGCAGTGGCGACCGTAACCGTTCAAATCGAACAGGTTGCCCGGTCGGCTCGTCGACGTCTCGCCGTCGCAAGATGAGTGTGACTGCATCACCATGACCATAGCTTCGCTGGTACGGCAAGTACATGTATCCACGCTCAACAACGAAGCCATGGGCTTCAGCCAGCTCGACCAGATTGGGCAAGGTCAACTCGACCGGATGCATACCATCAGAGGTCTCACCATGCAGGTCGACGGAGAGCAGGAATCGTCCGCTCGTGGACAAGTAGGCATGAATGTTGTCGAGGATTGCCCCCGGATCATATGTATGGTCCAGGACGTTTATACAAGTCACGAGTTCTGCCTCGCCAACCAGATCCTCGATCTTCGCTTCTGCGGCCACGGCATGGACAACGTCAGCATCAGCCAGTTCACACCAGTCGATGCCATTCATGTAGGAATCTGCCAGTGGCTCCACGGCAACAATTCGAGCGTTCTTGAAGAACTTCGTCCTCAAGTGAGAGCCCGCCCCGACATCGACCACCGTGTTGCCCGCCAGCTGATCTGCCGTAAACCCAAAACCTTCAAAGAGACTCTGGTTCAGTTCTTCAAGAGTCTCATTCGGCTGCATCTTGCGGTTGATGTGGAAATCCAGTTCCCCCGCCTGTGCCGTGGTTTTCCATTGTTCAAGAGCAGGTTTGATAGTCACCATCGTATCCTCTTCCGCGGCCATCCTGACTTTCACGAATTCGACATATCGTAAGCACCGTCGAAAACCACGACAACACCAATCTGCCTACCCACAACTGCCCGTTAGCATTTGGCCCGCGGATACAGCCTGGATCGGTGACTCCAGACGTGGCGATTGGTACCATGAACAACCCCAGTCCCCTTAATCAACCCCGCTTGGTCCGTACATCTCATGCGATTCCTTCTCTCTTCGATCGTCGCCTCTATTGTCGTTCTGGTTGCCATCAGCTGGACAGGGTCGGTCGCCCAGGACCCCGATGCCGTTACCGAAGTACCCTCGATCGATGAGCAAGCAGCGAACCTCAAACGGGTGCCAGCCCGCGGGCCGGAAGAATCGCGTAAATTGATCGAATTGAACGGTGATTTCCAGATCGAGCTGGTTGCCAGCGAACCGCTCATCCACGACCCTGCCGCCATCGACTTTGATGAGAACGGCCGGATCTACGTGGCCCAGTTGCCGGAATACAATGGCTATGCAGTCGAGGACTTCGAGGAGTCCGGAAGCATCCATCTGCTTTCCGATACGGACGGTGACGGCCGCTACGATGAGCGAACCGTGTTCGCCGACAAGCTGGACTATCCCACAGCGATCGCGTGCTGGGATGGTGGTCTGTTCGTTGGCGCAGCCCCCGACCTGCTGTACCTGAAAGACACCGACGGCGATGGCAAGGCAGATACGCGCCGAGTTGTGATAACTGGATTCGGCAAAGACAAGGCGGGTGAAGCTCACCTGAATTCAATCCGCTGGGGTTTCGACAATCGATTTCATTTCTCGACCAGTCTCTCGGGCGGTGATTTGCAGGTCCGTGAGGAACAAGCCAGCCAGGCTGTCTCGTCTCGCAATCGGGGCGTGATCCTGGACCCCCGCAATCCGGCCGGTTTTGAGTTGACCAGTGGTGGCGGTCAGCACGGCATGAGTATGGACAACTGGGGCCGCAAGTTTGTCTGTAGCAACAGTGTGCCCGCTCAGACCTTGATGTACGACGATCGTTACGTGGCTCGCAATCCCTACTTACAGGCTCCCGCAGTGGCAAGAGATATCGCGCCGGATGGCAAGTTCACTCGGCTCTTTCGGATCAGCCCACCAGAACCGTGGCGGGCCTTGCGAACTGAGCTGCGCCGCACAGGCCAGTTTCGTGGCTCCGATGAGGGTGGTAAACCTTTTGGCTTCTTTACCGGTGCCACTGGGATCACTGTCTACCGCGGCGATGCCTGGCCGCAGAAGTATCATGGCAACCTGTTGGTCGGCGACGTGGCCAATAACCTGGTCTATCGCGCCACGCTGGAAACTGACGGCCTTGGCCTGGTAGCCCGGCGAGCAGACGAGGATCGTGAGTTCCTGGCCTCCCGCGACATCTGGTTCCGGCCGGTTCAAATGGCCAATGCTCCGGACGGAACACTCTATATCCTCGACATCTGCCGCGAACTGATCGAGGGAGCCGCCTTCCTGCCGCCCGAGTTCCTCAAGTACCTCGACCCGGTCAGCGGCAATGACCGCGGACGGATTTATCGCATCGCCCCACGGGGATTCAAACAACCACCGCCACCCCGCCTCGGAGCTGCCAGCAGCCAGGAACTGGTCTCGCTGCTCGAGAGCAGCAACGGTTGGCACCGTGACACCGCCTCTCGCCTGCTCTACCAGCGACAGGACGCCACCGTCACAGCGGAACTCGAAAAGGTAGCCCTCACAAGCGACCTGGCCGAGGGCCGAATGGCAGCCCTCTACAGTCTGGATGGCCTCGGGACACTGAGCGAACGCATCCTGCTCCAAGCACTTGCCGACCACGCTCCGTTGGTCCGAAACCATGCCCTCAAGTTAACTGAGTCCCAGCTGGCAACCTCACCTGGCCTGGTCGCCGCCATCTGCAACATGACGGATGATTCGGACATCCGAGTCCGGTACCAACTTGCCTTCTCCCTCGGCGCCGCCGAAGGCCGGGCTCGCAACCGTGCACTCGCCGACATCGCCCTGCACGACA
>Ga0209089_10000339_pt1 | contig 44163 bp, 31 predicted proteins | sample ArcticOcean_MG_C_FD_187431 | JGI IMG/M metagenome (GOLD analysis project Ga0209089, IMG submission 187431) | Marine microbial communities from western Arctic Ocean - ArcticOcean_MG_CB2_150 (SPAdes) (version 2) | ecosystem: Environmental > Aquatic > Marine > Oceanic | place: Arctic Ocean: Canada...
CAATGCGGCCGAGGACATGCTGCTCTACGAACCGCAGAGTGAAGACCTGGGCCAGACTTTTGGGACTTGGGGGGCGGGGCACGGAATTTATCTGGTCTGGCCCGTTATCGGACCATCATCTCTCCGCGATACCTTTGGGATTGTCGGCGACAGTTTCGTTTCCCCGATCAATCGTCTCTCCACCAATTGGAATATCGGGCTACGCACCTACGACGTGGTCAATGACACGACCTTTCGCATCGGAGAATACGAGCGTGTGAAGCAGGCAGCCATCGATCCCTATTCATCCCTCCGCGATATCTATGTTCAATACCGTGACCGGCAGGTTGCGGAGTAGCAGGCAGCCTCATGGACGAAGAATTTGTCGAAGATCCGTACCTCGTAAAGGTAACCTACCAGTATCAGTTCGAGGACGGATCCGCCGTCAATTTTACCGTTGACTCTGACCTGAGATCAACCGAACAGGAGGAGTATTCAGAGCAGCAGCATAAGTGGGCGGAACTTGATTTTCACAAGTGCGATCACTGCCCTCTGTCCAGCGACGAACACAAATACTGTCCGGCAAGCGTTTCCATTGCAGATATCATCGAGTATTTCAACGAGCACCCGAACCACACACACGCCAGGTGCATCGTCCATACCCAGGGAAAGACGATTGTCGCGGAAAAGGGCATCCAGGAGGCACTGGCGGCGCTCATAGGCCTGAGATTGGCTTCATCCAAATGCCCGATACTCTCCCACATGAAACCCATGGCCCGGTTTCACGATCCGTTTCTCAGCCCCTATCAACTCGTCTACCGGGCAACCTCCATGTTCCTGCTCGGACAGTATATCAGACAACTGGAAGGCGAATCGCCAGACTGGAGCGTTGACGGCCTCAAGGCGCTCTATGACAAAGTCGGCCGCGTCAACATGAAGCTATCCGAGCGTATTTCCTCCGCCGGCGATGTTGAGTCGACACCCTGCTCGATGATGATCTTCTCCGTGCTCACCATCAGCATGACGCTGCTCTTCGACGAACACCTCGAAATTCTTAAGGGCCTCTACCAGTTGCCCGCCGCAGAGTAACGGCGCTCCCGAAGCCGAAGGCGGATGGAATTCTCAATGTCGTCGCGCAGCACAACCTCGGCCTGATGTACGACACTGGCGAGGATGTGTCTGAGGACGCTGTGGTAGCCGATAGTTCGTTAAGCGTAGCGGCGGCGTCCAGCAATGATGATGTCCGGAAGAACCGATATAACAGCGAAGCCGATGAAACTTCCGAGATGGAGTGCTTTGCCGCTTGGTTGATCACTGCCGGCTCACGGGAGAGAGGAAAATGTCATCCGACACCACACACTACGTAACCGGGACCCCCGCACCGGCAACCGGTAATCCGTCATTTCGGTCCGAGCCGCGGCCGAAGTTGAAAAATCAGCTGTCGGCTGATCAAATCCGTCAGTATCATGAGGATGGTTTCACCGTAATCCGCGGTCTTCTCGACAGCGGGGAAGCCGAATTCTACCGTGCGGAAGCAAACGTGATTGTCGAAGCTGTCCGTGACCTGACTGAAACCTACCGGCTCGACCCAATGAAAAACCTGCGCTTCGAGCTTGATCCGGAGACGGACAGGGTGTGGAAGATGGATCCGTTCACCGACATGTCTGCGGTTTTCGGGGCGCTGGCCCGAGACCGCCGTATCTGTGATCGGCTTGCCGGCCTGTATGACGGCCATGAACCGCGTTTGTTCAAAGATAAGCTTATCCTAAAACCACCGCACTCGCACGGCAACAATCTGCACCAGGATCATAACTGGTGGCAGGGCTTCCCCGAAAGCTGTCTGACCGTGACCATCGCATTGGATCGGACCACGCGTGTGAACGGTTGTACGCGCCTGTGGACCGTGCCGGCCCGGCGTTTTCTCCACAAAGCCGGCAGTCTGTCCGGCCAGATACCCGAGTCTGCCATCGCCGGACTGCCGGTGACATACCTGGAATTGGAACCGGGCGACGCGGCTATCTTTCATTGCCTGACACCCCACGCCGCCGAACCGAACAACACCGAGCACACACGCTGCGTACTGTTCCTCAGTTACAACGACAGCCGCGACGGTGAGTGGCGCCAGGCGCACTACGACCACTTCTTCTGGTACCGCACTGCCGCTATGGAGGCGACACGAGACGAGTATTACTTTCTGTGAGACGAGTTGACAACCACCACTAATACAGGTCGGATTGTGCGTAGAGCATGGCGTCGGCATGTGGGCGCCGCTACCGGCGAGGAATAGACATGCGATCGACAATCGAAGAACTCAAGGCGCGCTGGGAAACTGATGAAGGCAAGAAACGGCTTCAGAAGGTTAAGGCCGCTTTGCTGACAGACAAACTTTGGAAGGATACCCTTTTGGGATTTCCCGGTGTTGAGGAAATTGATTCCGAACCTGACCTCCGCGGTGCCAATCTCAGCCGTACCAACCTCATCAACGCCAATTTGAGCGGTGCCAATCTGAGCGGTGCCAATCTGATCGGCGCCAATCTGGGCGGTGTCAATCTCCGGGGTGCCAACCTCAGTGGTGCCGACCTCAGTGGTGCCGACCTCATCGATACCGACCTCCTCGACGCCAATCTCAGCGGTGCCGATCTCAGCGATGCCGACTTCCAACGTGCCCACCTTCGCGCGGTCGACTTCCTCGGCGCCAACCTCCACGGTGCCGACGTCCGTAGTGCCAATCTCCGCGGTGCCGACCTCCTTGGTGCCAACCTCAGAGATGCCGACCTCCGCGGTGCCAACCTTCACGGGGCTGACCTTGTCGATGCCGACCTCCGCGGTGCCAATCTGAACGGTGCCAAACTCCTTGATGCCAAACTCCACGGCGCGTTGTACGACGATGAAACCCAATGGTCCGGTAACGCCGATTATAAGACTGCCGGTGCAATCCACCTGGTTGATCCGCCTGCAGACGAATAATCGCAATGCGCAGATGCACGTGAAGGTGTTTTGGTATCTCGCGAACTGTTTTATTGCAGGGAGTGGATTTGTCGCTAGCTCTTGTCACTGCTTGCGTGGTATACGCATGGACGGTTGACGGTCGGTCTGGCCAATGTAATGACGCCGAGGGTGTTCGTTTGCCAACTGCTGTGTCTATCCACTCCCGTCGGCGCGCTCGGATCTATAATGGCAGCTGCCCGGCAGTTACGACGTTGCCACGAAGCAGGCGTTCTGGTCTTCAGTCGGTTATCGGTCTCTCCTCTTGCGGCTTTTGCAGGTTCGACATCCCCGGTCGCAGGGGTATGTTTCGATAGCCCTCCTCCAAGCGTCTAATCAACAATCAGTGAAGTCTATGAAAACTCTGGTATACAACGGCCCCTGGGACATGTCTCTGGAAGTCGTGCCGGACCCGACACCGGTTGCCGGTGAAGTCCTGCTCAAAATCGAAACGGTCGGTATCTGCGGCAGCGACGTCCACGGGTTCACCGGCGAAAGTGGCCGGCGCCGGCCCGGCATGATCATGGGCCATGAAACTTGCGGTCGCATCATCGAACTTGGTGACGATGTCACCGGATTCCAGGTGGGCGATTCCGTCGCGGTATTCCCCAGTGTGCCGTGCAACGACTGCGAGTTTTGTGCTGACGGCCGCGAGCAACTCTGCGAAACGAAGGAGATCATCGGCGTCAATCTGGACGACCACGGCGCCATGGCAGAGTACATGACCTATCCCGCCGGCGGTTTGTACAAGCTGGCGCGGGGGGTCGATCCGGCCATTGGTCTGCTTGCCGAACCGATCGGTGTCGGCATGCACGCGATGAAGTTAATGGACCCCAAGCCCAGCGACGTCGTTGCCATTGTCGGTGGCGGCATGATTGGCACCGGTTTGACAATTGCGCTGAAGGCGCACGGCGTCCGGAATGTTTTCGTTCTCGACATGATTCCGGACAAGCTCCAACTCGTCGCTTCCTTCGGCGCGCACCCGATCAACATCAAGACCGACGACGCGGCCGAGGTGATGCAGGAGATCGCTGGGCGTCCGACCGCGAACGGTGCCTTCGAAGCGGTCGGACGCGGCCCCACGGTGCGCTCTGCGTTTGACTTGTTGGGGACCGGCGGCACGCTGGTCGTCATCGGCAATCTCGACCAGGAGTTTACGTTGCCAATGCAGTTGGTTACCTGGCGCGAAACGATCATCCGCGGCTCCTATGGCTTCTCCTGTGCGGACTTCGCCGATGCCGTTGATTTAATCAATCAAGGCAACATCGATTTGTCCCCGCTGATCACCGGGCGTTGTACTTTAGAAGAAACGCCCGATATCATGACGAAGCTCGGCCGCGAAGAAATGCAGGCGACCAAGATGGTCATCTGCCCGTAGGTTTCGGCTGAAAGAACAAATCAAATTACTTGTGGCTGACTTTCTAACTGGAAATAGAACGTGGCAACGGCAGGGACCAACGAACTGATTCGCAATCGTAAGGCGCGGTACGACTTTCATGTGCTCGAGACCTACGAGACCGGTATCGCGCTGGTCGGCACAGAGGTCAAGTCCTGTCGGTCCCACAATATCAGCATGGCGGATGCGTACGCCCGCGTCGAAGGCGGCGAGTTGTGGATGTACAATGTACACATCGACGAATTCGTCCACGGCAACCGCTTCAACCATGATCCACGACGACGACGGAAACTGTTGGTACACCGCTCTGAGCTCCGCAAGATCAAGCAACAACTCGATGCCCAAGGCCTCACTGCTGTACCGCTGTCGCTTTATCTGAAACGCGGCAAGGTAAAGGTCAAACTCGGCATCTGCCGGGGAAAGAGTAAAGGCGACAAGCGTGAGACCGTCAAAAAACGCGAGGCGCAGATAGAAATGCGCAAGGCAATGCAGAACAGGTAAGCAAGGTATCGGTGAAGAGTGTCAGTGAACAGTGTTCATAAAATCAGCCATTTACCACTCGCCTCCTGCTTTCAGCACCACGCCTTGGGGCGGAGGATGGCCACCTGCCGCCTGATATGAATGTTTCGGATTTCGACTATGATCTGCCTGAAGAGTTGATCGCCCAGGTGCCGGCGCCTGAACGGCGTGCTTCGCGCATGCTCGTGATGTCGCGGACAACCGGCGATTGCGAGGTTCGAAAGTTTGCGGAGTTTGCAGAGTACCTGCATCCGACCGACTGCCTGGTTCTCAACGACACCCGGGTCATCCTGGCACGCATTTTTGGAACGAAAGTTCCAACTGGAGGTGCCGTCGAAGCGCTTCTCACCACACCTGTCCGTGACGGTGTCTGGCAGGCGATGCTCAAACCCGGTCGGCGCCTGCCTCTTGGTAGCCGCGTCGCGATTACCGGCAGCGATGCAGAGTTCGAAGTCACCGGGCGTAATCCTGCAGGCACTTTCGAGATCACTTTCTCCACGACAGCAGTTTTCGAGCTGTTGCAAAGATGTGGACACATGCCACTGCCGCCGTACATCCGGCGTTCCGATGACGCCGCCGATGCAACACGGTACCAGACGGTGTACAACGCCGCGCCGGGGGCAGTGGCGGCGCCGACAGCCGGGCTTCATTTCGACGAGGAGATGCTAAAGCAGATCGAGGCGATGGGAGTTGCGATCATACGCCTGACTCTGCACGTCGGGGTCGGCACTTTTCAGCCCGTTGCGGTGGAACGGCTCGAGGATCATGTGATGCACACCGAGCAGTACAGGCTAGGCACCGAGGCGGCAGCCTGCATCAATCAGCGTCGAACCGCCGGCGGCAGGGTGATTGCTGTGGGTACAACCAGTGTTCGCGTACTGGAGACCTGTACGACAGATGACGGGGGCACGCAGCCGGCTACGGGGACAACTGGAATTTTTTTGTATCCGCCGTACAAGCCGCGTTCGGTCGACGTGCTGCTGACGAATTTTCATCTGCCGCGTTCGACTTTGCTGATGCTGGTGTCTACATTCGCCAGACGCGAACACGTGCTGGCCGCCTATCAGCGGGCGATTGCCGAGCGCATGAAATTTTACAGCTACGGCGATTGCATGTTGCTGGTGTAAGAAGGCAGAAAAAAGGCGTGTTCGTGTTTTACCTCTGAGCGCTCCTCTTAATCGCCTTGATGACGAAAAACGATGCCGAGTGGGGAATAACAATCTGATGACGGGGTTCATTTGACCAGTTCCGTAACACTGATCCGATGCAAGAAGCGCTCGATGACAGGGCTGGCCAGTCTTTTTATTCTGGTTGTTCTGACAGTGGCTGCGACGTTTGGATGGCGCTGGTGGTCGCAACGGAACGACGCTGGATCGAAGCGTTACAACTCGCTGATTGAGCAGACGGCGGATCGGCACAACATGGATCCGAGCCTGGTCAAGGCCGTCATTTTCCAGGAAAGCAATTTCAATGCGAATGCTCGCGGCAAGGCTGGAGAGTATGGTCTCATGCAGATTACCGAAGGCGCCGCGAAGGACTGGGAACGGGGTACTGGTAAAAGCTTTGGCTCACCTGGTTCGTTGTTTCGTCCAAAACTCAATGTCGAGATCGGCACCTGGTACCTGGCCCAGGGCTACCGCAAGTGGCAGGGACATGACGAGGTGCTCACGCTGAGCCTTGCCTACTACAATGCCGGCCCGAGCCGGGCGCAGGAATGGGCGGACGCTGCCGGTGAAAAAAAAATCATTGATACAATTCCCTTCTCGTCAACGCGGCAGTATATTAGCCATGTGATGCAGCACTTCAGAACTTTCAGTAGGGAACGTCGATTCCATGATGAAACCGAAGAGCCCTAAACATATACAGGCGCTGATCAACCTGCTCGAAGACGAAGACCGTCATGTTTCTTCGATGGCGATGCAGCAATTGCTGACACTCGACGGAGATGTTGACCGGTTGATCGCCGAGTTCCAGGAGGCGGCGAATCCTGTCCTGCGTGGCCGCATCCATCAACTCGGAAACATCGTCAAACTGCGGCGAGAACGCACCTTGCTGATCAATGAAGTGGTTGATGGCAAGCCGACGATCTGGGATGGCATCCTGCGCATTAATCGCCAGTACAATCCGCAGATAAATCTGCGCAATCTCAATCGCATGATCGAGGAACTGGCGGCGCGTGTGCCCAGTCCAATTTCAACAGTCGGCATGGCGACTTTCATGCACAACGAGACCTTCACCTTCACGGGCGAAGATATTCTAGGCGCCGACCTTTATCTGCTCGAGGACGTCCTGGCCCAGCATGTCGGGGCACCCATCCTGCTCAGTGTCATCGCCAAGCATCTGGGCGAAATGTACGGGTGGAATGCCTTGATCGTGCTATTCAAGGGAAAACATTGCCTGTACGACGAGCAGACCTGCGATCTTGTCGAACCCGCAGAAAGCTGGCGGGTGACACGTTTGAACCGCGACGACAAGCTGCATCCGTGCGCCGATCGTGACATCTGGCTGACCATCCTCTGCCAGCTGTTTCTCTCGGCCATGCTCGAAGGGCGGCTGCAGACCATTCACCGGATCGGTAGCATCCTATCTCGCCTGTGTGGCGGCGAGTTCAGCAAACTGCCCTTCCCGCTGGGTAGCTGATCGGTGCAGAATCAGCGTGAATAATCCAGATTTGCGGTTGAAGGACCACGCTTCACGGGGCATTATTACCACATGCGCAGTGCGCATTGTTGCCATGAATCAATAAAGCCACACCGAGAACATAACTTGAGAACAATTCTCAGCATTCTCACAGGATGTTTGTTTGCCCTGTCTGTTGCCGCTGTCGAAGGTATCGATGACCTGTCGCGGTACGACTATGAAATAGAGCTGCGGACCATCAGGCAGGCGTTGGCCAAGGTCGAAATAAAAGACGTTGCCGCCGAAATCAATCTTTCCATGCCGGTGCGAGCGCCACAACTGCTGGCCGATCAGGTCGACAAGATGATTGAAAAGAAAGTCGAGGCTGCTATCGAGGCGAATTTTCCGTCATCCCGCTACGACGAGATTGCCCAGGCGGCCAGTGAAAAATACCGTATGTTCAAGGTTGGCGATTTCGTCTCTATGGACGGCATCCAGCGAGGCGAGTGGCGCAGGATTGAGGGATACCTCGACGCGATCACCAATGATCGTATAAAATTGGGCGATATCTACTACGCCCGTCAGGACCTCACCGAGGTGACCCGGCCGAAATTCTACCGCGAAGACCACGAGGAGGCGGTCCGTAAGTACACAGCCATCCAGACCCGCAACTTCGATTTGGCCAAGAAGGAGTTCCGTGAAGGACAGCGCCGATTGTTCGCCAACCAGACATGGCCGAAATTCGGCTATGTCTACTCGCGCCGTATGCGCCGATGGGTGCCGGCGGAAGCAGTCCTGCGCAACCGCTACCAGAAAAAACTAAAAAAGATGGCCGCCGAGCTGCGCAATGGAATCAAAGAGGAGATCTACGCCGACAACGGTTACATCGTGGACAGCCTAAACCAGTGGGTACTTGAAAGCGATGTCGCATTGACGAGCAACACTTCGATGCTGGTCATGGTTCGCCAATTCCTTCTGCAGGAAATGAAGGATGGTTCGTCCAGTGGCGGTGAAGAGCAGCAGAACGACGACAATCGCGACGGCGAATGGGAAGATGAATGGGGTGATGAAGACCAGGGCAACACTGGCCGGGGCAACCGCAGCATTCAGGCTGCGAGGGGGCCGGGAGCCAAGCAAGGCCTGCGCCCGAGGCAGCCGCGTGACGTCAGCGACCTGTATGACGAGTGATCATTGCACTGCCGCCCCCGGGCAACCCGATTCAGTAAAAGCTGCATGTTGACAAGTAGGCCTTTCGCGAGTGGAGTTTTACGGTCGGGGAGGATATGCCGTCCGGACAGATACCCATGCCGCTCAGCAACTTCGCAGTGTGTGGTCTGCCAAAGCCCGCGAGTTAAGTACAAGAGGTTGAGTTTGAATTGACCGAGCTGATAGCACAGCAGTAAGGCCTCTGACAAAACAGTGCCCCGGAGTTGGCTCGTCGTTCGGCTTTTCAAAACACGCAATCGAACTCACTCATCTGCCGATGGCGGACGACGCTGTGATTTCTTTTTCGACTTTTTTTCCCTTGCCGTCCGCCGCCGCCCCAGCGCTGCCCGCGACACGCGTGTCGGCGTCCGCTTCGGTTTGCGATAGTTCAAGCGCGCCACGACTGTCCGCAGTTTGTCGATACAGTCCCGGCGATTCATCACCTGGCTGCGATGCCTCTGGCTGTTGACGATCAGTCCGGACGGCAGATGTTCGAGACGTACCGCAGAATCGGTCGTATTGACGTGCTGACCGCCCGGCCCGCTCGACCGGGTCGCAGTGAACTGGCATTGCCGCAGCAAGGCCTCATCGTCTTCCGGCAATATTATTTTCTTTTGCTGTGCCATGTCCGTAAAAATTCTTTCATTTTCATATGGTAAGCCGGGGGTGACCGGTAAGCAATGCGCTATTCACCAAGTGGCGCTTGAACGAAAAACCATCTGGCCGGGCGTCGTTGAACGTTCTCATCGGGAGCTGGGGAATCACCGCTTGCTACGGATAAGCGTGATTGTGAAAACCTGAATTTACTGGCCGTGCACATCGGGATCGTACTCGAGGAGTCGGACATTATCGATATAGATCTGGCCAGGTGGCCAATAAGGATAGAGCATGACCCGGACATACTTGACGTTCGGCGTGAAACGTGTTGGGCCGAAGGGTTTTTTATTTCGCGAGAACACTTGCCACCCACCTGCCCCTCCGGCGTCCATACGCCCGCGCCACACATAACGATGAAAGAATCCTTTCTTGTCGGTCATCTTCGAGGGCACCGTTCCAATCCCACCGGGTTCGCCTTTGGCATTGGCGATGTATTCGCGCACCGCCCCGGCCTCGTCAGCGAACGAGGTGGACGGCTTTTCAGAATAGCCGACCAGCCAGATGAACATCGCGACATTGCCCTTTGTCTCGACAGTGAGCCAATAGCGCTGGCCGAGCTCAATCGCTATGGGGTCACTCCAGAACCACACCCCGTCAAGTCCGGCAAGGGTGTCGTATTTCGGCTCGACAGTCGGTTGTTTCGCAGGGGCATCGAGCGGCGAGGCGCCGGCGGCAAGTTTCACCCACCATCCGTAAGCCTGTGACTGCATTACATCTGTGTCGACTTTGAGGACCATGCCTCGTTCGCCGTCCGGATCGGGAACCCAGAACGTCGAGAGCCCGTCAATCGTCTGCCAGTTGTCGGGCGTGACGTTGCCATTCTCGAAATCCCCGTTGGGCAGCAGGTTCTCACGATTCGGGACATCGGCCACCTTGGTCCCGGCCGGTCGGACAGCTTCCCAGGCGATCAATTCCTTCCGCACCTGTTGCAGCACGCCTTTTTCGTTATCGAAGATCTCGGTCTCCGCCAGGATCTCACCGCCGGGTACGAGCATAGTGCTGTAGGCAGTGGTATAAGCTTTGCGTTTCGGCGCCGAGGCGATCGTTTCACTTTCCCAGCAGATGAAGTTCTCGTCGGCAACTTTCTTCTCGATCGCCAGCCGGGTCACCTCGGTGACGATTGTCTCGCGACGGCTTCCCCTCACCTTCTGCAGATGCTTGAGAAAATACGGTGACTGGTCGGGACTGTACCAAGCCTTGATCTTGACGTCGGCACCGGCTTTCGTGGTCAACTGATGTGTCTGGCAGGTGAATGTCTTGTCTTCTATGTGATACTCACTCAGGCTGTATTTTTCCGCTGTTATCTTCTCGAAAAGCGTACCGTCCCAGGCGTACTTAGCCGGCTCTTTTCGCTGCACGTCCTCACCTTCTCGGATCTCGCGGGTGACAACGTAGCCATCCTCGTCGACGCGCTCAAGTCGTGTGGTGATGTCGACAATGCGGACGACCGTATTGCCGTCGCGCCCGGTCGTCGCCGTCGTCACCCGAACGGTCTGCCAACTTCCTGGTGCGTAACGGCCCCAAGGATGCGTGGACGGGTGGATAAGGATCGCTGCTACTTGTCCAGCAACAAAAATAAACAGGATTGCGACGAAGAATTTCAACTCAGGTTCCAGGCGGATGTGTCAGCGGGTAGCAAGTTGCGAGTGGAAAAATACAAATGGCAGGCAAGCCACTTAATTCGAAAAGACACCTCAAACCTGACATCTGAAGCCTCTTCCATCACTGTTGTTCCTTCAGTTTCTCACGTGCCATGTCGGTGAAGTCGTCATTCATGCCGATTGCCAGGAGCTTTGCCAATTCAATCTGCGATTTTTTATGCCGGCCGAGCTGCTCGAGGGCTATGGCGAGTTGCCAGCGCGCTTCCGATTCAAATGAGGCGCCGGTCGCCAACCCAATGGCACGGGCCAGGTACCGGGCGGCGTCCTGATGCTGTTGCCGCCTGGCAAGGATCGTGCCGCGCCAGAAGAACGTGTGCCCTTTAATTTTGTCGCTGGCGAACTTCTCTTCCCATTCATTAACGATCTCCAGCGCCGCACCATAGTTCCCGGCGGCAAGGAATTCACGGATGGCATTCGGATAGGCGCCGATCCGGGCAGCCCGTACCTGTGAGGGAATATGATGGCCGCGCAGAAGTTCCACACGTTTGTAAAAACCGCGGGCCGTGGTCCGGTCACCATGCCAGATTGCCGTGTCGCCGGCAGCGTTGATGGCACGGCGGTAGGCCGCTCGCGCCTGGTCATCGACAACCGATGTTTGGGCGATCGTCTCGATCTGCCTCAGTAGGGCCTCCGTCGTCTCGGGTTGCCCGCGTTTGACGCCCATCAGCCAGATGAGCTGTGCAATCGAATCCATTCTCTCGGCTGCCGGTGTCTCCACGAGGATCGATGCCTGGAACGCGGCAATGGCATCGTCGATGCCTTCATTTCCAAGTTCCAACGCACAAAGTGCGATCAGTCTATTGATGCGCGCCGCTGTTTCGCTGTGACTGTCTCCGAAGCGATCAATGAAAATTCGCCCTATACGCTGGGCGTCACGAGGTCGCTCACTTTCGGCGAAGAGATGCGTCATCTCGCTCAGGGCTTGAGGCTGCAACTGATTCGGGTCGTACGTCTCGACGATGGCGGCATAGTCAGACGGGCGCCCCTGGGTGATTTCGTCCGAAACATCCTGAATCTCGTAAACCGGAAGTAGCCATGAAACCTTCGCATCCCCGGCACTCAACTGGATATTATAGTTCCCGAGACTGGTGAAAACGTGTTGCACGGACGCACCGGCGGTCGTATGCCCGTCGCCAAAAGCCCAGTGAAATGTCGTATTGTCGGGAAACGCACCGGGATGACCGACCTCGAAACGAACGCGCGTGTACTGCCCCTCGCTGCGCTGTTGCGGCCAGATCGAATCAATGATCGTCGGTTCGAAATGCAGCAGTGCAGACGTGGGCGATTCATAACGCGTTACGGCTGCCGCATGCGGGACTGTGTACAGTGATTCAGGAACCGGCAAAAACTGCCCCTTGCGTGTGCCGGGCGGACACCAGCCGAGGAAGGCAAGCTGTTTGAGCAACACCTCCTCGTGATAGTACTCGAGGTAATGGCGGCCAGCCGTAAGTTCGACCGTCTTGCTGAACTCGCCGCGCATGCCCTTTTCAGCGGCATGTCGTCCCGGCCAGTGCGCCAGGTCCTTTCCATCGATGAACGAAAACGACGCCTCGTTGGAGGCGGTGCAGAAGGCATAGACACCGGTTTGCGGGATGTCGATCCAGCCGCGATACACACTTATGTAATAGTTGGAGGAACCAAATGGATTGCGCGCATCGGCAATGCGGCGTTGATACCGGGCGCCATACTTTTCCGTACTGGCCGCCACCATTGTTCGCAACTCTTCGACGGTCCCGGGATTGGCGCCTTCGGGCCGCTGGATCGTGCTGAAGACAAATCCTGACTGTGGGATCCAGTTCCCGGTTGGTGCCCCACTGCCTGGTGTCGGGTCACGGACAACCTTCCAGTTGTCTTGCTGCGCATCGGGGTTATCGAAATAGACAAAATACCTCTGTCCCGCGGCGGCAGCAGCGGCGCGAAAGGCGATCAATGAATAGTGAGCAGCATCGTGAAACGTGAGTTCAAAGGGAACCATCTCTCCGTTACGATCGAGTACACGGTAGTCACGGCCATCGGCTTGGGCGCGCCCCTGACACATCACTTTGACAGCGGCGGTCTGAACGTCGCCGCCGACCGGCCGACTGATCTCGACGACCGCCCTCGCCTGCCATGCGTCCAGGTGCCAGGGAACCGCATACGTGTCGACCGACAGCAGAAGCACGCAGGCAATCAGATAATTATTCATCATGTGGATATGGCGGTCAAATCCCAGCACTTAAATTGTCATGTTTCTGTGTGCTGCGGACTGCTGGGCAGAGTGAAAGAACAGGCCCGGCATTGATCTGTTGCCGGGGCGGTCGAAAATGACCGTGCCTCCTGTGAACAGGCGAATCAGAAATCTTAATCTCATCTATCGTCTTCCCGGGCTAAGGTGCGGTAGTACTCCTCGAGCAATGACTCGTAGCCTTGAGGGTAACCATCATCGTTGGACTGCAGCAGTTCGTCGCGCAGCTTTGCCGGTAACTCGCGGGCTTGATGCAGGCTCAGCGCCGTGGTTTCGTCAAGGCCGGCTGCTGCTGCTTTCAACTGGCCAATAGCGATTTTTCGCTTGCGTGAAGCATCTTCGTAGCGCAGGTCGCGCAAATCTGTTTCGACTGATTTCATCAGTTCTATGGCATTGCCAAGCCGCCGGCCGCTGACACTCGCCGTATCAAGTTCCTTGGCAATCCTCTCGGCCTTTTCGCGCGTGCCCGTCTGCTTGGCACTGAGTCGCTCCAAGTCACGCACAAAATCTGGAGGCGTCCCGCCTTGCAGACCCTTCTTGCCGCTGCCTGCCTTTTTGCCACCTCCGGTCGAGCCGTTGGGGTCGAGTTTTCCCTCCTGCTCGAGCTTTCCTTCCTCGTAGCGCTCTTTGTTGAGACGTGCCGGCGTCTTGCGGCCCTCAAGTCCGCGGGCGATCGCGCCGACCATCTGACCGGATGCCTTGCCGCGCCGTCCATCGCCGGAACGACCGGACTGCTCGTTGGTGTTCGGCAGGTCGTTGCCCGTCTTACCCTTGGCGGAGAAATTGCTTTGCGGTCCGTCCATGACACCCCAACCGGCCTGGTCCAGGTTCTCACCCCAGGCGGACGTCGCGTCATCGGCTTCTTCATCGAATTCCTCTTCCTCCTGCAGCAACTCGCCGATCAGGTCCTCGAGCACATCCGGCAGCGGCATCTCATCGAAGTTCATCGGCTTGTTGCCCAAGGGATCCTCGATATTCCACTTGAAGTAGTCCGGTTCATCGAGCAACCACACTTCAAGGTCCTCCCTCATCGTAGTGGCTCCGCTGACAACCATTTCCTCGACTGGAATATCCAGCTTGACGGTTGCCTTCCGGGGTTTTGGCTCGATCTCCTCGAAGACGGTATTGATGTCTTCGCGCAGACCGAAGTCATCGACGAAGCCGGTGGGTAATTTCGCCAGCTCCTCGACCGTGCCCTTTTGCCATTTTGACCAGCGGCGGCGGAACTCTTCGAACTGCTCGAGATCCTTGAGTTCCTCGTCATTGAACTCATCGACAGGCTTTTTCGGCATCTTTTCCATTTTCGAGGCCATCTCGGTCTCATCGATGGTGAGGCGGTTGAGGTCGAGCAACAGTTTCGCCAGGGCTTCCGACAGTTCCTTGTGTGCCGGCTCGTCTTTGTCACGGATACGGCGCAGCGACCGGCGCGCCTTGTCGTTGCGTTGGAGACGTCGCAGCATGTCTTCGAGCACGGAAATTATTTCGTCCTGGACCGGCAGTGAGTTGTTGCGCAGCATGGCGGCACGAGCATCATCCTTCGTGGCCTTGCCGGTTTCCAACAGCCTGATAGCGTCGGCCATAAGCCCGGCATACAGCTCGTCCAGTGCTTCGATCATGGTGGCCACCGGCAACTTGCCCTTTTTCATCGCGCGGGCGAGCACGGCGGTGTTCGTGCGGATTTTGATCTGCCGCAGCAGCAGTGTTTCGAAACCGATGCCGGATGCTGTCTGGGCACGATTCGAGCGCTGCAGCCGGATTAGTTCCTCGAGTACGGCGGCATAGTCGTCGAGCTGCATCTGCAGCTTGGCGAGCTCCTGTTCCGGGGTGACGACAAAAATCGAATACCGTCGGGATTCGCCAGTTCCGGGACCGGTTTGGTCGTTGCGATCGGTGACCGTTGCCCAATATTGCACGACATCGCCGGCACCGATGCCGGTGCTCTCCAGATTCCAATCAAATTCATGGACGGTGCGACTGTCGATTGTCGGAGATCGCGGGAAGCGTATAAGCTGGCGGGGTGTGGTGAGATTGTTGACACGATACACAATGCGCACATCGCCGACTCCGAAATCGTCGCGCGCATCGACAGCAAGCGGCAGTGTATTGCCTGCTTCGACCTGTTCGTCACGGCCGGGCATGACAATCGCGACGGTGGGTGGTCGGTCGCGGATCAGGGTGAGCGGATACCACATGGGATCCATATTCTCGTAACCGTCGCTGTCGATCAGGCGGAAACGATAACGCGTTGGTGCCTGGAACCCGTCCGTGTCGCCGTTGGCGCTCCGCGCCCCGCTGGCTTGGAGGATTTCGAACGAAGCCACCCAGACATCGCTGCCCCGGGTGCCCGCCAGCCGGATCACCTGCCCGGATTCTGCTTCAAGCGTTGCTTGGTCAAGGGACTTCGTCGCCTTTAGCCTAAGCGATACGCGGGTACCCGGAAGCGCTGTCATTTCACCGCCGGCGTTCTCGATCGTCTGTGGTTCGCGACCGATGTATTCCGGGGACTCGAAGGTGAGTCGAAGGCTGTCTATACGTGGGCGTTTGACGATTTCGACCCGCTGTGGCGCCGTATTATCGTCCCCGGCAGCTATGTAGAACTGAAAGCCCGCCTCAACATCCGCCGCCACGAAATGAAAGGACTTCTTGTCGGCCTGTGACCGATCAGCGGCAAGCTGCATCGGCTGCGGTCGCCAGTTCTTGCCGTTCCGGCTGCGATAGAGTCTGGCGGAGTCCGGCAGATGGTCGCCGCCGACATCGACAACAATCTCGATACTGGCGCCTTCGGGAAATCGCTTGCCCGCAGCTGGCCGGATGGATCCCCTGTCGATAACGGTTGATGTGTAAGGCTTGATGTCGGCTATTGGCAACAGCAGGCGTTCGAGACTGTTGGTGAATCGAGGCGTAAAAATGACGGCGTAGAGAACGATCAGCAATAACGCAGCACATGTCAACAGCGCGGCACGGCGCACGGGCTTCCAATCGAGGCAGTCGCTCATTTCCAAATCGGCCGTTGCCGTTGCAGCGTCCGACACGATGGCATCGACGATGGTGGACGAGCCGGCGACTTCACCGCGACCAAGCTGCAGGGCATTGATCAGGCCGTTGTGCAGCTCTGGATGGTGGTGCTCAACCAGTGCGGCGAAGAAGTCATCGCGCCGGTCCTGCAGCCAGCGACGCAACACCAGGAATAGAAGGCCGGCCACCAGTCCACCCCAAAGGACACAGGCCAGCAGAAACCGGCCAAACACGCCGAGGCGGAAAAGATTATCGACGGCAACGAGAACAATAACGATCGCAACAACCCCGGCGGCCGCCAGCAGAACCCCCTCTACCAGTTTCGCCCAGCGCCACTGCCGGCGTATTGTCTCCATCTCGTGGCGGAGTCGTGAATAATATTGAGAAGCTTCCATGTCAGCCTCTGTGTTGGTGCGGTTCTGCCGCGAAGTTGAAAAGTGAAAAGGTTTCTAATTTCTCTCCTTTCCACTTTTTGACTATGATCGCGTTCCTAAACAAGGTGATTTCTCCGGCGAAGTATCCACTCAACTGTAATTGTCGTCAGGAAAAACAGAAAAAGCAGCGGGGAATTCCAATACTCTGTCCTGTGCACCTTCGAAATCCGGCGGTCCTTGCGTTCGATGTGATCCACTAGTTTCTCGGCATTATCGATATCCACGTAAACACCGCCGCTTTTACGGGCGATCGATTGCAGCAATGTTTGGTTCGTCCTGCTGTCTGCGAGCTCGAGGGCCGAACCGTGCACGAGAAACTCGGCCGTGCGATTGGCGACAGTATGGCCGTCCGCGACCAGACTGGCTTGCACCTCATAGCGCCCGCCGGTTGACGGATAGTAGCTCCCTAAAAATACGTCCGGCTGAGCGGAGCCGGCGCGAACCGGCACGGTGGTCGCTTTACCTGTTTCATCGAGTACCTCAACGACCGGTTGGTCGACCGAGTCACCGTCGCCGACATCCCGGCGTGCAACTCTGATAGCCACCTTTTTGCCGACGTCGTAGTCTGGCTTATCTGTACTGACGCTCAAGTCGGCCTGTTTTTCAGTGATTTCGCGCCCGGTCAACCAGCGCACCGTTTGACTCCAGAACCGCGCGTACAAGGTGTCGCTGCTGCCGGTGACACGGGTGAGTCGGGTCCACCGCCAGGTGGTATCGGCGGCGATCACCATGATCTGTCCCGAACCGTAGCGTCCAGTGACAATCACCGGCGCCGGGCCATCGTCATCGATAATGTTCGGATTGACCGCTAAAACCGTTGCCGCGGCCTTGACGCGCTTGATCAGATTTGATCCCAGCAGATGTGGCGCGGCACTCCACATCGTGAGGTCCGCGACGCGGTCGCCGGTGATCTGAAAAACCGGGTGCCGTTTGCCGGACTCGGTCAAGGTCAGCACAAACGGCTCCTCTGTCTGTACGAAGCCGCTGGCGGCAAACACAACCGGCAGTACTTCCGCCAGTGGTTTGTTGTGAAAACCATCGGCGCCGAACGACTGATAACCACCCAGAACCAGCAAGGCGTTCGCCCGTTTCGATTCACCCGCAGCCCCCTTGTCGACCCAGTTGACAAGCGCCTCGTATTCAGCGGGTGCAAGGTAAGTGCTTTCCATATCCCCGAGGATCACCAGGTCGAAATTCTTCAGAAGATCCGGCGTAAGTGCGATCTTTACAGCCCCGGATCCTGATCGTTGCGGATTGGCGCGACGCACCTCCGACACGAGATGCACATCCGGATCATCTTCGAGACGGTTGCGCAGAAATTTGTACTCGAAGCGCATGAAGCCTTCGAGGTACAATACCGCGATCGCGTCGCCATCGACTTCGAGCGGAAAGTGCCGTGAATTATTCGCCAGCACCCGCTCACCCGCATCCGTGTGCACGGTGGCGGTAAAAACAAAACTCCCGGCCTCTGCGGGGGCGAATGTCAACTGCACCTGCTGTTCATCCCTGCCTGCGCCCAGTTCGACTGTCTGCTCCGCGACGGGTTGGCCGGAACCGCGCTTGACATTGACTGTCGCGGTTACATCCGGGCCAGCGGACTTGCCGACAGTAACGGTGATCATCGTGTTGTTGTTGACCATGACGCGCTCCAACGCGCTGACCGCTTTGATTTCGAGATCGAGGCGGCTGGCTTCGGGATCCGACCGGAACCCGACACAACTGATCGGCACTTGACTGTCGGCCAACCGCGACACGTCCTGGCGGCCGGTATTGTCGGCACCATCACTTATCAAGACTAAAGCAACGAGCTTCTTCGATCGCAGTTGCGCCACAGTTGAAGAAACCGCTCGCACCAGATCGGTTCGCTCGGCACGTGGTTCCGCCGGCAATGGTTCAGCGAGTCTGTTGCCCTCCACATCGAATACATCGACTTCAATCTCCACATTCGAAGCACTGGAGAGAATCGCTGATTGCAGATACCCTACGGCCTTTCGGGCTTTGGCGTAGCGCCCTTCCAGCGACATCGACATGGAGGTGTCCACGACAATGGCAACACGGCCAGGATCGACCGTGTCTTCCCTTCGGGTCCAGGTCGGCTTGGCGAGCGCCAGCGCGAGGGCCAGCAACCCGGCACAGCGCAATGCCAGGAGCGCCCAGGTGAAGCGACGTCCGGTTCGGATGAAAATCCCGCGGTAAATTCCGTACGACAGCCCGACTGCAGCGATGGCAGCTAAAAACCACAGCCAGCCGTTTTGCACACCTTCGAATTCCAGAGCGGCAAGAATCATGGTCGCCCTGCCTCCTGCCGTTCGACTTCGCGTCGTGGCGATACTGGGCGCTGCAGTTGCTGATTTACCCGGGCAGATTCTGGCGATGGTACGTGTATCTCGCGCGGTTTGCCGTAGTACTTGAGGCTGATACGATTGGCAATCCAGGGTTCCAGCAACGCCACAATGATGACCAGCATGAGTACATAGTTCCACAGCTTCCAGCCGCTGCGTCCCCGCAGCGAGGCCGCTCCCAGATCGCCCGGGTCGGCCACGAAGGTGACGAGCGGTCGGCCCGGCAAAAGGACTTCGCGGATGGCACTTTCAACCCGGGCTTCGCGCGATTGTGACTCTGCCTCTGCTTCGTCCGATGGTGCTGCGGCAAACACATCGTCCAATAGCGTCAGATCGGATTCATAGGCGGAAATATTGGCAACAAATGCCTCTGACAGTTCGGGTCGGCCCGGTGGATACATGGCGTAGATCCCGGCCTGACTGGTTCCCGTGAAAGCCAGCGGTGCAGCTGGATCGTCCGTCGTGCCGACGGTGCCGATATTGCCGTCCGGCTTGCGAACCAGCAGTTGCCGCAACCCGGTTGTCGCGGACACCGGAACCGGTACAACGTCGCCGGTGTGGAAGAAGTTTCGGTGGCCCTGAGTGTCCTGCGAAAGGTATCCGATCAGGCGGTATATCCACGGCAGGTATGCCGGACGCACCGGAAAGTTCGTCCAGTCGCGATCGCAAGTGCTGCTAAAAACCATGACGGTGCCCTCGCCGAACTTGTGCTCGCACAGCAGTGGCGTGCCGGAGTCTGTCCGCATGAGTACCGAGGCATCCCCTGGATCCATGTCCCAGCAGGCCTTTAGGTTGATGCTCGAGAAACTACCTGTTCGGCCGTCATCGAATGACGACAGCACAACATGATTCCCGTCGAATTTTCCTATCTGAGTGAGTTGGGTTTCAGAATCCGGATCACCGATCAAACCAATCAAAGGCCCGGGCAGCAGTCCGCCATGCAAACGGTTGCTCCCACTGAATGCCTGGTTGAAGAAAGCAGCGTTTGTCTTGTCGCCGAGAAATATCAGCAGTCCGCCGCCGCTGTCTACAAAACTCTCCAATTCCGTCACTGCCTGCGTTGGCATTGATTCGACGTTCGCCAATATCACCAGCGGATAATTGCTAAGATCCCTGTTCGCCAGTCTGTCTGGCGTAACGATGTCCAGCTGGATTGATTCCTCTCCGGCAGCAGCGGCACCCAGTGCTGCCTGGAGGAAGAACAGTTCGTCGAGACGCCGGACGCTCGAGGGCGCCCCATTGACCGCCAGGATATGAACGGCATCGAGCACCTCGAAGGCGAAATAGCGTCGGTTATCGGCAGCCAGTGTGCTGTCATGAATCTGGACATAGCCAGTATGCCAGCCGCCGGTTTCGAAGGTATGATGAAATCTTGACACAACCCAGCGTCCCGGCTGCAGGCCCTCGATCTGTCGCTCACCGACCTTTTTGTCGTCGACATAGAGTTGCAACGTCGAACTGACAGTTTCATGATCGTGGTTGTGGATGCGCGGGCGAATTGTGAATGGGACGCCGACCATTGGCCGAGCCGCCGCATACTGCACAGCGGTGACAGAAAGATTACGCGGCTGCTCCGGCCGAACACTGACGAAGAAGAGACTCGTATCAAGGCTGCCGCTGCCGTCCTCGCTTTCGTCGAATACCTCCCAGCCACTGTCCTGGAGGTCACTGAGAACATAAACCTCGCGGCTGTCCTCACGCGAATCGGCGAGAACCAGTTTTTCGGCACGCGCTACCGCCCGTGACAGGTCGGTGTCGAGGTCGCTGACCTGCACCGTGTCGAGCACCTGACGCACGTCACCGAGCTCGGGTGTCGGTTCATCGAAAACAACTTCCGGGCCCGCAGCACGACGACCGGCCATGACGATAGCAGCACGATCGCCCTGCTCCAGGCTTTCGAGTATCTCAATGGCAGCGTCCCGCGCTCGATCGAACAGGGAGACCCCGTCTTCTATGTACCCCATGCTGGCGGAGTTGTCGAGCACAAGAACAACGGTACGCGGCTGCTCGCTGATCATCAGGGGCTGGTTGGCTGGCCTGACGAACGGCTGGGCCAGCGCAATTGCGAACAGCGCAAACAAGAGCATCCGGGCGAGCAGCAGAAGCCGCTCCTTGATCCGGCTCATGCGATAGGACCGGAGAAACTGATCGGTCAGGAAGCGCGTTGTCGAGAAGCGAATCTTCTTGGTGCGCCGTGATCGGCTCAGATGGATGATCAGCGGAATGGCCGCCGAAAGCGTCCCGAGGAGAAACAGTGGACGGAGAAATTCCATCAGGATGTCAGCCTCTGGCGTCTGGCGAGATAGGTGCCGAGGAACGTATCGAACTTCATGCTGGTTTCGGCAACGGCGTAGTCGATCTGCGAGGAAAGGCAGCCACCACGGACCGTCTCGAGAAACGTCGCGAGCGCTTCGAGGTAGCCTTTGCGAAAGGCGCGCGGGTCGCTGGTGATCTCGCGACCGGTCTCCATGTCCTCGATGCGACTGATATCATCGAACGGAAACGTCAACTCAGCCGGGTCCAGCGTATGCAGCACGATGACGTCATGCTTCTTGTGGCGAAAATGCTTCAGAGCGCCAACCACGGCATCCGGGTCATCGAACAGATCGGAAATAATGATGACCAGCGAGCGTCGTTTGATTGTTTCGGCGAGTTGATGAAATATCTCGCCGAGGTTCGTTTCGTTGCCGGGCTCTGTATTCTCCAGCGAGTCCATCAGTGCTCGCAGGCCACTGGCACCCTGCCGCACCGGGACGCTGTGGCGAATCTTGTCGTCGAAAGTTATCAGACCGGCCGCATCATGCTGATATGCCATGAGGTAGGCCAGGGTGGCAGCCAGGAAGGAGCCGTACTCGAGTTTGGTCAGCGGGCCGTCGGATTTATAGCCCATCGACGCGGACTTGTCGAGCAGCAGGTAGCAACGCATGCTGGTCTCTTCCTCGTACTGCTTGACGTACAGCTTGTCGCGCCTGCCGAACACGCGCCAGTCGATGTGCCGCGGATCTGCCCCGGGCGTGTACAGACGATGTTCCGCAAACTCGACAGAGAACCCCTTATGCGGGCTCTTGTGCATGCCGGCGAAAAAGCCCTCAACGACATGCCGCGCCGCAAGCGGCAGGTTTTTCAGCCTGCCAAGCGCTTCGGCATCGAGATAATTGTAGGTAGGCGGTGTAGGCAAGGGAAGGAAGTCTGGTTTCAGGTGTCAGGAAACGACGGGATGTGATATTTTAGGTAGCGATCGGCTCACCCCCTCGTTACGCGTAGCTCTCGGCGGTTGGTTCGGGAGTGTGCTCGATGAGCAACTCGACCAGGCGCTGAGGCGTGATGCCTTCGGCTTCCGCGTGGAAGTTGGGAATGATGCGGTGGCGGAGGACCATTGGCGCAACGGCCCGAATGTGATCGCATGTTACGTTGTACTCGCCGGCGATCGCGGCGCGGGCTTTGGCACCGAGAATGAGATACTGAACGGCGCGGGTACCGGCACCCCAGTTGACAAATTCTCGAGTAAAATCTGGTGCGGCCTCTTCCTCCGGCCGTGTCATGCGCGCCAGGTCGACAGCATAACGTCCGACGTGATCGCTGATCGGCAGGCGCCGCACAATGTGCTGCAGTTCCATGATTTCTTTGCCGGTCAGCACCTTGGTGACCTCGACCTCGACATCTGCCGTGGTTGTCTTGCCGATTTGCAACTCCTCTTCAGGAGTGGGGTAGCCAATGCGGATATCGAACATGAACCGGTCGAGTTGCGCCTCCGGCAGCGGGTATGTGCCTTCCTGCTCGATCGGATTCTGGGTGGCCAGGACAAAGAATGGCTGCGGCAGATCATAGGTTTCGCCACCGACGGTGACCTGCAGTTCCTGCATCGCCTGCAGCAGCGCCGCCTGTGTTTTCGGCGGTGTACGGTTGATCTCGTCTGCCAACAGGATATTGGCGAACACGGGGCCTTTCACGAACTTGAACTCTCGGCCGCCAGTGGTCTTGTCTTCCTCGAGAATCTCGGTGCCGGTGATGTCAGAGGGCATCAGGTCAGGCGTGAACTGAATGCGTTTGAACGCCAGGTCGATGGCGCGCGCGATCGTGCTGACCATGAGGGTCTTGGCCAGTCCGGGCACGCCGATCATCAGGCAGTGTCCGCGCGAGAACATGGCGGTGAGAAGGTCGTCGACCACATGCTTCTGGCCGATGATGACTTTGCCTATTTCGGCTTTGAGTCTCGTGCGGCTGTCGCCGAGTTTCGTGATTGCGGCAAGATCGTCGTCACTGCCGGCACTGCTTATCAGTGGATTCTTATCGTCTGACATGGCATCTCCAATTAGATTAGGGTTTCCGGTTTTCCGTTTCCGGAAGAGCACATCAGGTGTGGCAAATAGTGGGTCAGTCTCCCAGCCGACACGCCCCCCTGACATACTTGTTCAATTCTGCAATGCATACGAAACCACATTCACCGCCAGGCGCCGGCAGGAATCGGCGTCGAAACCGTTGCCGAACGGGTCACTCACTTGCTTCAAGTGGGTGATCATGTCGTTCTTGGAATACACCAGTACGAGCCGGTCATTGACATTGATGCCCTGGAGTTCGGGCGGGCGTTCGGCGCCGGTCCTTCGATCACGAACCGTGCTGATGCTGTAAAAAGCCTTGTACAGCGGGTGTTCGGCCGATAGCAACTGCAGCGGTTGATCAGGAAACAAGTGACTGACGACCGCGCGAATGTGCTGATCGAATTCATTGAATCCCGAGCAGTTGTTGATGAACAGAAAACCGCCCGCAGCGATATGCCGTTGCAGCGCGAGCAACTCAGCATCCGAGAGTTCGGGATCACGAAAACCGGTCATATACAAAAAAGGATAGTCCGCAATCTTCGACTCACTGGCATCCACATGGCGCAACTCGAAACCAACAGAGAGGCTGGTGTCCTGTGAAATATGCCTGAGCCACTGATTCGTGCTGTTGGGGTCGGGATTCCAATCGCCCTGATGCCGCAACTGTGCCAGAACGAACGTCTGGCGCAGTCGATGGACGGGCGCCACAATCTCGCGAGTTACGGCTTCCACTGTCGCGACCTCACGCATTGCTGCTGCATAGCTGATGATGTTCAAGCCGAAACGGATGGCATCCCCGGGAATCAGTGCCTTGTTGCGTGGAGCGTCCGGGACACGAAGTTTCGACGACGGCGCCACGAACTCGTCCCAGCCGCAACTCAAATCGTGGGGCGAGAAAATCACTGCCGTCCGTGTTCCAATGTTCATTCCCAACAACTCGGGCGGTCCCTGGACCTGGAAGTCGAAACCCTCCTCGACGTCGAAATAGTGCACGTTTCGGTAGGCATAGTAGGCACGGAAGATAGGATGATCGACCTGCAGGAGATCGAAGGAGCGATCGGGGAACATCGTCCGAATCTCGTTACGGAATGACCGGGTCATCTCCGGACTGCCAAGCGTTGCATCACCGACCAGGGTGCCGCCATCGAGAATGTACTGGCGCAGCGCGTTGCGCTGGTCCTCGCTCAGCTGGAACGTCTCGTAGCCCGTGAGATAAAGCATCGGCAGCTTCGCCTGCTTCCCTTCCTTATGCAGCGCCACGAGCTCCTGCAGGTCGAAAACCTTCCAGCCGTACCACAGCCCGAGTTCGTAGCGGGCGTGCCGCATCAGGTTGTCGAGGTCGCCCGGATTCGGCATGTAGTCCTGAGTGTCGCCGTAAATCAGTTTAGCGGCAAACAAAGGTGCGGCAGGCTCTGCTTTTGGCTCGCTCCGGCGCATCGGCGTCACCGGCAGCGGCAACGGAGCAATCCCCTCACCGGATGTCTGGCGCTGCGGATTTTTGCGCGGCGGCGGGCCGATCGTCCCGAGCTTACGCTCGGCCGAAACCCCAGAGACAAGCCCGAGGATGACACAAATGACGCAGAATTTGCGAACGATGGAGTTATCGGGCAGCCAGTTCATAGGTGGTTGGTTGTAGTGATGCTGATTTTCGGCGATTCGGCAATATACTCTTGGAAGGATGCAGTCGCAACGCATGTACAACGTTGATGGCCCTCCCTCAGTCATTGGCAATTGACACTGCACGACATAATTACAGCCTTCCTGTGACCTTGATCGCAGCCCGTCTTTCCCGACGTACCGGAATGTGCTTTCGAGGTTATTGAATTGCTTTTCGCGGGCCTATTGCCTTGGTGGTGACCGATCGATTATTCATAAAGCTTTATGCCTGCCTTGTTTGCCTGCCGTCCACGGTAAGCTTATCCGCCATGTCGCATATCATAGTAAACCCTTATGCGGACTTAACAGCGGGCAATTGGCTGCGCGGCAATTTACATGCCCATACCACTGCATCCGACGGTAAGTTGCTGCCGCAAGAACTTGTCGATGCCTATGCCACGCGCGGTTATGAATTCCTGGCGATCACGGATCACGATGTTTACACGTCGTCCGCGGATCATCAATCGCTCGATGATAAAGGATTGATTCTTATTACGGGCGTCGAAGCGACCGCCAACGGATCACATGTGTTGTGCCTCAACGGTGACAGCGCGATCGAGCCTTCTTCCGACCGCCAGGCAGTGATCCATGCCACGTTGGCGAGTGGCGGATTTGTCATCCCGGCACATCTGAATCGGGAGAGTCATTTCGACCACACTCCCATCGAGCAACTTCGCCTGTGGGACGGCTATGAGGGTATTGAAATATTCAACGGACAGGGCACCTACAATCCCGGCAGTCCATATTCGACTGCCAAGTGGGATCTGCTGCTTACTGAGGGGCGACGTGTGTGGGGCTATGCCAATGACGATGCGCACGGACTGGAGACCATCGCACTCGGATGGAACATCGCCTATGTCAAAGAACGTTCCGCAGCGGGGTTGATTGACGCCCTGACCGCCGGACGGTTCTACGCCTCAACCGGGGTGACGATTACGGATATCATGGTGGACGGTCAAAAAATCGTTCTGCAGACGGCGGATGCGGACCGTATCGTGGCTATTGGAAGTGACGGCGGGCGCGTGGCGTTCGTTGATCAGGCCACTATCGAAATCGATGTACCGGATGACGTCAACTACATCCGCTTCGAATGCTGGGGGCGCGGTGAACGGTTCGCCTGGACGCAGCCATTTTTCGTCAAGTGATCAAGGATCGGAATGCGCAAGCACAACGAACACAGAATAAAATTTTATTTGGTCACCTGCTGTTGTTCCATCGTCTGTAGCGGTTTTCTCGCTGAATCTTTTTATTCCACCTCAGGCGCTCCTGCTTTACCCCGGTAGTGAACCCCCTTCTCGGCTACCGGCGGTGCGATATCGCCGAGGTCGATCGGTGGCAATGCCGCTTTGATCTTGATACCTCCGAGTGCACTGTCGAAGGTCAGGCACTTCGCCGCGTACTGCGAAGCGTGGATCCTCTCACGGTAATACAGGACAAACAATTCATCCTGCACTTTGACCCAGGTCTCCTCCGGACATTCGAAATGCCAAAGCTCGGCGCGCCAGATGACCTCGGCGCCGCTGGATCCATAAAATCCGCCCGTGCGCAGTTTGTTCAAAAGCACCGCGGCGTTCTGGATATTGCCCTCGATCGTCATGATCTCGACCTCGTTCTCGAACGTGTTGAGCCGCCGCACCTTCTTCGTAATGATTGCGATGTCTTCCTCAGAGAGCGGTTGCTCCTCCACGTAGTCGGACGGTGGGACAATCATGCTGACCCCTTCGAGTCGAGCGCCGGCGTAATCGATGATGCAGTCATACGACTTGCCGATCGGTAGTCCGCCGATATTGAATTCGCCGGTCTTCGGATCGATGGTGCCGTTGTATCGGCTACCGCTTGCACGGTCGACCGCGGCTACTGAGGCAGCGCCATCGGGTTGTGTCAACCGGCCGCTAATGATACCGTCGGCAGCCTGTGCCACGGAGGCACTCGTGATTATCATGCCGATCAGGAATTGTATTCGTCTCTTCATAATTAAGGCCTGATGGAGCACCAGCAACGGACCAGGAAGGAATTCATCGCCGCACTCACCTTTGATATGCCGGAAGGAAATGCATGTACACCTCGAGCACAAGCGACGCCATGCTGGTCCAGTATACATTGTTGACGCCCGCGAGACCGGCGTTTTCGGCGCCCCCCGGGACATTGTCCCAACTGCCGTCGGGTTTCTGATTTTCCAGGAACAGCTCACGCACGCGCGGATGCCAGTCAGCCCAGTATGCACCACCGGCCTGGTAGTTGGCCTGTATGGCGTAATAATGGAAGTAATAGAAATAGCTCACGCCCCCGTCCGTCCCCCAAGCGACGGGAATGCCCGACAGGTGCTTCAAGGCCGGCGGGATCGTCGGGTCGTCGAAGTAGCCGAGCAGTTGCAGCGACACGGTACCTGCCGCACTCATCTGCGGTGACGGACCGCCGCCCGGCTGATAGCTGTAACCGCCGCCGCCGATGTTGCAGGAGCGGACATACTCGACAGCTTTTTCGATCGTCGATTCCGGCACCCCGATCTCGGCATTGTTCGCGGCGCGCAGGGCAACTATCTGCATCACTGTCATACTGAGGTCGTGATCACCGGCGCTCGACTGGTAGCGCCAACCACCGTTATCCGCCTGGCAGCTGACAATAAGATCGACCGCCTTGCGCAGCTTCTCCTCCAGCTCGGGGTCGGGGTCCATGCCGTACATTTCGGCCATCGCCAGGGTTGCCAGCGCCTGCTGGTACATCGGCCCCGAACTGGCGGTGCGCTCCGGAACAAAGACTCCGGCTTCATTCTGTGAACGCAGGATAAACCGCTTGCCCTTCTCCAGCACGTCGGCATACGGTCCGCGGCCCGGGACATGGCCGCGCCCCATAAAGGCAAGCAGCGCCATGGCGTTTGGCGCGTTGTTGCCGTCGAAGGCGCCGTCGTCCCGCTGTTGATTGGCCAGGTACGCCAGTGCTTTATCCACAGCAGCGCGAACGCGTTCGATGTGCCGGGTATCACTGAGGATCTCGGCGGTGGCGGCCTTCACCAGTGCCCCCTGCGCGTCGGGAACTTCAGGTATCGCCTGCGCAGCTACCTCAATCGCCCCGAGGACGGAGAATAAAACGGCGATCCGTGCGGCCGCAAATAGGATGTCAGGGAGTGTCGTCAATTTGTTCATCCGCACTGTGCAACATTTCAAGATGCGATACCATAGCCGTAAAACCGCCCACGTGGCGAGAACCCATTATTTTTAGTTGATTAAGCCGGCGCCCTTAGCCGTTCACAGCAACCCCTTCCAACGCCTGCAGCGTTCGCCTAATCCAAAGGGCGAACTGGGGACCGATATTGGCCAACGCCTCCCAACGCTCCGGTGGATAGCTCGGCCAGATCTCAGGATAGGTGAAGGCGTCATCCGGTTGCTGCAGGCTGACGATGTAGTCGGCGAACCTGCAAGCGTGATTCAGATAGTCGGTCTCGCCGGTGACGGCGTGCAGCGTCGTGGCCGCCCAGCACATTTTGTGGCTGAGCGTGTTCGCCCACAGATCCGTTGCCCGGGTGATGGTGTCTGTGTACAGCGTCACGGCAGCATCCAGATAGTTGCTGTCACCGGTGGCACCGTAGACATGTACCAGTGCTTCGACGATCAGTCCCACCTTGTAATAGTGCTGTTTCGGCTGGTCCCATCGCAGTATCGTTGTCGCCGAAACGTGATCGGCTTGCGTCTGTAGGCCTTCCGATTCGGACCACCCGGTGGAAAACTGCCGCTCCGGCTCCGGCTGAACCCCACACAGGTTCAGCAAATAATCGCCTCCCCTGGCAGCCGCTTTCGTACGCCCCCCCTGGGCGAGCGCGAGAATGCTCATGGTCGTGCTGTCCAGGTCGATCGCGCCACGTTGATTCTCGCGCTCATCGGTGCCGGCAAAAAAACCGCCTGAAGATGGATCCTGGAAGCCGCCAATAAAATCCAGCAACTGCCGATTTAGTTGAAATTTCTCTGCCCTGAGCGCGGCCCATGCCAGCCAGCCCGGTACGTAGGTCATCATCTGATCCCGATTCGCCTTCTGCCGCAGGCTACCGTCGCCGTCAATGAAGTTCTGCTCGACATGACCAAGCGCCCGATGCGTCCAATCAGGGCGTCCACAGTGAACCCCATAAACGGACAGGGCGAAATATCCATCTGCCGAAGTCTCCGTCTTCCAGCCTTTGTTCCCTTCCTGCAGATGTCTCTCGATCCATTGGTCGAATCGTTGTAAACATGAACGGTACGCGGCGACCCGCCGCTCATGGCCCGAAGAGGCGCCGGGAGTGCTTTCGCCATCCTGCGCGGCCCGACCTTCACGCAGTTGGGCGGCTCGGTCATTGACAGCGTCAACCAAGTCGATCCGGGTCATGGCCTGATCGCCGGCGAAGCCGATTATGTCAAAGCCGGCCTTCTGCGCATCGTTGAAGGCACCGCTTAGTATGGCCGCCATTTTATCATGTCTACGGCAGGCAGCTATGACCCGACCGACTGCTTCCAGGAACGGTTCATACGACCACAAGTCCTTGCCGCGCCAACCGCAACTCAGACTCAGATCTTCGGGCCCAAAAAGGACGCCGCTGACACCATCGACGGCGACAATTTTCTCCACCTGTTCGAGCCCCTTGGCCGATTCGATTTGCGGTAACAGCAGCATCCGTTCGTTCGCCGTGTCCGGTTCGAGCGCGTACATCACGGCTCTTATGCTGCCGGCCGAAGAACGGTCTCCCAGTGGCGGGAAGTATGCGGCGCGAACCAGCGACTCCGCCTGCTCAGCTGACTCGACCAGAGGGGCAATCATTCCTGAGAACCCGGCATCCAGGGACTGTTGAATCCAGTAGACGCTGTGGTCGGGCAGTCGTACCAGGGGGGTGACCTCGGGGTCGGCTGCCTGAACCGCCCGCAGGATAGCAGTACTGTCCCCGGAACTTACCTGAGCGTGTTGCAGCTCTACAGCGACGAAATCCAGCTCCGTACCGTTGACGATCAACTCGGCAACTGACGGCGAGTTCAAACCGAAAAATATTCCGACCCCAAGCCGGGATTCGGCAATGCATCGGTGGAGGCGCGTGCGGTGTTCCATTGGGGTTTCTCAGTTACTCCTTGCAGATTTCAGTATTCACCATACTACTCATCCGGTTTCGACGATTAACTGCTAAACATTGGACGTAAGGAACCCGTCCGTCAATGGGCCGTCGTAAAACGCCGGATCAATGCCGCCGCGATATGAGATCAATCCTTCTCTCATCCGTGGAATGCGATTGCGATCGGTGCTCAGGGCAGTCCCATAACCCGTCGGATGCCGACGTCAATTGCGTAGGTCAGGACAAGGATGGCCAAGGTCAACCAATTGTCCCAGACCGTTGCCTCGTGGTGCAGTTTCTGCTGATCGTTCTCGCCGGTCAACTGCTCCGGGATGGTGCCGAGATCCGCCAAGCCCGTGACCCGGCCGCCGCTGGCGCTGGCAAGGAACTCCAGTATCTTGCGGTTGACGTTTGGATGCCGCAGTTCCTCGGGGGCGATCAAAACCCGAATCTTTGCTTCCACTGCGTCGCTGCCTTCCGGTTGATAAGTCAGCCGGTGGACACCGACCGATTCGGGCATGAATCTGCCGGTGTAGCGACCGGGCTTCGCTTTGTCGGCGATGACTTCGACGGGTTCCGGACCAGCGGGGCTGTGAATTGTGACGACTCGAACAGGAGCAACCTCCGGCGAACCGTCCTGCTTGAATGCCATCAGTTCGATCGCCGCCTCCTCGCCGGGTTGCGCTCGAACCGGGCGAACTTCGATCCAACTGTTGCGGCCGGTCGCCTCTTCGCTGCGGGCGAGGAAGCGCAGCGCCTGGCCCCAGAACTTGTAGAAGTAGCGGTCGCCGACATTCTCGCGCCAGAGCCAGGTCGAGTCCGTCCCGACAAACATAACCTTACCCTCCCCGGCATAGTGATAAGCGATCAGCGGCATCTTGCCATAACGTGTTTCAACACTGGCGTTCCAGGCCAACACCGTGGCGCCGGCGGCCGGACGTTCTACCGCGGCACACCAGTAAAACGGTGGAATCTCCGCCCAGACCTTTAGATTGCGCCCGGGATCGTCGTACAAGCGCATGGTTTCGTGGATTTCACCATCGGCCGTGAGTTCCAAACGGTAGGGATTATAGACCGGCGCCTCGGTCCCCGAGCGCGTCACGTCCAGCTTAACCGGGAGCAGATCCTGAATTGTCGAGCCGTACTGATGCGGCATCGACTGCGTACCGGCCGCAACGAGCAGGCCGACGCCTTTGTCCCGGACCGCCGCAGCAAGCATCTCTCTCAGGTCATCGTTCAGCAGTTCAGGGGAAACATCACCGAGTACGATCGTGTGATACTCGGCGAACGCCTCGGGTGCCCGCGGCAGGGCTGTGAGTTGCTCGTTGAAATCCATTCGACGCCACTCGGTTTCAACAACGATATCCGGCAACTCTCCCGCGCGTCCAATCAGTCCGGTGTCACGACGCACGGCGTTCTTGAGAAAACGAAAATCCCAGCGCGGCGAACCGTCGATTACAAGGATACGCAGCTTGTCGTTGCTTACACGGACAAACGCTGTGTCGGTGTTGTTGGCAAGTAGCTCTTCGTCTTCCTCGGGCAAGTCCGGCAGGTTGACAGCGAGGTAATGCGCGCCAGCGCGTTTGGCTTCGAAGGTAAGTACGACTTGGCGCTGTTCGGCATCACTTACCCTGACTGCCTGGCTGTCGAGCAGTTCATCACCGTCCTTGAGTTCGATGGTGACCGTGCGACCATCAAATCCCTGCGATGCAACTGTGGCATGCACCTGCACAGTGTCCCCGACAGCGACAAGGCCGGAGGTGTAAACGTCGACCAGGGCAATATCCTGTACCGGCTGAATCGAGCCCAGCGGCACAACGAACAGTGGCGCCTTGGCAGCTGCGGCGGCTCGGGCAGCCTGTGCCGGAGAACTGCCGCCGGTGTTTTGGCCGTCCGTCAACAGCAGCATACCGGCCACTGGCCGGCCGGCGCTTTCCTCGAGGATATGCAGAATCGCATCGCCAATGCAGGACGCGGAGCCGCCGACAGCGTCATCTGTCAGCGGTTCCATCGTGGTAAGATCGAACGGCAGCAGCGTGCACGAGCGATTGAAGGTGTAATACCGGAGATCATATCTTTCGCCCACAGGCTCGAGCAGTGTCGTTGCGGAATGCCTGACGAGTCGTGCCGCCAGCTCTGCACGTCCGATGCGGTTCATCGTCTTGCGGGTGTCGGCACCGACGGCTGATTCGGACTGTGCCAGGCCGGCAGCGACGGCGATCTGGCCGAGTTCGTCGTCTGACTCGAACGGTCCTGCCGCCAACTGCATGCTCTGAGAGCGGTCGAACATCACAGCAAAAATTGGTTTTCGATCGATTCTGTGATCGAGCTTCAGGTACGGACCTGCGAGTACGATGACCAGGATCAGCAGCACGATCGTACGCGTCGTCGTGAGGGCAATATGGAACTTTTGCGGAACGGTGCTGAGGTTGTGCCGCTGGCGGCGGTATATAAAAAAAACTGCGGGTGCCAGCAGCAGCATGCCGACCCAGAAAATGGCCGGGCGCTGAAAGGCCAGGTGCACATTGTCGAGGTGCTCGACAATGTCTTCCGCCACACCGATCGATTTGAGAAATAGTTTCATAGAATTCCGATGGCACGTTGGTGTCTTGGAGTGGTGCAGTCTTGGAATGGTGTAATCTTACGCATTTACCAATCTTTCCTCCTACATCACTCCTATGATCCATCCCCCCTTATTTTTCCTCTCACTGGTCCGTCTGGACCCGGGTGAGGCGTTGGAAGTAGTCGCGAATAAAGGACCGATAGCCCTCCGGCCCTTCCTCGCGCAGTCCCTGCAGCATCTGCTCGCGTTGGCGCGGCTGCATCTTCATAATGACTGTACGGGCGCTGAGGTCCAGGCTGACAAGTCCAGTCAAAATATCCGCCATACTCTCGCCGTCGATAGGATCCGGCAACTGCGCGAGCGGGTCTCCCATGACACCGGGCTTCGACGGGCGATGGTTATCGCCTTGCTCCAGGCGCTGCAACATCTCCTTCGCCTGCTGCACGGATTCAGAATTCATCATAGCCGCCAGCTTTTGCATCGCTTCGAGTGAATCCACTTCCTCGCCCAGAGCGTTGATCATTTCTTCTACCGACTGCTGATCTGATTCGACTGCCTTCTGGGCCAGATCCAGTTCCTGCACTTGCTCAAATTGGCGTGACCGCATTTTGTTTTTTTCTGGGTCTGAGTTTTCAGACTTTTCCAACTGTTCGCGGATATCGTCCTCGAACCGCGGGTCAAGCTTGGGTGTCGGCCCGCCAAGCGCCGGCATAAAAATTTCCGCCTCGAACTCTTCGTCCTCCGGTGATCCATCCTCCCCTGTCGTTTTTTCTGTTATATCGCTGTTGGGAGTGTCGTTTTCGGCGGGAGGCACTAAGTATTCCTCCTGCTCAGGGTTGTACGGGCGCTCCGGGAAAAGAGGCTTGTCACGCAACGGATCCAAAAGCTCGTGGACGTCTTTGATCTTCTCACCGATCTCCTTTTCGAGTTCTGTCTGATCCTCTGCCAGGCTTTCGCGCAGGCGAGAGGACAGCTCCTTCTCGTTGTCGGCGATCAACTCTTCCTGCACTCCCTTGAGTATTTCAAGGTCACGCGCCAGTTCGTCCATGAACTCTTTTAGGTCCTCGAGCTCGCGCGACGCGGCGTCGGCATCCTGAGACATGAGATCCTCCCGCAACTCGGCCAAAGCATCCTCGAGATCATCGCGGCTGTCAGTCTGCGCCTTGGCCAGAGCCTCCATGCGATCCTTCACGGCGCCGAGATTCTCCTGCACCTGCTCGCTCTGGCGCTCGATGTCCTCGATCTTTGCTTCAGGCTCGCGAAGCATCTCACTGAGCTCGGCCATCGGATCGACCGCCATTTCAACGAAAGCCTGCTGTACGAGTTCCTGCTGTCGGGCGATTTCAGGCGGCAGAAAATCTATCTCGGGTGATTGTTCAGTCAGTTTCTCAAGTTCCTCAGCCAGAGCTTTGCCCAGCTCGACATTGTCGTCTTCTCGATTTGCCAGTTCGGTCAGCTTATTCCGCAACTCCTGGTCATGAAATTCGGTGTTTGCTGCGGGATCAACCTTCTCTTTTTTCGCCGCCAGGTTGACCACGGCTTCATGAATCTTCTCCTGTTCATCCAGCAGCGTCTCCAGCTTGTCACGGAAAGTTTCCGTTTCTTTCTCGTACACGTCGAAGACCTGATCGGCAGCCTGTACGTCATCAGCAACAATACGGATTGAGTGCACAGGACTTACCGCGCTTTGTTTTTTTCGGTCGCGCGCTTCCAGGCGGAACCTGAGTATCTCGCCGATAGCCGCGTTCTCCTCAATCAGGTTGAGAATGATCGATCCCGAAGCGCTACGTCGCGTCGTGTCATAGCTCTTCACCACACGGCTCTCGAACGGTTCGTCCTCATTCTTCTGCACTTGCAGAATAATTTTATCGACCCCGAAATCGTCGTAGGCCGAGAAATGAATCGCAACACCCACCGGCGCGCTGACGACAAGATCGATACCAGGCTGATCAACGGAAATTTGCGGCGGATTGTCCAGGAGTGCCGTTATTCTGCCTTCCTGGGCGCGCTGATTGGGATGGTTCAACCGGTTTCTCAACTCGACCCGATAGTATCCGTTACGAAGAAGCGGGAAGGTGCCGCTCCACTGTGAGCGTTCACTATTACCGGACAAGGGTGCGAGCGGGAACCGGCCGGCGACGACCAGTTCACGGTCGAGCTGCGGGTCGGCGGGCAACACGCCGGCAGCACCCCAGAAACAGCCAGCCGGCAACTTCTTCGGGATCTTTTTGCCTTCGGGTGGGGGGTGGCTTGTAGCGGTCTCCACAAACGTCCAGGTGCCGGGTACGTAGTCCTTCGCGTAGCTGCGCAGATGCTGAATGATAACGCCTTCTTCGGTGAATTGATAATTATCCTGTCCGGTCTCAGATGGGATATAGACTGACACGCTGCCCTTCTGCTTTCCCGGCAATGCCTCGAGCTCATTCCCTGCTATATCGTAGAATTCGATCCGCTGTCCCTCGTGGCGTGCAACGATGTCCACCGCTCGCATGCCGATCACCGATGGCTGCGTCAGCCCGCCGAAAACAGTGAAGCGGATACCGCTCAGGCGCTTGTTCTCGAGGCCAACCAACTCAGGTGCCACTGCAAGTCGGGTCAGTTTGGCTGATTGTGGCAGTGCCCCCATGAACCGGCGACTGGCTGTGTCCGACTGGCCCCGGGTGATGCTGTCAGCCCCCCAATAGGCTCGATGCTCCCAGCTTTCGCCGTCGTGCCATTCAACCATGATCGTTTCGGGCCGGCGCCAAGGCACCAGGAAGACATCGGCAAACAGCGCATCGCCGCGACGTATTTCGAAGCCGTTCTTGGCATTGTCAAAACCATGACTGTGCGCACCCTCGGCCGACGTTGCCCCGTGCAGGCGACGACTTGTCAAGGTCTCGTCCCAGAGCCAGGCGCTCTCAAATTCAACCCCCGCAGGGGGGGCATCGTTAAACCAGAAACGCTCCAAACCGAGTCGTCGCAACTGCAGCATCTGTATCTGCCCCTCGACCGCGTCGCCTGCAACATCGACGACGACTTCAGCGATACTGCGGCGCGGGCCAGTGACGTGTGGGACATTCGGAGCACCCACAACCGGCGCACCCGGGATATAGGCAGGATACCGCACGACAGTCTGCAACGCGACGATTTCGGGTCGATCGAGCATGTTCACCCGATACTGCTTGCTCCAGGTGCCGCTGCCGTAGACGCGATAGGTCAGTGAATGCTGCAGCCCGGTGAGCCGATAGCTGGTATGATTCTCTTCGACTGCCGGAAAGGTGAAAGACAGCCTCTTTTCCTTGCCCTTCTTATCGACAGTAAATATTTCGAGACGCAGCGGATCGTCGCCGCCGGGACGGTCGACCTCTCCTTTAGTGACTATGACATTGAACTGGAGATCGGAACCGCGCAACGTGTCGTAGCTGCCGGGCGACTTCTGGTCGCCCACAAGGACGTGGTACAAGACGCTGGCTACCGGCGGGATATCGGCGAACGGCTTGAGGATGCGTGCCAACGCGTTGGGCAGGCGGGCAGAGGCAATAGAGAAAGCGACGGCAAGAACCACGAGCGAGCCAAGGGCGAAGATCGCGGAACGCTTCAGGCTGTACCGGTCAAGCGCGTCCTGAGGCCGAAAATTGCCAATACGCTGGAGCGCCTCGTGGATCAGGCGACGGTGGAAAGCCGACGATTGAGTCGGGGCGTTGCCGGCGGCAAGGTCCACGCAGCTGACAATGCGGTTGTGAATGCCGGGCATTTCCCGTTCGATACGTCGCGCCACAATGGCGCTGCTGAGTCCTCTCAGCAGCGGGCGTAATGCGCCAATCACAAAAACCCAGGCGGCTGGCACCACGATCAGCACCAGGCAGATCATACGGAACACTGGCGACCATGCCATGACCACGTCGGAGACAGTGACTATCAGCACTGTGCTCAACAGCACGCCAACCGTTATGCCAACGCCGGTAACAACCCAGCTCGAGCGCAGCAGCGACCGCGTTCGACCGATCAGCCGGAGGATCGGCAAGGCATTCCCGCTATCGTGGTCGATTGGCGTGGTATTCTTTTTCATGGGATTCCGTTCTACTCCTGGGTCGGCAGGGCCACATGAGGGCGAGATGTGAAAAGGTCAATGAAGAGGTTTTTCGATCCCTCCGGCCTTTCACTTTTAACTCTTCGACTCATAAGGTTCTGGTCCTTCCACAATTATCCACAAAAAGTGACTGCTCCTCACCCTGAATTATCACCAACATTCTTCGTGGGCATACTGAAAGTTAGTGAATAATGCAGGTTCAGACATGTCACGGCGCACTACGTTCGGTCGTTTCGTCGATATTGGCGCCGGTCATTTTCCCGAGCCAGGTGCCGCGGACAAACTCGCGCAACCGCTGCGCCGAGCTGGGCCGACTTTCATCGTCATCGTCGCCTGCGGGGCCACCGAGGGTCGACAGAAAGAACTCGATACCGATGACAATGAACAGAATCATGATCAAGGGGCGCCAGATCTCGCGTTCGTCACCGATACCACCATGCAACTGCTGCGCTTCGGCCGAAGCGTCAATTGTAGTTATTTTCGTGTCCGGCAAGAGCGCCGAAACCTGTGGACCGGTCAGTGTCGTAAAATCGGATTCCTCCGGGCTGAGGTTGACAGCGAACGACCGTCGACCGCGTCGTGAATCGTCGGCGCCACGCACGTTTATTGTATAGAAGCCTTGTTCAGTTGTGCCGAAAAAGGCACCGACCAGCCGGGAGTTTGAACGCTCGAGCGGGATCCGGGTAATGCGGCCGGCGTTGTCGGTGACAGTTGCCTCGGCGGGTGCCCAGGATTGGTCAACGAAAATTTCTGCAGCAGCCCCCGCAGCCACCACGGACGGCCCTTCGATTTCCGCCGGACGTTTTACGTAGCCGATCATCCGCAAGACCAGTGGTACAAACTCCGGACGCAACGGCAGGTTCGACCACTTGGTGTTGAATGGGAAGGCTGTAAGCAGCACTCGGCCGTTCTCGAAGCGACTGTCGATGATGGCGGGATCACCGTTGGAGAACTGGGCGATCGGCCACGAATTTCCGCTGTCTTCCGGCAGTATCAGCGTGAAGCGACGGTAGATGTTGACCTTGGTCAGGTACCTTTGCTCACCTGCGAAGACCGAAAACACGGGATGCACAAAATCTATGGCCCCGAAGTGATCAAAAGTCGATGAATTGTCGGGGTCCCCATAGGCCTGACCGAGCCCCGGCGACAGCAACACATCCTCAGGCCTGCTGGGTGCCTTGAAGAACTGCTCGGTCCAAACCGTCGGATCGGTGCGGTCTCCGGGAAAAATCAGTAAGCCGCCACCGTTCCCGACATAGGACGTCAGTAACTGAAACTGTGCCGGTTGCAGTGAGCCACAGTTGGCCAGGATCACGACATCCGCATCAATCAAAGCATCCGCTCCAAGGCCAGCCTCCGGGATGTCAACAACATCGAGTGTGCGAATAAGATCCTTTTCCGTTGCCAATTCCGGACCATCGAGGGGAACGATGTGAGTCTCGACTTCCGTGTCGGTCGCGATCATCGCGGTGCGTAGGTACAGTCCCTCGTCCTCGCGCGGGTCGGCTGACGGATTACCGTTGACCAACACAACCTTGAAGCGCGGTGCCACGGGCAGGCTGAAACGGAAAACGTCGTCATCGGTGAAGCGATCAGATGGAATCTCATAACGCCCGTTCAGTATGCCCGGTTCGTTCGGCGTAAAAACAACCTCCGCGGTCGCTGTCGCGCCGGGTTCAAGGGACAGGGTGGGACGCGCGATTTCCTTTTCGTTGACGTATACACTGATGGTCACATCGACCGTCTCGGACTCCGAAAAGTTGGAGACGCGCGGTTGCAGGACGACCGGCAGTCCGACAATCGCTTTCTGATGCTCCGGGGCGTTGCCGACAATAGCGGTGTTCGAGAAGTCCTGGTTCGATCCGACATTCACAACGATAATTTCGGTACCATCCGGGACCACCCGACGACGGTCGCTGTCGTTGAATTCACGCCAGTTGCTCGTCTGTAAATCTGTAAACAGGTAGATAAGCGGCGCATTCAATTGGCTAGTCTCCGGCCCATATAGATGGGCAAATGCCGCGAACAGATTGGCGCGTCCCGGCGTGACGGCCAAGGCCTCTATGCTGTCTCGGATGGTTTTGACATCCGCCGAAAAGCGGTCGCAGATTTCCAGTGGCCTGGCAGCGGCTTGCAAGACGGTCACGTGATCGTCTCGGTTCAGTCGGTCAAGGATCTGCAGCGCGGCGCGCTTGGCGCGTTGCATCGAGGTTTCGCCTTCGGTCTTTGCAGCCATGCTGGCGGAAGCATCGATGATCAGCACGATATTGCGACCGGAACCACCACCACCGAACAACGCGTCCCAGTGCTTGATGACGGGACGCGCTACAGCTAAAACCACAAGCAACAGGAAAAGCGTGCGTAGGAAAGCGATCAACCACTCGAGAAACTTCATTCGACGACGCTGCTGGATATAGCTGTCGAAAAGAAAACGAAAGGTGCTGAGGTCAACCGTCTTCAACCGCTGCTGAGTCAGAAGATGAAGGATGACCGGAAGCGCGGCCAATGGCAAAACCCAAAGCAGACCCAGATTCAGGAAGTTCATAGGAATTCAGGAGTAAGTCATCCTATCCGCATTCGCTTGTCGAGGTATGCGGCCAGGAAGTGATCGTACGGTTCATTGGTCTTCACAAGATTGTAGCTGATGCTCCGATCGGAACAGTCACGCTTGAGGCGGGTAAGGAACCCGTTGAGACGCTGCATGTATTGTTTCCGCAGACTCTTTGGATTTGCCGACACCAGACCGGAGCCTTCCATGTCTTGGAAACGAGTCTGGCGATCGTAGGGAAAGGTCAGTTCGGCTTCATCCATCGTATGGAAGACCAGTACCTCATGATTGTTGTGTCGGAAGTGCTGCAAGCCGTCGGCGATACTCTCCTCGTTGTCGATCAAGTCACTGATGACAATCACGAGGCCACGTCGCCGCGTTCGCTCGGCGGCTTCGTGGAGCACGGCGCCGATATTGGTTTCTCCGCCCGCTTCGATGCCTTCGAGAGCTTCGAGGACTCTCCGATGCTGCGATGGATGGGCGCGTGGCGGAATGCTGTTACGCACCTTGGTGTCGAAGAGCAGCAACCCGACAGCATCGTTCTGACGAATCAGCAGATAACTCAGCGCCGCGGCCAGATAAGCCCCGTAGGTGAGTTTGTCGATCTCTCCGCTCTTGAAGGCCATTGACTGGCTGCAATCGAGCAGGATATAGGCGCGCAGGTTGGTTTCATCCTCGAACAGCTTGACATAGTACTTGTCGCTGCGGGCCAGCATCTTCCAATCCAAACTGCGCAGATCGTCGCCGGAAGTGTAGGCGCGATGGTCGAGATACTCGACCGAGAAACCGTGATACGGACTGCGATGCCGTCCTGTGAGGAACCCCTCGACGACCTGTTTGGCGACAAGTTCCATATTGCCCAGGCGCGCCAGGCCGACAGGATCGAGATATTGGGGGTCAGCCATGGAATGGCGAGTGGATTAAAGTTTGCTGCCTTGGGAGGCACCGATCAGCCGCGAGACAGATTGCGGGTCTAAGAGTCTTCGTCGATGACTTCGAATAGTTTTTCCACGATGTTATCGGTCGAAACGCTATCGCTTTCGGCGGCAAAACTGGTGACCAGGCGATGGCGCAGCACGGGAAAGGCGACGTAGCGTATATCGTCATTTGACACGTGTACCCGCCCGTCCAGAAGCGCGTTGGCTTTCGCACCAATCAGTAACGCCTGACAAGCGCGAGGTCCGGCGCCCCAAGTCAGGTACTTGCGAATGAAGTCGGGCGCGTCATCCGATTTCGGGCGCGTCGCTCTGGTGAGACGGACGGCATAGCCGGAGACCGAACGACTGATCAGAACCTTCCGCACAACCCGCTGCATCTCGAGGATGTCCTCGCGGCCGAGCACAGCCTCCAGTGTTGGGAGGCCCACGGCCGTTGTCATTTCGGCAATCTGCAGTTCCTCGTCGAAAGACGGATAGTCCACCTGGATCTTGAACATGAACCGATCAAGTTGCGCTTCCGGTAGTGGATAGGTCCCTTCCTGCTCAATCGGGTTCTGAGTGCCGAGGACAAGAAACGGTTTCTCCAACTTGAAGTCCTCACCGGCAATCGTCACCTTGAACTCCTGCATGGCTTCAAGCAAAGCAGCCTGAGTCTTCGGCGGCGTTCGGTTGATTTCGTCGCCGAGGATGATGTTCCCGAAAATTGGCCCCTTCACAAAGCGCATGCGGCGGCGACCGGTGCCTTCTTCCTCTTCGAGGATTTCCGTCCCGGTGATGTCCGAGGGCATCAAGTCCGGCGTAAACTGGATGCGGCTGAAGTTGAGGGACAGCAGATCGGCGATGGTTGAGATCATCAACGTCTTTGCCAGCCCGGGCACACCCTCCAGCAGGCAATGCCCCTGGCAGAACAGCGCCATCAGCACCTGCTTGAGCACCTCCTTTTGGCCGATGATCGTGCGCCCGAGTTCTTGCGTCAGTTTTTCGTAAATCTCAGTCAGGCGCTCGGCGGCTGCGAGATCCTCGTCGTTCACTTGGTCGGCAGTCACGGTAGCAGTCTCGGACATTTCGGATATTCCTGAGGGTGGATAGCTTCTTCAGTCGCAGTGCTGGGGTTCCAAACCTGACGGCGTCACGGATATCGTGCCATCGTCAGACAATCAGGATATGTGGCTGGTCGGTCATATTCCCCCGTTCTCCACGGTGGCGGCACACAACGAACTCGTTCAAATCTGTACAAGTCCAATATAGGGGGCAAGCGGCAAGTGGCAAGTGGCAGGCGCCGATCCACGGCATGGGGGAGCCGGCCGTTGTTTCGTTGCTATCCTGATCTCTACAAAAAACGATTTCAACATCGAATGGTTGCTGCCACCTGAGTCTGCTGCAACATGATTTCAGTTAAAAATGCCGTGCCGCATCATGAATCGGATTTCACATTGAAAGAACTCACCAAAAAACTTGAAAAATGTGGTACCACCGTCAGAATAACAAAATTCAACCTGTATCAGAAATCCCAGCGATATGCAATCGATATGCGATGAAAGGAGACACATATATGTCCGCGTTAAAAAGTTCGAAAAACGGTCACATCAATCCTGCTGCCCTCGGATTGACACTGCAATTCGCAGATGGTTTTGACCAGGAATATGGTGCGTCAGAGCAGCTTGACACCACCCGCTGGATAAAGTGGAAGGGCGAGGCCAGAACAGAAAATGGATATTGCATCCTCGACGCAGCAACAACACCGGGTGAATGGGGGGATGCGGGTATTTGCACACGGGAGAAGCAGTTCAATCCGGGCCTGAAAGGGAGGAATGGTGCGGAGGTCACTTTTGTGGGACATACCCAGGGAACCTACGAATTGACCCCTCACAATCAGGATCATCCCGAACACATCGGCGACCCGCTCTCGGGTCGCTATATCACCGGAATGTGCCTGACGATTTCCAACTACCATGGGCCGATCATCCCGGATTGGGAGGAGGATGGAGAAAGTGACGATGATGAACCAATCCCTCCTGATCTTGTGAGCAGTTACAGAGCTTCGGGAAAGCGCCGCAGCGGAAGACGTGGCGTGCAAATCCATTTTGACTGGATGAGCAAATGGGGGCTCGTCTATTACCTCTGCCGCTCTATCCTTCCCGAGGATTACGGGAAATATCCTGAGAGGTATTCCTCCAAGTCCTCTATGCGGCTGGATTCACTCGAAGAATTCATAGGGAAAGGGCAGTATGTCGGAGGTGCCGTCTTTGTACTCGCAGCAAGACATTCTCCAGGCCAGGCAGTCAATCCCCTGGGACGGCGTTACGGGCTCTACCTCACTGATGATGGTAATACCGTCTCCTGGACGCTGGACGGCAAGGTCATGGACACCGTTGACATCAGCGGCTATTTCACTGCTGACCCCGAGGTCATGAGAGACGGCGCGTACGTTTCGATCTCAGGCGCCGGCTATCAGCCTCACATCTGGACGATCGAAGATGTGAAGATCTACGTATAGGACCGATAAACCACCATTATGATTAGTCTAGGTCGGCGGTGGGATGGTGTCGAGAGAGATTGTGAACGGTGGGATGGCTGCAGGGTGAGATGGACGAATGGATCGGCGCTTGTAAAAAGATTCCCTCTAATTTAAGCTACTCGTATGAACGCTAACCCTTCAGCCGAACTTCGCGTTGCCCTGGTCACTGGGGCAGGATCGGGTATTGGACGAAGGACGGCGGTGGCTCTGGGGCGTGCAGGATTTTCCGTCGTTCTGGCCGACCTGAACGAGAATACGGCTCAAGAGACCGCCGGCGAGGTTGTTGCCGCTGGCGCTCGCGCCTCAGTGGTGCTTGCGGATGTCTCCGATGCCGATTCGGTGAGCGCCTTGTTCGAACAGGTTCGCGAGGAATTCGGCCGACTCGACGTGCTTTTCAATAACGCCGGGATCGGCGCTCCGCGCAAACCGCTAGAAGACTTGAGCGACGACGAATGGCAGGCGTGCGTCGACACCAATGTGTCCGGCGTTTTCTATTGCATCCGCGAAGCATTCAGGCTCATGAAGGACCAGGCCCCAAGGGGCGGGCGCATAATCAACAACGGCTCGATATCGGCTCATGTTCCCCGTCCCGACGCCGCGCCTTACAACGCCACGAAAGCTGCTGTGTGCGGTTTGACCAAGTCAGCCGCCGTGGAGGGTCGCAAGTACGACATCGCCTGTGGGCAAATCGACATCGGCAATGCGTTGACCAAACAAACCTATAAGGTCGAAGAGGGTATGATGCAGGCAAACGGTTCGATGCAACCCGAGCCGACGATAGATCCCGACGACGTCGCCGATGCCGTGGTCTATATGGCCAACCTGCCACTTTCGACTAATGTCCTGTCCCTGACGGTCATGGCGACCAAGATGCCGTATGTGGGGCGCGGGTAGCAGCGAGGAAACCGATTACGCTGTTTTCGCCTTTACGCGTGCCCGGCCGATCCATAGCGCCACGGGCAGGCACGCCAGGCCAACGACCGCTGGCCAGCTCAGGATCTCGCCAAGAAACAGGACCGCTGTCACCACGGTTACAAAGACGACCAGCAATTCGATCAGGAGAAATCCGGAAACCTGGGAGATCCCCTGGCAATAACGGCGGGCGGCGTAATGAAAGACCCCGATGAGAACACAGAACAACAAGGCCGACAAACCGCTGCCGGACGCCAGCGGCGCGGCCATCGGCTCGCCGGCGACCACGGCGAACACCAGGAACAACGGCGCAGTGTACAATGACACGCCCAACATGCTTTGCATGGGCGTGGCGCCGTGCTCGATGGCCTTGCGTTCGAGGTTGAGATGAATCCCTGCCACCAGACATGCCAATCCGGCAATGCAAAATCCCCATAGGCTGATATTCGTCGAAAAATCGAAGCCATCCTTCAGGCCGATCAGGACAGCGGCTCCCGCCCCGATCAGGCAACCGGATACACGACCAGCGGTC
>Ga0209089_10000342_pt1 | contig 43834 bp, 43 predicted proteins | sample ArcticOcean_MG_C_FD_187431 | JGI IMG/M metagenome (GOLD analysis project Ga0209089, IMG submission 187431) | Marine microbial communities from western Arctic Ocean - ArcticOcean_MG_CB2_150 (SPAdes) (version 2) | ecosystem: Environmental > Aquatic > Marine > Oceanic | place: Arctic Ocean: Canada...
TAATTCCACTTGTTCCATTCGACTTACTCTCTAGTGAAATACTGGTTACATTTTTCAAGACCCCTTCTGAAATAATTTGTGTATTAACTCTAGATTGGTTTATATCATCAAGAAAAAATTGTTGAACAACGCCGCTATTATCAACTTCTTCAGCACAATAGACTAATGGACCCCTCGTGATAGCAACCCTACTTTCATTAGCTTCTACCAAATCAATTGACTTATTAAATCTTACCGGCATAGGCAACATAAGTTCAACCTCATCCCCAGGCTGCCATGTTCTATTAATAATGGCAAACCCCTTATCTAAAGAAACTGACACCTTTTCACCATTGACTTTTACCTGCCATTCTTCAGAAATATTTCCAATATAACTATACAATTTACCAGGGACAAACTGATTTCTAGCCCAAGTAGGTATTCTTAATTTTAGCGTAAATTTCTGTTTCTTTTCAGGTGTTAGTGTAAAATTTATCTTTTCATCAAAGGGATATCCAGATTTTTGAGTGATTGATACAATTCCTTCCTTTAGTGGTATATTTGTGGAATTACTGGCGTAAAAAGTAGCGTAAATTTCATTTTCTGTATATGAATACATCATGCCCGATACTTGTGGAATTAATCGCGCAATATTAGATGGACAACAAGCTGTTCCAAACCATGGAGAACGCCCTGTTTTTCCATGATTAAATGGGTTATTCCCGTCAGCTTCTAATGGATTCACGTAAAAAAACTTGTTGCCTTCAATGTTTACACCTGCCAACGAATTATTCAGAAGGGATATTTCTGCAACATCCATAAACTGAGCATCTTTGGTCAGTAAAAACATTCTGTAATTAAAGAAAACATTACCAACAGCGGCACATGTTTCATTATAAGCCTCTTTATTTGGCAATACATACTCAGGTCCAAAACCTTCTATTCCATGTACAGCTCCCAAACCTCCTGTGATGTGCATTTTTGTGTCTACTATATTGTGCCATATATTATTAAGTGCTCCATCATACTCACCAGTTCCTGTAAGCAAACTTACATCTGCCATACCTGAATACAGGTATACAGCACGAACTGCATGGCCAACTGCTTTTTCCTGTTCTGCTACAGGTTTATGTTGCTGCGAATATATAGGTGATAATAGACCGCTGCCTTCAGGATTATATGTTTTCCCTCGAATATCTAAAAACTTTTTAGACATATTTAAGTAAAGTTCATTTCCTGTAACTCTATAAAGTTTAATCAATGCCAATTCAATTTCTTCGTGTCCTGGCGCCTGATTTACCGGAGTGCCATTATTATAATTTGGATCTCCTTCAAAAAATACTCGATTAATATGTTGTGCATTTTTTTCTGCTACTTTCAGCCATTCATCCTTTCCCGTTGCCTGGTAATATGCAACCGCTGCTTCGTACATATGTCCCATATTATACAACTCATGACTATGTAATACAAAAGAATAAGGTTTGTCTCCCATTCCACTACCACCCCAGGCATCATGATTTTTAGAAACACCGGTAGTATGAGCTACATATAAGTAACCATCTTCTTGTTGAGCTCTTGCAATGATATCAACAATACCATCTATGCGTTTTTCTAATTCAGGATTTGGGTTTTCCATTAGTATAAGTGCCGCTCCTTCCATTACCTTATATAAATCAGAAGATAAATATTGATGAGGATATGGAAGATCCGTGGTGTCTCCCTCTAAGAATTTTGCAGCTTTTTCTAAATTTTTTACTGCTGGAATTGTTTTGTCCAATGCAAATGGCACTAAAGTTTTTCCCTGTGTTTTTAATCTAGTTTTCCAAAAATCATCTTCAAGATGCACTTGGTTGAAAGCAACAGGCATCAGTTGAGAATCTTTTTTAGATGAAACATTTTTATCTACTTCTTCAGAACAGCTGATAACTAAAGGAACAAATAGTAAAAGAAGTAGTAGCTTTTTCATAGTATACTTAAATATAATAAAATTTAAATTAGGATTAGAAATACCTGAACTAACTGAGGAAGATATATCCTGAAACAATTCCGTCTTTGTTAATATACGTTCCAACTGACCCAACTAAAGCGTTTTTAGATGATAATCCTTATTTGAACTTAGATAAATTGTAACTTCGGCTATGAGTTGTGAGGGTCTTTTTTTCCCCTCACTACTTTTTTTATCCCTCTAGCGAATTGAGTAGTTAGGGGGATTTTATATTTCTTTTAAACCACAGGCATATCTTCTTCAGTAAGTTAAGGCAAAGTTTTACTAAATTTAATACACTATGAAAAAGCTACTTTTTCTTTCCTTTCTTTACTGTTTGTTCATTAAAAAGTACACCTTATATACACCTTGATAGGCTTTAATTTTTGATTAAGCATTGTAAACATTGACCTTAGTGATTTTCAACCATATTCTTGTCGAGCATGTACAATTATAACACTTTAGTTGATTTAATTTACTATCTTAGTGTCCCATAGAGGGGTTTAAATTAGAGAAAATTGGAGCTAAAAATTAGAGAAAGAGCTAAACTAATAGCTATAAATTGGGAGAGAGAAATTATTAATGAAGAGCATAGTTTAGTAGACAAAGAAAAAAGAAAGCAACCTGTAATGTGGTATATAAATAGATTCATAGACAATAGGCATAAGAGTGGCAAGGACGCTAAGACATATGAAACTATGAGAGTTCACTTTACTGATTTGTTCAATAAGAATATCTCCTTTAGTGGTTTAGATGTAGAGGCTTGTAGGAAATTGTATCATTATCTACAAAGCAAAGTCTTTCTTCAGCATCTTACAATAGATACTATAGAAATTTAGGACATATTTTAAAACAGACAGAAGCTGATGGTTACATTCCTTTTAATCCTGCAAATAAAATGCACATTTAATGTGACTTTGGCTTCATGTTTTTAATAAAGTATTACCATGAATTTACACTATGTTGATTGGATTATTATTATCGTATACGGTCTAATAACCATTGGAATAGGTTTATGGTTTAGTAAAAAAGCCGGTAAGGGATTAGAAGAGTATTTTGTTGCTGGAAGAACATTGCCTTGGTGGATAGCTGGTACTTCCATTGCCGCAACTTATTTTGCAACTGATGCTCCACTGGCAGCGGCTTCACTGGTAAGACAATATGGAATCTTTGGAAATTGGTTATGGTGGTATGAAGCATCGGGAGTAATGATGATTGTTTTCTTTTATGCCAAATTATGGAGAAGAGCTAATGTCATTACTGACGCCGAATTTATAGAACTGCGATATTCTGGAAGAGCAGCGTCAATTCTTAGAGCCTTTACAGCTCTATATCACGGACTTTTGAAAAATCTTATTGTAATGGGATTTGTATTATTAGCCATGATGAAATTTTCTCAGGTAATTCTAGGATTCAACCCTCTTTACACCTTAACCATTTGTGTTACTGTTGCTATGGTATACACTATGACCTCAGGTCTTAGGGGTGTAGTTTATACTGACCTAATGCAATTTATTACAGGAACTTTAGGAACCATTGCTTTTGCTGCTTTGGTTTTAATTGAGGTTGGGGGACCATTTCAATTAGTTGAGAAAATTAGCAGTATGGAAGGCATTAATCCAGGGACATTGGATTTGATTCCCCAGTCTGATCATATGAGTTCTTTACAATTTATCTCTTACGTTGTATTAATACTAATTTTGTGGAGTAGAAGTGCGCAAGGAGATGGATACCTTGTGCAACGATTGTTTGCTGCTAAAAATGAAAAGCATTCAGTTCTTGCAGCGTTATGGTTTAATTTCACTGCCAATGTTATGATGACTTGGCCTTGGATAATAGTGGGCTTGGGTTCATTAATTATATTTCCTTTGGCAACAGCTTCTCCCGAGTTGCTGGCTGATCCGGAATTAGCCTACCCAATGATGATCGTAGAAATTGTTCCCATTGGATTAAAAGGGCTTATTATTGCATCTTTTCTTTCAGCTTTTATGAGCACTATGGATACGCATCTGTGTTGGGGTGCTTCCTATATGGTTAATGATATTTATAAACGATTTATCAAAAAAAATGCAAGCGATTTTCATTATGTAAAAGCTTCAAGATGGTCTATTTTTATTTTAGCTATTTTTGCCGCGATTTCGGCTTGGCAAATGGAATCTATTGAAAGAGGGTGGCTCTTTATTATACAATTAACTGCAGGTATTGCCATTGTAATGCTATTGAGGTGGTATTGGTGGAGAGTTAATCCCTGGGCCGAAATCAGTGCCATGATTGGATCATTTCTACTCGCTAATGGCTTATTTATAGCAAAATGCCTATATAAAATAGGTCTCATTTCTTCCGAATTATTTAAACAAATAGATGTGCTCTTTGCTAGTGAGTATGACATGCTAAGAGCAACATTCATACTAGTGGCCTGTACTGTGATTTGGGTTACAGTGGCTTTATGCACTGCGCCTGATGATAAAGAGCATTTGCGAAATTTTTATCGCAAAGTAAAACCTGGCGGTTGGTGGGGTGAAATTGCTAAAAGTTGCCCTGAAGTAAAACCTACTGGAAGCTTTTCTAATAGTTGGATAGGATGGTTTGTTGGAATTATCTTTATTTATTCCAGCATATTAGGAATTGGTTATTTAGTAATTGACCAAAGTATGCTTGGTTTAGGGCTTCTATTAATCTCATTAATTGGTGCCATATTAACAATTTCACTTGCTAAAAAAAGTTTTGGAGAATAATAAATTAAATAATCTATGAAAATAAAAATTGCCATAATAGGTGCTGGTAGCGAAGAATTTGGTCCTGCTTCTGTTCATGATATTTTTTTAAGTGACTTGCTTTGTAAACAAGAATTAGAAGTTGTTTTAATGGACATTAATGAAAAAAACCTGCCGGCAATTCAGAAATATGCCGAAAAAGTAGCTATAAAATTAAACCGAAAGGCTAAGATTATAAGTACCTCCAGCTTGGATGAAGCTCTGGTAGATACTAATTATGTTATCACTGCAATCGAGCTTAACAGATACCATTATTGGGCTCAAGATTTCCATGTCCCCAGAAAGTACGGTTTTAACCAAGTTTATGGAGAAAATGGCGGTGTTGGTGGTATATTTCATGCTTTAAGAAATATTAAAGCCACTCTGGAGATTGCAAGGAAAATGGAACAGATTTGTCCGGATGCCTGGTTTTTAAATTATACGAACCCACTTACCAAAGTATGTGAAGCTATTAATCGACTTTCTTCCATCAAGTTTGTTGGTTTATGCCATGGTATTTTGGCAGGTAAACATCAATTAGGACAATTTCTAGAAATGGATGAAGAAGATCTGGATGTTGTTGCTTCTGGGCTTAATCATATTAGTTGGTTTCAATCCATAAAAGATAAAAATACAGGAGAAGATCTTTATCCTAAATTAAAGTCTAAAGAAAAAGAAGCTCATTGGCTGGCAGAATGGGATGAAATTGCTCTGAGTAGAATGCTGATGAGAACTTATGGGCTGTATCCATCACCAGGAGCAAATCATATTGTAGAATACATCCGATGGGCAGGAGACTTTCTTGCTAGCGATAAAGTACAATTCTTTTATGATCCAAATGAAGGACACCCTTGGGAAACTGGGAAAACTCCAACCTGGATATACAGCCTTCAAGGAAACCCAACGCAAACACCATTATATCCTAAAGAAGATGTTAATCTGGTTTTTGAATTGGGAAAAGGCGATAATCGCGAAATTAAGTTTTCACGAGAGTACGCTATTCCTATTATAGAGGGGCTTTCTTGTGGTGCTGATAATACAATTGATGCCGTAAATGTTCCGAATAACAATTTTATGCCGGGAATACCAAATGGAGCTATCGTTGAGCTTCCAGCAATAGCTAACAAAGATGGTCTGCAACCAAAACAAGACATGAAAAGGCTTCCTGAAGCTGTACTTGCTATTTTAAGAACTCAAGTAAGCATCAATCAGCTTCTTATTGAGGCCTTTGATGAGCAATCTAAAAATAAATTGCTTCAGGCTATACTATTAGAACCAACTGTTAATTCATATAATAATGCCGTAAGCTGTATGAATGAAATGTTGGCTTTGCAAAAGGATCTATTACCAGAATTTAAATAAGTAAATTAACAAAAAGATAACAAAAATAACCTCCAATTAATGCATTACAAGATTTCAACATAAACACGTAAGCAGAAGTTGGATTAAACATATTAAATCATGATTAAAATATTAATAGGGTTAGCGTTTTTACTTTCTAATGGAAAAATTATTGATACAAAATTTAAGATTCATAAATATGACAAAGAGAATTGCACTAAAATTTTTAGATTAAATAATAAAGAACATACCTATGTAGATTGCATTAAGCATTCTGAATTAGAAGAAATTAAAAAATTAAAATATAATCACCCTAATGATGGAGAAAAAACTAATTATAAGGTCTCCAAATACAAAAAATAGATTTTTAATCATATTATACAAACTACTGTACTACTAATTTTTCTATAACTACCATTATATTTATTTAACTCATACTTCATCTTTAATACAAATTTTAAATCATTTTTATAAAGTAAAAAATGACCTTTCACATTTTTAATCTCAACTTTTAGTTGAGGTTTTTTTATTTTTATTTTTTAGGATTTTAAACTATTCTATGGTTTATTGTTAATAAACTCATTGGATTTAAAGCCTATTTAAAAAGGTCCTTTATTATTAATTTTTATTGCACTTGTATAAGCCCCAGGCATTTCTCCTCTTTTCCCGTAATTTTCTGTTTTGTTACTTTCTTTAGGAAATCTCTCCCCATTTAGACCAATTTCATATCCACTTGAAGGTTCACGTAAATACCAATCTTGAGTCATATTCTCAGGTAAATTATCTCCAGTTGAGACGGACCATTCTTCTAGTTTTTGTTTTAATTCTTGATATGCCAAAGGAATATTTTCACCCAATAACAAATTATTAAACTGATAAGGGTCAGCAATAAGATCATATAGTTCTTCCTGTGGACGTGGGGCCATAAAAATATCAGCTTGCTTCTTAGTAATCAACCCATCCAAAAGGGCTTGTTTTAACTCAGTATAGGTGGTGCTGTTAACGGCATCTAAAGGCCCTCGCTGCGCAAATTGAGGTCTTTCGTTTTTGATATACATATAATGTTCGTTACTTACCATTCGCTCATAAGCCTCGTAATCGTGCCAATTGTGTTCCGCAAAAACATAATTTCTGTGTTTTTGATTGGAATTCAATAGTAGCTTTTTAAAACTTACACCTTGAAAATGGTCTTTCGGTTCAATTCCTGCAAGATCGATTAATGTAGGAGCAATATCAATAGTACTGATCAAACTTTGACTCACTGAATTTTGAGTGGCAGTAGCTTGAGGGTAATGAACCACAAAAGGTGTTTTTACGCCTTGATCATTAACACGTGTTTTGCTGTGAGGAAAAGGTCTTCCATTGTCCGCCATGACAATGATAATTGTGTTTTCATAGGCCCCTTTTTCTTTTAGTTTTTGAACTACCTTGCCTATGTAGTAATCAAAACGGGTAATCTCATCATAGTAATTGGCCAAATCCAAACGGGTTTCAGAACCATCTACTAAATACTCAGGTACTTTGATTTCATCTGGATTATGGATACCCGAAAACTCATTTTCTCCCCATCCCCTATGGGCATCATTTGACGCAAACCACATAAAAAATGGCTTGCCCTTAGGTATATTTTCTATTGCGTGTTCCCAATACTCCTCTCCGCCAAAACCATTGATTTCTTGATCATCGTGTACTTCATCGAACCCTCTTATAGCATAATCCCCCATATGAAATTTCCCAGCTTGAAGGGTGAAGTAACCTTTAGATTTTAAAATTTCTGGCAGGGAAATCATCTCCATGGGTGGCATGGAATGCAATTCAGCGGCACCTGTGTTGTGTGGATAACGTCCAGTTATAATTGAGTTTCGACTAGGACTACATGAACTTGTAGTGAGATAAGCGTTTTTAAAAATTATTCCTTTTCCAGCCAATGAATCAATATTTGGTGATTGAACTTGATCATTTCCATAACACCCTAAATCATCCCAACTTACATCGTCTGCAATAAAAATAATCATATTGGGAGGAAATGATTTAGGGTTCGATTGTATAGGTTTAAGTTCCTCACAAGACTTTAAAAAAAGGAGAAACACGACCAATAGAGATGCTTTAGAAAAGTGTAAAAAGATATTTTTAATCATAATAAAAAGTTTAAATGTTAACTCAAAAGAAGCTAAGAAATCCTCCAATATACTCTATTTTTTTGCTTATTTTAATATAGTAAAATATTACCTTTCAACATTTTAACCTCACTGTTGTAAGTGAGGTTTTTGATATATATATAATTGGTTGGAATTAGTTGGAGTATTATGGACGCAAATTTTGTTTTGGCAATAAATTTATTAAAAAGAGATTGTTTAAGATTCTAAAAAATAAATTATTCATTTTTAAAGTTGGAATGAATTTTTTTTGAAAAAAAAACTCTTAAATTAAACCTTTTATTGTTTAAAAAATCAAACACAATAAGTCTTTAATTTTGAATTAAATGTATTCATAAACACGAAATGGATAAATATACAGATGTTGAATTATTGGCTATGTTAAAAAAAAACGAAAAAAGAAATTTTGTTTTTAATTACATAATTAATCTTTATCAGGAAAGAATTTATTGGCATATTAGAAAAATATTAATATCTCACGAAGACGCTAATGATGTGACTCAAAACACCTTCATTAAAGTTTTTGAAAATTTAAGTAAATTTAAAGGACAATCTAAAATATACACATGGATGTATAAAATAGCAACTAATGAATCTTTGTCTTTTTTGAAAAAGAAAAGAAAATATTTTTTTGAACCTTTACATAAGGTGTCTTCGGGTTTGTTAAGTAATTTAAAATCTGAAAAATATTTTGACGGAAATGATGCTGAAAGAAAGCTACAAGAGGCTACACTAACATTACCCACTAAGCAAAGAATAGCTTTCAATATGAAATATTTTGACAAAATGAAATATAAGCAAATTTCTGAAATTTTAGGAACATCTGTGGGTGCTTTAAAAGCAAATTATCATCATGCAAAAAATAAAATTCAAGAATTTTTAAAAGAAAATTAAACCTTTTTATGATTATACTATCTTATTAAATAGATGAAACAAAATACTGATATAAAGAAACTTGATAATACTACACCATTTCGTGTTCCGGATAATTATTTTACTCAACTTAAAAGTGATATTCATAAGCGAATCGAAAACTTGAATTTTAATTCAAAACTTTTAGAGTATTTCAATCTAAAAACTGTTGCTCCTGCTTTTGTTTTAGCATCTTTATCATTAATAATCATATGGAATACTATAATCAATATAAAATTGAAAAGTAAGAGTGTTTTGAATGATGAAATTTATGCTGACATTGTTGATTTTGAAATCGAAAAAATAGATGAGGAATATTTGTTCGAATTTCTCCCTGAAGAAGATTATTCTTTTACGGATGATATAGAATATTTAATTGATAACAATACTGATTATGATTTAATAATAGAGTAAACTTAAAACTATCAAAATGAAGATTACTAAATATCTAATAATATTAATTTTACCACTTTTTATATTTTCTCAAGATAAAAATGATAGAAAAGAGAGATATGAAAGAATGCAAAGTAGAAAAATCGCTTTTATGTCTAATAAAGTTGAATTGTCACCTGATCAGGCTCAAGTTTTTTGGCCGATTTATAATAAATACAATTCTGAGATTAGATCTATTCGTGATAGTAGTAAAAATATAATGAGAAAGTATAAAAATAATAAATCATCTATGAATAATGATGAATTAGGGCAGGTGATAGATGTTATGCTTAAAACTGAGCAACGATATTTAGAAATAAAAATTAAATATGTTAAAGAATTTTATAACATTATTTCAAACAGACAAATGATTGAATTATATGATGCAGAAGAGGCTTTTAAGAAAGATCTATTGAAAAGAATTAAAAAAGGAAACTCAAAAAAACCATCAAATCAACCTTCTCCTCCACCTACAAGTGATAAATTACCTAAAGATTAATATGATTTTTTTAGTTAAATAAAGTAAAATATTTAAAAAGTTATTTGGATTTTTTGAAAATAGATAACATTTTATCTCGTTCCTCTTCAGCAAGCTTTTCATCAACCAAAATTCTACCACTGTGCTCATCTGTAATTATTTTTTGACGAGAAGCTATTTCCATTTGTGTTTGAGGTGGTATTGCAAAATAAGATCCTCCCGAAGCTCCTCGTTCAATAGGAACAACAGCTAAACCATTTCTAACACTTGATCGGATTTTATGATAGGCAGCAATTAAGTGTTTTTCAATGTTCTCTGAAAATTCTTTAGATTTTTTGAGAAGTAATTTTTCTTCTTTTTCAGTTTCACTCATTATTGAGCTTAATTCTTCATTTTTAGCATTTAAATGATCAGTTCGTTCGTCTAATTTACCTTGAACTTCTTCAATGCTTAATGTTCTTTGTTCAGATTTAACTTGGAATTCTTTTATTTTTTTTTCTGAAAGTTCAATTTCTAACTTTTGATACTCCTGCTCTTTTTGAATAGAGTTGTATTCCCTGTTATTTCGAACATTTTTAAGGTTTGCTTCGTATTTTTTATCTTCTTCTTTTGCAACTTGAATATTGTTTTTTTGTAAAACAATTTGCTGCTGATAGTCTTGAAGTTCTGAATTAAACTTTTCCAGACGACTAGTAAGACTTGCAATTTCATTTTCTAGATCTTCTACTTCTAGAGGAAGTTCTCCTCTTACACTTCTGATTTCGTCTATACGAGAATCTATTAATTGAAGATCAAATAAAGATCTAAGTTTTTTTTCTACTGAAATTTCTTTTTTCTTGGCCATGCTAGAAATAGTTAACTGGATTAGTATTTGTACTCGCTAAAATGATGGCAAAATTAGGAAATTTTTTCATAAGATAGTCATGTATTAAATTTTTTGTAAACTGCTCACTTTCGTAATGACCAATATCAATTAAAACTATTTGTTTATTTGCCTCAAAAAAATTATGATATTTAAGATCTGCTGTTATATATGCATCTGCTTTTTGTTCAATTGTATTTTTTATTGCAAATGCTCCAGAACCACCTAATACAGCAACTTTTTTAATTTTTTTATTAAGTAAACCACTATGTCTTATTGAGTTTGTTTTCATTCGAATTTTGATAAATTCTAAAAACTCTTTTTCTTCTACTGATTTTTCTAAGTCTCCTATTCTTCCCATTCCAATATGATTATTTTCCTTATTAGGAATAAGTATTTTGGAGTTTTTAAGATCTAATTTATCTGATATTTTATAATTTACCCCTTCATTATGATTATCTAGGGATGTATGTATTGAGTATATAGATATTTTATTTTCTATCGCTTTTAAAACAGTTTTTTCAACATAGCTATTTGTTGTAAGTTTTTTCAGCCCAGAAAAAATAATAGGGTGGAAACTAACAATTAAATTGCAATTTTTTTTAATGGCTTCATCAACTACTTTTTCTATAGTATCAAGAGTAATTAAAACACCTGTTAAATTTAAATTTGGATTACCTACTAACAGTCCTACGTTATCAAAATCTTCAGCTTGGGAAGTAGGCGCCCATTCTTCGATTATATTAATAAAATCTTGAATCTGCATTTTTAATTTTAATGTACAAATATAGTATTATCTTTCAGGGGATGAAATTGATTCGAAGATTACTATTTCCGATAGCAATGTTGTACGGTTTAATATTATCAATTCGGAATGGATTATTTAATATTAAAATTTTTAAAGGCCAACATACATCAATACCATCTATTGGCATTGGTAACCTATCAATCGGTGGAACAGGGAAATCTATAGTTGTTGATTATTTGATTTCTAAATATCATACAAATCAATTTATTGGAGTTTTAAGTAGGGGCTATGGAAGAAAATCAAGTGGGTTTATAATGGCTAATTCTTCAAGTACAGCATTAGAAATTGGTGATGAACCATTTCAGTTTTTAAAAAAATATCCAAAAATTCGAGTAGCAGTAGGAGAAGACAGAGTAAAGGCTGCGAAAAAGTTTTTAAAAATTGATTCTAAAATTAATTTACTTATATTTGATGATGTAATGCAGTATAGGTGGATAATTCCAAATCATCTTGTACTAACAACAACTTATAAATCACCTTTTTATGATGATTTCCCATTTCCTTATGGAAGCTTAAGAGAGTTTGCAAAAGGAAAACAAAGATCAGAAACAATTTTAGTTACTAAATGTCCATCTGGTATTAGTAAAAAAGATCGTCTTGATTTCGAAAACAAATGTAAGCTTTCATCAAGTCAAAAGATATTTTTCACAAAAATAAATTATTCAAAAAGTATTATTAACCATAAGGAAAAGGTAGGTTTTGATAAGCTTAAAAATGAAAAAATAATTTTAGTTACTGGCGTAGCTAACCCTAAACCTTTAGTAGAGTTTTTAAATTCTAAAAATATTATTTTTAATCACTTAAAATATAGAGATCACTATAATTTTAATAAAACATCTATTAAAAAAATAAAAAATGAAGCGGCTAGTTCTCTAATACTTACTACTGAAAAAGATTATGGTAGGCTTTCCTCTTTTTTAAAATCAGATAAACTTTTTTATATTCCGATTAATTTGACTTTTTTCTCAGAGAATGAAGAATTAGTGTTTAATCAAAGAATAGAGTCCTTTATTAAAGTTAAAAGTTAAATCCATACTTTTATATTCAGAATTAAAAAAATTAAAAAAATATTTTTTATGTTACACTATTTGTTAGTTGTACACAAAAAACTGTTGTTTTAGATAAGACAGGTGGTGTATGGAATAATTTTGAAAACTCACCTAAAGCTCTTATTGGAAATGATAGTGATGTAGACATTGCTTTGAATGTTTATAATGGTTATGCTGATATGGATATTGAATTAATAAAAAATAATACCACTGATACAATTACGTTTCACCCCGGAGTATTAGCAGGCACTATGGATGTTGACATCAATTTTGTTGTTGAGGGACTTTCATCTTATGATTCAATTAAAAGAAATCTTACCAATATTACCCCAATTGCAATTGAAGGAATTGAAAATTATACTATTGTTTCTATTAATTTTATTGAAGAAAGATTTCTTAAAGATGGAAGTACTGAGAAAGAACACGTATTTGAAAGACTTGATGTTGTTAATGGAAAGGTAAACAGAGTAGTTCAATGGGTTAGACCTGCTGAATAAAATACTGTAATGTTTAATGGATATGTTTATGGGCCTTATAAGATGATCTTACTAAAGGCCCACTTTCGACATGTCTAAACCCAAGATTTAATGCGTAATCTTCATACTTTTTAAACATATCTGGAGTAATAAATGAAGTAACTGGAAGATGTTTTTTGCTAGGCTGAAGGTATTGACCCAATGTAACAACATCAACATTGACTTTAATTAAATCATCTAATGTTTCATATACCTCATCTTCTTTTTCACCTAAACCAAGCATTATTCCTGACTTAGTTCTATTAACACCTTTTTCTTTTAGATAGGCAAGAACGTCAAGACTTCTGTTATACTTTGCCTGAATTCTTACTTGACGTGTTAATCTTTTTACTGTTTCAACATTATGAGAAACCACCTCAGGGGATACCTTAACTATCCTATCAATAATATTTTGATTTCCTTGAAAATCGGGTATCAATGTTTCCAAGGTTATCTTTGGATTTAGTCTGCGAATAGCATTGATAGTTTCAGCCCAAATAATTGACCCCATATCTTTTAAATCATCACGGTCAACCGAAGTAATAACTGCGTGTTTAATTTTCATTATTTTAATGGATTGAGCCACTTTTTCTGGTTCTTCCCAGTCTACTTGTGATGGTCTTCCAGTTTTTACTCCGCAAAACCCACACGACCGAGTACAAATATTACCAAGGATCATAAAAGTTGCAGTTCCTTCTGCCCAACATTCTCCCATATTAGGGCAACTACCCGATGTGCAAATTGTATTTAGCTTGTATTTATCTACAAGCCCCCTTAAATCATTATATTTTTTTCCAGTAGGCAACTTGACCCTGATCCATTTAGGCTTAGAAATTCTAGTTTGATTTTTAGAGATTACTTGAGTCATGTTTTTTTTTGGAAGAGTGACTTTATTCCATTCATATTTAAATACTTCATCATCATTTTTTTCTAGAATCTTCAATGGTATTTTTTTCAAATATACAAAACTTCTTTACAAGCTAAATAAATATCCTATAGTGAAAGTGGTTAAAAACACGAGTCCTGACCAACTTAAAAAACGCATGAATTTATTTGGATGAAATTTTTTAGGCATATGATTACTGGTAACTAATCTGAAGTTTACCCATGCAAAAAAAGGAGTAGTTAAAAAAGATAAAACTGTAGCAATTTGAACTAAAAGTCCCATTTCAGATTGTAAAAACATAAAAATTCCAATTGTTCCTATTGCTAAAAGAAATAAAAATTGTAGATAAAAATCTCTTTTATCATTCATTAGAATTTGTAGGGTTTTTGAAAATGCTCTAGGTGAAGCATCTAGTGTGGTAATGGTAGTACTAAACATAGTTGTAAAAGCTGCTAATGAAATAATACCAGCAGTTGAAGTGCCAAGATTCTGTGTGTATAACTCTATTAATTGACCTGCAAAAACTAGACCTTGATTTGAAAAACTGATTTCAGAATTATACATAACTAAGGCGCCTAGACCCATAAAACATATTCCTAAGAATATTGTTGCTCCGTATCCAACATTAAAATCAAATAGACTTTCTTTAAGGTTAATTTTAGATGTATTTTTTTGTTTTTCAACTGACCAAATTGAATGCCAAATTGAAACATCCATAGGGGCTGGCATCCAACCCATAAATGCAATTAAAAACAATAATCCTGAACCTTTTGGTAATATCTGTTCAAATGGAGGATATGTGTTTGATTTCATAAAAGCAACACTTACAGCCATTATTGTACAAATCGAAAGAACAATAATAATTAGCTTCATGAGATTGTCTAATAATTTGTATTTACCTATTATCAATAAAAATGAACATATCACAATTATAATTGAGGCCCATGCGGTTAGATTGACACTAATTCCGAAAAGATGAGCAGCAAGACCAGCTGTAACTATTGTTACGGCTGCTTGAATAGTAAACATATTGGCAGTATTTAAAATAGCATAACCCCATAAATAACCCTTGCCTAATTTTGCATAACCATCTAAAAGTGTCTCACCAGTTGCCACTGCATATCTAGGTCCATATTCAAAAAAAGGATATTTAAAAAGATTAATAAGAATAAATGCCCAAAACAGACTCCATCCATAATCAGCTCCAGCTCTAGTTGAATATACTAAATGAGAAACACCAATTGCCGCACCTGCAAAAAGAAGCCCTGGACCTAATGTTTTTAATTTATTCATTTTTACCTAATTTTTCTGCCAGAAGACGTTTTGCTCTAAGTATTTTTACTTTGATTGTATTTAATGGCTGTTTGAGTTCTAAACTTATTTTTTTGTAACTGTAATCCTCAAAAAATCTAAGCTGCAGAATTTTACGGTATTCCTTTTTTAAACTTTTAATTGTAATTAAAAGTTTATCAAGATTTTGATCACTTATCATACCCTCTTCTGGACTTGGCATACTGTCAATTATTTGAAGAGTATTAGAATCATCAATAGGATCAGAGAGTATTTTTTTTTGAGATTTTTCTCTTCTTAATTGATCCACATGTAAATTTTTAGATATGGTAATCAACCATGTTTTAAAAGTAAATTTTGAGTCAAATGAATCTAGCCTATCAAAAGCCTTAGTAAATGTTTGAATTGAGATTTCTTCGGCTATTTGACTATTTCCAATCCTTTTGAGTTGATAATTGTATAGGTATTCCCAATTTAAATCAAATAAAACTTGAAATGCTTTTTGATCATTTCTTTTGGCTTGAAAAATCAACTCTTCTTCTTCCATAAATTCATTTCCTAAAATGGAAACTTTAGTTAGCTTGAGGATCTGGGGTTTTACAATCTTGGTCTTTTGGAAGTTTACCACACATACCACAAGGTTCATTATTTTTATTTAGAAATGGATTTTGACTGGCACAAGTTCCAGCAAATTCACCATTTTTTTTCCCCCATATTTTAACAGCTATTCCTGCAAAGCATATACCTAGTAAAACTGTGGTTATTAAAAATAATTTCATAAAACAAAGATATAAAAATCAATTTAGGATAGATTAATTATATAAATTAGGAGATGAATTATGAGGTTAAAAAAATAAGGCTTTAAATTTCCATACTTCAAATATATATATGGTAAAAAAAGCACACGCTACTGAAAATTTTAAAACGAAGCCACTAATTAATCCTAAAATAGTTCCTAGTGATGCTTTAATAGCTAAACCAAAATTTTTATTATCATTAATTAATTCACCCATTAAAGCTCCGAAAAACGGACCTATTAATAATCCAAAAGGACCTAATAAAATAATTCCAATAATTAATCCAATACTAGCCCCAATAACACCTTTTTTAGATCCTCCAAAAATTTTTGTTCCTAGGACAGGGATTATATAATCAACCAAAAAAACTAATAATGCTATTATAAATGTTATTATTAAAAGTGTTTTATTGGTTTTAATTTGTTCAATTTGATATAAAAATAAAAAACCAAACCATCCAGTTAAAGGTCCAGGAATTACTGGAAAGAAACATCCAATTAAACCTAATACCATGAATAAAAAGCTTATAGTTAAATAAAATAGATCCATTAATATATTTGTTTGATAAAAGTAAACTTTTGAATAACATTAAAAAAAAGGATTCAGGTAAAAGTTGTAATTTAGGAATTCAAAATTATTATAATTAAATGCAATTTTTCAAAGGAATTAGCATTGTCTTGCTTAGTTTTTATTTTTTTGGCTGTAATTTTATAGATACCAAAAAAGTTTCTTATGAAGAAATTCAACTTGCATCGACCTGGTCTGAAAATGATCAGCCTCCATCTTTTGAGCAATGTGATGTCTTATTAGACTTATATGATCAAAAAAAGTGTTTTGAAGAAAATTTATTGAATATGATTTATTCAAGTCTTGTAACTTTAAAAGTTCAGTCTTCAGAACCTTTTGATTCTGAAATAATTGTGGTTATAAAAATTGATGAAAATGGATTATTTAGTATTGATAAACTTGATGATTCAGATGGATTATTTAACAAAGTGACTGATCTTGAAAAGCAAATCATTAAGATTGTAAAGAGCCTCCCAAAAGCGTTACCGGCTATTAAAACTAATGTAGGCTCTTATGTTAATGTTAAATTTACTTTACCTATCAAAATTAAAGCTAGTGTTTTAGAATGACAGACAAAGAAATAATCATACTTGGAATTGATCCTGGAACAACTATAATGGGGTTTGGAGTTATATGTGTAATAGGTCAAGAGATGAATTTATTGGAATTAAACGAACTTCAATTAAAAAAAGAGAAAGATCATTATACTAAATTGAAACTAATTTTTGACAGAACAATTGAGCTAATTGACAAATATCATCCCGATGAATTAGCTATTGAAGCTCCTTTTTTTGGAAAAAATGTTCAATCTATGTTGAAATTAGGAAGGGCCCAAGGTGTCGCTATGGCTGCAGGTTTATCAAGAGAATTAATTATTAGAGAATATTCTCCTAAAAAAATTAAAATGTCAATCACTGGAAACGGTAATGCATCGAAAGAGCAAGTAGCAAAAATGTTACAGAATTTATTTAAAATAAAAGTTTTACCAAAAAATTTAGACTCTACTGATGGTTTAGCAGCTGCAGTTTGCCATTTTTATAACAGAGATTCTTTTAGTTCTCAAAAAAAATATTCGGGATGGTCTGCATATGTGAATAAAAATCCTTCTGTATTAAATAAAAAGAGCTCTAATAGTTAGTTATGGCAGGAATTTATATTCATTTTCCATTTTGTAAACAAGCTTGTACTTATTGTAATTTTCATTTTTCAACATCATTGAAAAGTCAGAATTTTATAATAAATTCTATGTATCGTGAATTGGAGTTAAGGGATAATTTTTTTAAAAATGAATTAATAGATAGTATATATTTTGGGGGAGGGTCTCCTTCACTTTTAAGTCCAGAATTAGCAGGTAGATTTATTTTAAAGATTAAGAAAATGTTTAATGTTTCTAAATCAGTTGAGATAACTTTAGAGTTAAATCCAGACGATTCATCTAAAGAATATTTAAATGGATTGAAAGAAAATAAAATTAATAGATTAAGTATAGGAGTTCAATCTTTCATAGAAGATGATCTAAAATTAATGAAAAGAGCTCATACATCTAATCAGGCCTTTAAAACTATGAAAGAGGTAAAATCTCTTTTTAAAAACTTTTCTATTGATTTAATTTATGGATTGCCAAATAGTAATATTGAGAAATGGAAATTTAATTTGAATACAGCTCTTTCATATGATCCTCCACACATTTCGTGTTATGCACTTACAATAGAGCCTAAAACTGTATTGAAAAAACAGATTGCTTTAGGTGAGGTTTTATTAATTGAAGAATCCGAAGTCGAGAAACAATTCCATCATACGATTAATTATTTAGAGAAAAAAAAATACGATAATTATGAGTTTTCTAATTTTGCCCGCTCAGGAAATTACTCAGTTAATAATAATGGGTATTGGAAAGGCAAGCCATATCTAGGAATTGGCCCATCCGCACATAGTTTTGATGGAAATAATATGAGAAGCTGGAATATAAATCAAAATAATATTTATATAAAGTCTATTAAAGAAAATAAGCTACCAATTACTGAAGAATATTTAAGTTTAAAAGACAAATTTAATGAAATAATTATGACTGGATTAAGAACGTCTTCAGGTGTCTCACTAAAAATAATAAGAGAAAAAATAGGAAAGAAATTTGCAAATTATCTTAAGGAAAACTCTAAGAATCGAATCCTTTCAAATGATTTGTATTGGGATGGAGATCATCTTCATGTCACTAAAAAATCTAAATTTTTATCTGATGGAATTGCTTCTGATTTGTTTATGATAGATTTATGACCTGCTATTTTTTATATAATTTAACAAAGCTGTTATAAAAATAAGGTATTGTTTCAATCCCTTTAAAAAAGTTAAATAATCCAAAGTGTTCATTCGGAGAATGAATAGCATCACTATCTAGTCCAAATCCCATTAAAATTGTTTTGCAGCCTAAAACTTTCTCAAACAATGGTACAATAGGAATACTCCCCCCATCTCTTACAGCAAAAGGAGCTTTTCCAAAACTTTTTTCATAAGCTATATGAGCTGCCTTATATGCAATATTTTCTGTTGGAGTAACATATGCCTGTCCTCCATGATGAGAAGTAATCTCAACCTTAACTGATGGAGGTGCAATTTTTTTAAAGTGTTTTTCAAAAAGTATACTGATTTTTTTCCAATTTTGATTTGGAACCAATCTCATAGATATTTTAGCATATGCATCACTTGGTATTACAGTTTTAGCTCCTTCACCTGTGTAGCCGCCCCAGATTCCATTAACATCAAGTGTAGGGCGGATAGATTTTCTTTCAGGAGTAGAAAAACCTACCTCACCAGATGTATGATTAATATCTAGTGATTTTTTGAATGATTCCTCACTAAAAGGAACCTTTGACATTTGTTGACGTTCAATTTCAGTTAATTCAATAACTTCGTCATAAAATCCAGGAATGTTAATTCTATTCTTATCATCCTTCAAATTACTGATCATATCACAAAGAATATTTATTGGGTTTGCAACTGTACCTCCATATAAACCAGAATGTAAATCACGATTAGGCCCTGTAATTTTTACTTCCATATAGCTTAAACCTCTTAATCCTGTAGTTATTGATGGTTGATTGTTATCTAAAATTCCAGTATCTGAAATCAAAATAACATCAGCTTTTAAACGATCAGAGTTTTCACGAATAAAAATTTCTAAATTATCACTCCCAACTTCTTCTTCTCCTTCAATCATAAATTTAACATTACAAGGAAGATCGTTATTAGAAATCATTAATTCGAGGGCTTTAACGTGCATAAACATTTGTCCCTTATCGTCACAGGAACCTCTAGCAAATATTGCCCCATTTGGATGTATGTTAGTTTTTTTTACAATTGGATTGAAGGGAGGACTGTCCCATAGGTTAATAGGATCTGGCGGTTGAACATCATAATGTCCATAGACCAAAACGGTAGGAAGATTAGGGTTTATAGTTTTTTCTCCATATACAATTGGATGTCCTTTTGTGGGAATAATCTCAATATTTTCGCAACCTGCTAAAGAAATTGAATTAGCTAGCCACTCTGCAGCTTCTTTAACTGATTTTTTATATTTAGGGTCAGCACTAATTGAAGGAATTTTAAGAAAATCAAATAATTCTTTTAAATATTGGTCTTGTTTCTCTTGAGATAGTAAATACATGAATTTTTTATTGGTTTGTAAAAATAACAAAAGCAAATTATCAAAATAATAAGTTCTAAAACTTTTTTATATTTGTGCACCTTTTTAACTAATAGCGGGTGTGGTGAAATTGGTAGACACGCTAGACTTAGGATCTAGTGCTTCACGGCTTGGGGGTTCGAGTCCCTTCACCCGCACAATAAAAACCTCACAATTAAGTGAGGTTTTTATTGTAATAATTTACCTGTCAAATTTAAATTTTTGTAATTGTATATCGTCTAAACCATTGTCATCAAAAGGATATTCCATTTGATCTTGGATATTATAAAGAGATATAAGAATGAATTCACTTAAAACAACGACAAAATAAGTTAAAAACATTGCATCTCCCTCACTTCCCATTTTATGTATTATAGTTGGAGTATAAATTAAAGGGAAAAGATAAATAAATATTAAACAATAGGCTTTGAGGCTAATCGGAGTTCTATGTAGGTAAATTGCAATTAAATTATCTTGACTGTCGCTCACATCTCTTAAAAAGCGAATTGCTTTTTGACGTATTCCACCAGAAATATCCTCTTCATTATTTTTTAAAAAATTAAATACTTCCTCAGTATTATTGTCTATTTTCTTTAAGTTTATATTTGGTCTAGATAATTCTTTTAAAAAATCATTTTCAAGTTTATTTGTTAGTAGAGAAAGCTCTTTGAGTTTTTCATCAGTAAGTTTGCTCATCTTAAGATAATGTTCAATAGTTTTTAGATTGCTCCTAAATTGACTGAGATGTTCCAAAGCTTTTTCACGTCTACGAAAAGCAGATCTAATACAAAAAACTAAGGGAAAAATAATAGCAATACTTATTAAGGTAAGATCTATTTCATAATCTATATTATATTTCCCAGCAAGAAAGAGAATTCCAATAGATATTAATACGGCTATTAATGTTTTAAAATTAATAATAACAAGATATCGGTTTAGCATTTGAATAAATTTTTTTATATTTCATAAATTTATTAACTATATCATGAATAAACAAGTAAACTTATTATTGTTATTATTTATCAGTGTTTTTTCTTACGCTCAAAATACTGATGGGTACACTCTTCTTTTTCAAAACGAAGAACCATTAAAGATTAAATTAAAATACTCTAACAAAGAGATGAATAAAAAGACTAATGACTCTACTTTCATTGAAACCCAGATCTCTTATGAGCAAGGAGGGGAATGGAAAGATGTCGACGTTAGACTTAGAGCCAGAGGTAATTTTCGACGTAACGAATGTTATTGGCCTCCTGTAAGAGTAAAAATCAAAAAATCAGCAGCTAAGGGAACCATTTTTGAGGGTAACAAAAGTTTAAAGCTGGTTTTACCTTGTAAGATTGAGTCAGACAAAAATGATAATATCATGAAAGAGTATATGGCCTATAAGCTTTATGAGCAAATTTCACCATATCATTTCAATGCTAGAAGAGTAGATATTGATTTTACTGAGATTAGAGGTAGAAAGGAAAAAAAACATCAATTAAAAGGATTTTTAATAGAGGATGATGATATTGTAGCAGAGCGATTTGAAGGAAAAGTTGTGGATAGGTTTATTCATCCTTTAGCCATGGACGCTGAAACTTCTGTTCAAAATGCATTTTTTAACTTTCTAATTGGAAACACTGATATTTCAGTTGCATATCAACACAATGCAAAATTGCTTTATATAGGAAAAAGACTTATTCCATTGTCATATGATTTTGATATGACAGGTTTTGTTAATCCAAGCTATGCTACAGTAAATGAAACTTTGGGGATAAATACTGTTAGGGATAGAGTATATAGAGGCTTTAAAAGAGATGGCTCTATCATTGAAACAGTTCGTCAACTTTATATAAGTAAAAAAGCTGATTTAATGTCAATACTTGAATCTCATTCTTCTCAATTTGATAAAGAGAAAGAGTATAAAGAGACTTATAAGTTTTTAAATAGCTTTTACGAAGTATTAGAGGATGACAAGGAGTTTAAGTCACAAATTGTTGATGCAGCAAGAACAAAATAATAAAGCTTAAAAGCTAATAATATTAATCACCTACCGCGGTTTTTAGTTTACTAAATATCGCGGTATTTTCATATATACCATTGAATAATTCTGAATTTGGGCCATAGCTAAATACAGGAACCATACTTCCACTATGACCTATAGTGGTAAAGTCTCCAATCACAGAATTTTTTTTTAAATTTCCTTTTTTTACTGCAAGACCACCGGTTTCATGATCTGCTGTAACTACTACAAGGGTATTTCCATCATCTTTCGCAAATTTCAAAGCGATAGATATTGCTTTGTTAAAATCTTTAAATTCTGATAAAACATAGGGTAATTCATTTGCATGACCTCCCCAATCTATTTGGGACCCCTCCACCATTAAGAAAAAAGGTTTTTTGTCATTTTTTAACTTATTAAGTGTAGATTCAATTAAAGATTCTAGTCCGGGCTTTCTTCCAGAATTTAATGGTGGTGGTTCATCGTCATATGTAAAGAATCCTAACTTTTGATTATTAGAATTATTAAAATTGTCTAGATTATTCACAATTGCATAACCTTCTTCTTCCATTTCCGTAATTAAATTTCTTTTATCTTCCCTGCGATTGAAATGTTTTCTACCTCCTCCTATAAAATAATTAATACTATGATATCTAAGTTGTAAGGCAATATCCTCATATTGTCTTCTTGAATTTACCTTAGCATAAAATGAGGCAGGTGTAGCATGAACAATACTAGAGGTAACAATTAATGCGGTGGAAAAATCTTTAGTTTTACAATATTCAAGAATAGATTCAAGGTGTTTATTTTTAGGATTAATACCAATAACCCCATTATATGTTTTTTCTCCACAAGCCATAGCGGTTCCACTTGCCGCAGAGTCAGTTACTAACTGATTATAAGAATGTGTTTTTGAAAGACCTAAATATTGCATTTCTTCTAATGCACTTGTATTTTTATTAGAGTACATTCCTGCAGAAATTTGAGACAAACCCATTCCATCTCCTATCATAAGAATTATGTTAGGAATCTCATTGTTTTTTTCTAAAGTAAAAAATTTAGGAGATTCTTGATCCTGAGAAAAAACATTTAATATGACAGTCATTGCCATCATGATAAAATGTAAAATATTTTTCTTAGGTCTATTCATACGGCTTATTTTTAATACCAGCGGTCAAAGTTAACATAATGTTACGCCTCTACCAATATTTTTTTTAATCCAATAAAAATCTTTTCAGTTGCTCCTTGTTGCTGCTTTATATAATTAGAATTACCAATTCTTACAAAGTTTGATTCATTAGAAATAATTTTTACAACTTTTTCAAATTCACTTTTAGAGGAAACCGAAAAACATCCCCCTTTTTTGATTAAATCGATTGCTTCAGGAAATTTCATGTAGTTTTTTCCAATTATTATTGGTAAATCATAGACAGCTGCCTCAAGAATATTATGTAACCCCCATCTACCCATTCCTCCTCCAATGTATGCCCATTTTGCATACCTGTAGGTGTTTTTTAAGACACCAATAGTATCTATAATGAGTATTTTTTTTAAGTGGTCATTCTCATATGAGTAATTACTCCAAAGAGCATATGGCACATTTAATTTTTTAGCAATTAATGAAATAGATTGTGAGTTACAATCGTGAGGAGCAATTATAACTTTTGGGCTTTCATCTTTATGTATATAATTCATAAATAAAAAATAATCTTCATCCCATGTGCTTCCAGCTATCCAACATTCTTTATTTTTTAAAAAATTATCAAGAATTTTTAATTCTTTTTTTTCATTTAAAATATTTAAAACTCTATCCATCTTCGTGTCACCGACTACAGTTGTGTCAAATATTCCATTTTGATTTAATATTTCTTTTGAATAATTATTAGTAATGTAGAAATGATCAATAGTCTTAATTGCTTTCAAAAACCAAACTGCCCATGACTTCCAAAAAATATTATAACTATTAAATCGACTAGATATTGAAATTACGGGAATTCTATTCTGCTTTAAACAATAAAGCATATTAGGCCAAAACTCATTTTTCGATAAAATTAGAATTTTAGGGTTTATAAATTTGACTAGTGAGTCCATATGTTTTGGAACATCTAATGGGAGATACCCTATCCAGTCTACCAAAGGGTAATCTTTCATTACATTATATCCGGATGGAGAAAAAAATGTTAGAGCAATTTTATATTTAGGGAGAAGCTTTTTAATTTTTTTTATTAAAGGTCTAGATTGTTCGAATTCCCCTAGCGATGAACAATGAAGCCATATTACTGAAGATTTTAGTGAGCGGAAAACATGAAATTTATTATTTTTAATTATTTTGATATTTTTTTTTCTACCAAAATAAAAGTCTTGTTGTTTACTATTATATAAGTGATGACCAAAAATTTTCCATGAAAAAATTGGTAGGCAAAAATCTAAAAATGAAATTATTGATGAATATAAAAATTTCAAAATAAATAGTTTTTACAAAATTAAATCAAATATAGGAGTTGTCAGATTGATTATGCCTGTATATTTATTTTTTAGAGCAATGTTTTACTTATTTTTGAATGAAATTTTTTAATATGAAAAAAATTAAAATGGTTGATTTAACTGGACAATATGAGCCAATAGCAAAAGAAGTTAATCTAGCAATTAATGACGTTATAGAAAACACCTCATTTATAAATGGACCTGCTGTTTCTAATTTTCAAAAAAACCTTGAGAATTACTTAGGTATAAAACACGTAATACCATGTGCAAACGGAACTGATGCTCTTCAAATCGCATTAATGTCTCTAGATCTTGACCCGGGTGATGAAGTAATTACAGTTGATTTTACATTTGCTTCTACTGTTGAAGTTATAGCTTTGTTAAAATTGACACCAGTTTTAGTTGATGTTGATTCTGAAACTTTTAATATTAACATAGATTCATTAGAATCAGCAATAACTGAAAAATCTAAAGTAATTATTCCAGTTCATTTATTTGGCCAAGTAGCTAATATGGATGAAATAGTCCAGTTGGCAAAAACGCATAACATACAGATAATAGAAGATGCAGCTCAGTCTATAGGTGCTAATTATAAATTTTTGGATGGAAGAAAACAAAAAGCAGGGACTATTGGACTTATTGGAACAACTTCATTTTTTCCATCAAAAAATTTAGGAGCTTATGGAGATGGTGGAGCTGTTTTCACTAACAATGACTCTTTGGCATATAAAATTCGAGGCATTGTAAATCATGGGATGTATAAAAGATATCATCATGATGTGGTTGGGGTTAATTCTCGTTTGGATTCTATTCAGGCAGCCATTTTAAACATTAAGTTGAAGTTTTTAGATAAATACAATAATTCTCGTAAAAAAGCAGCTCTGAAGTATACGGAATTATTAAACAATCATTCTAAAATTCAAACACCTAAAATTTTAGGAGATGAAGATTCCCATGTTTTTCATCAGTACACATTAATAGTAAAAGACACAAACAGAGATGAATTGGCTAAGTATTTGAATCAGAATGGAATTCCCTGTGGTATATTTTACCCAATACCATTACACAAACAAAAGGCATACAAAAGTAATAGATACGATGAAAAAGATTTTGAGGTAACTAATCATTTATCTAAATCAGTGATTTCTCTACCAATGCATTCTGAACTTGATGATGATCAAATTGAATTTATTTGTGAAAAAATTATAAAATTTTTAAAATAAAATAAAATTAAATTATTGTTGCTGATTTTGTTTTGCAATTAGAGTCAATTTTTTTACTTAATCCTTGAAGCACTTTTCCTGGACCAACTTCAATGAACTCTTTCACGCCATCGTCTAACATATTTTTAACAATTGAAGTCCATTTAACAGGAGCAGTTAATTGAGAAATAAGGTTAGCTTTGATTGTTTCAGGATCTTTAATTGGTAATGAAGTAACATTCTGATATATAGGACAAATTGGAGAGGTTAATGAAACATCATCAATAGCACGAGCTAATTCATCTCTTGCAGGTTCCATTAATGGTGAATGAAATGCTCCACCAACAGGAAGAATTAATACCCTTCTAGCTCCTTGTGTTTTTAGTGACTCACATGCATTTTTAATAGCACTCATTTCTCCTGAAATAACAAGTTGACCAGGACAATTATAATTTGCAGCAACAACAATTCCGACCGTGTCTAAACATATTTTTTCAACTAATTTATGGTCAACACCTATAACAGCAGCCATAGTTCCAGGATTTAAATTACAGGCACTTTGCATAGCTTTAGCTCTTTTACTTACAAGAGTCAACCCATCTTCAAATGAAACAGATCCTATTGCTGTTAGAGCAGAAAATTCACCTAAAGAATGACCTGAGACCATATCAGGATTAAATGACTTTCCAAGTAGGATACTTAAAATTACTGAGTGAATAAATATGGCTGGTTGGGTAACATTTGTTTGTTTTAGATCTTCTCTTGATCCATTAAACATAATTTTAGAAATATCAAATCCTAAAATTTTATTTGCTTTTTCAAATAGTTTTTTACCATCTGTACTACTGTAAAGTTCTTTACCCATTCCTGAAAACTGAGCACCCTGGCCTGGAAACAAATATGCTTTCATTTATGATTTTCTTATATAGGTTAGATATGAATAACATAGGTCATTAGTAGTGGTATTTAAAAATCTATTTTCACCAATAAGTTTCCATTTTGTTCCTGGAATATTTGGAAAAAAAGTATCAGCATCAAATTCTTCATGAATTCGGGTTAATTCAATTCGTTCTGCTAACGCCATACTTTGTCTATAAATCTCTCCACCTCCAATAATGAAAGGTTGTAAATCATCTTTAACAAGAGACAAAGCTTCTTCGATACTAGTGCAAATTTCAGCTCCTTCGGCTAAATAATTTTTATTGCGAGTAATAATTATGTTTCTTCTTCTTGGAAGAGCCTTAGGTATAGATTCAAATGTTTTTCTACCCATTATAATTGCATGACCGGATGTTAACTTTTTAAACCGTTTAAGATCCTCAGAAAGATGCCATATCAATTTATTATCTTTTCCTAAAGCATCATTCTCTGCAGCTGCTGCTATTATTGTTATACCTTTATTTTGATCTGACAAACTCATAGAATCTGTTTTATCATCAACTTCCATTAATAATTTGTAATTAAGTATTTTATTATCCAATAGAGTTTATTTTTTTGATTATTAAACAATAAAAGATTTATTTAAATATCTATTTTTACAACGCAAAACTAAGCTTTATTGATGAATAATACCATACGTTCTCTTTTCCCAGTTTTAAATTCTTGTACCTATTTAAACACTGCTTATGTAGGGCCTATGTCAATTCAATTATTTGAATACCGAAATAAGTTAGAAAAGGAGTATTTAAGAGAAGGCGATGAGTTTAAAATAGATAGTATTCAAAGGATAGATGATTTTAGAGAAACAATTTCATCATTCATTAATTCTCCAAAAAAAAACACATTTATCACTTCAAACTTTTCGACCGGCTATAGGTATGTTTTAGATCTTATACCAAAAGAATTTAGAGTATTAACATTAAAAAATGATTATAATTCACTTCTTGAAGGACTTGCTGAAAGAGATTTTTTAGTTGATTACGTTCCTATAACATCAGATTTCGAATTTCAAATTGAAAAGCAATTAGATAAAAAAGTATATAGTGTTTTAGCTATATCGGTTGTGCAATTTTTATCTGGAATTAAAGTGAATTTTAAGACTTTAAAGAGAATTAAACAAAAGCACCCTACACTTATTATTATTGGAGATTCAACTCAATTTATAGGTTCAGATTTTTTTGATTTTAATCATTCACCTTTCGATGTTATAATTGGAAGTGGATATAAATGGTTATTAGCTGGTTTTGGAAATGCATACATATCAGTTTCTGACCATTTTTTAAATCAAACAAAATGTTCTTCACAAATTATCTATGATAAAGTTTATGCAGGTCATATTAACTTTTTAGGATCTGCATCTCTTGATTTTGCAATTAAATTTTTACAAAACAATGACTTTAATAATCTTATTAAAATAAAAAATCATTTAGGGACTCTACTTAGAGAAGGATTGAAAGAATTAAATCTTTTAGATCCAATAGTTGAAAAACGAGCTGATCATTCAAGTATATTCACAATTTCAGGAGATCAAAATCTCTATGATAAACTTCAATCCATTGGAATTAGATGTGCATTAAGAGGAAAAGGAGTTAGAGTTGCTGTCCATTTTTATAACCAAGAGTTTGAGATTGATACTTTAATTAAAGTTCTTAAAAAATTAAATTGAAACTGTTCCTTTTATTAATGGATAAGGGTCATAGTCAGTTATTTCAATATCATCATATGTAAAATCCAAAAGATTTTTAATTTTTGGGTTTAATTTTACTTTTGGAAGCTTTTTTGGAGATCTAGATAGTTGCTCTTCAATTTGATTTTTATGATTTGCGTATATATGAGCATCTCCAAAAGTGTGAATAAATTCGCCGGGCTTATATCCTGTAACCTGAGCAAGCATTATTGCGAGTAAAGCATATGAAGCTATGTTGAAAGGAACACCTAAAAAAACATCAGCACTTCTTTGATAGAGCTGAATGGATAGTTTTCCATCAGCTATGTAACATTGAAAAAATGCGTGACAAGGAGGAAGAGCAGCTTTGTTATTCGCCACGTTTACTGAAAAAGAAACAGAAGTATTTGGCATGACACTAGGATTCCAAGCACTGACTATAATTCTACGACTATCAGGATTGACTTTAATGGTTTCAATCATTTGTCTTATTTGATCAATACCTTCACTATTCCAATTTCTCCATTGATGACCATAAACAGGCCCCAAGTCTCCATTTTTATCAGCCCATTCATTCCAGATTCTTACACCATTTTTTTGAAGATAACTTATGTTAGTGTCACCTTTTAAAAACCATAACAATTCATGTATTACAGATTTTATATGAATTTTTTTTGTAGTTAGTAAAGGGAAACCCTTGCTTAGATTAAACCTCATTTGATAACCAAAAACACTTTTTGTTCCAGTTCCAGTTCTGTCAGTTTTTTCAACGCCATTTTTTTGAATATGACGTATAAAATCAATGTATTGTTGCATTAATAAAATTAATATATTTCAAATATACATTGAATGACTAGCTGTTTAAAAAAAATAATAAACAGTTATCAAGATAAAATGAACATACTTTAATTTAAAAACCTTTTTTTAAAATAAGATCACGAATTTTTGCTGCCTTTTCATAATCTTCATTATCAACAAGCTTTTTTAATAGAGTACTAAGCTTTGATGATGAAAAACTTTCTATATTTTCAGGGAGTTTATTTGTTTTTGGATGTTTAACAATTTTTTTCATCCAACTATCTTCTGAAATATCCTTTTTAGAGTTTGTCTTTATGGCTGCAGTAAACCCAGCGGATTTTATAATAGAATCATGAATAAAAATTGGAGCTTTAAATCTTAAAGCCATTGCAATTGCATCCGAAGTTCTAGCATCTATAACTTCCTCAATTTTATCTCGTTCACATATTAGATTAGAAAAAAAGACTCCGTCAACTAACTTGTGAATAATTACTTTTTTTATAATGATATCAAAATAATCAGCAAAGTTTTTAAACAAATCATGTGTTAAAGGTCTTGCAGGTTTAATTTCTTCTTCTAATGCAATTGCAATAGCTTGAGCTTCAAAACCCCCAATTATAACAGGTAACTTTCTATTACCATTAGCTTCACTTAGTATAAGCGCATAAGCACCTGATTGAGTTTCACTATAAGAAATTCCTTTAATTTTAAGCTCTATTAATTTCATTTTCACTTAATAAGTTTCAGAATATTTACAACGAAACTAAATTTAATATCGTATATAAATTACATAAATTTAGGTTTTGTTTATTAAAATCTATAATCAACAGAAAGTTTTAATCAGATTGAAATGTTTAAATTTGCAGTCTTAATCAATTACTTTAAATGAAAATCATACAATTTAGGCAGGCAATAGCCGAGGCAATGACTGAAGAAATGCGTCGAGATGAAACTATTTATTTAATGGGTGAGGAGGTAGCTCAATATAATGGCGCATACAAGGCTTCAAAAGGTATGTTGGAGGAATTTGGGGAGAAACGAATTATAGATACACCTATTTCAGAAGCTGGATTTTCTGGTGTCGGAGTTGGTTCAACCATGACTGGTGCTCGTCCAATAATAGAATATATGACATTTAACTTTGCGTTAGTTGGGATTGATCAAATTATAAATAATGCTGCAAAGATTAGACAAATGTCAGGAGGTCAATTTCCATGTCCAATAGTCTTTAGAGGTCCAACTGGTTCTGCAGGACAGCTTGGAGCTACACATTCACAGGCTTTTGATAATTGGTATGCTAACACACCTGGGTTGAAAGTCATTGTTCCGTCTAATCCGTATGATGCTAAAGGATTACTTAAGGCGGCAATTAGAGATAATGATCCTGTAATATTTATGGAATCTGAACAGATGTATGGAGATAAAGGAGAAGTGCCTGATGGTGAGTATATAATACCGATAGGGGTTGCAGACATTAAACGACCAGGAAATGATGTAACAATTGTTTCGTATGGTAAAATAATTAAAGAAGCTTATAAAGCAGCAGAAATTCTAAATAGTGATAATATTGATTGTGAAATAATTGATCTTAGAACCATAAGGCCAATGGATCACCAGGCAATTTTTGAGTCTGTAAAAAAAACAAATAGATTAGTGATATTGGAGGAGTCATGGCCTTTTGGAAATATCTCAACTGAAATCACCTATCAAGTTCAAAATCAAATTTTTGATTATTTGGACGCGCCTATTGAAAAAATAAATACTGCGGATACACCAGCTCCATTCTCACCTGTTCTTCTGGAGGAATGGTTGCCAAATTCTAAAGATGTTATAAAAGCAGTAAAAAAAGTAATTTATCATAATACTTAATTTCATTATATCTAATTCACGAGTATTCACTATTTTTACGCGCGAAATCAAAAAACTTAATACTATTTTATGGAAGCTAATATAATCTACATACCATTAATTCTTTCTCTTTTAGGCTTAATCTATATGTTTATCAGAGCTAATTGGGTCAGAAAACAAGATGCTGGAAATGAAAGAATGCAAAAAATTTCAACCTCTATTAAAGAAGGAGCTTTAGCTTTTTTACATGCAGAATATCGTCTACTTTTAATTTTTGTAATTATAGCTTCAATAGCTTTATACAGTATCTCTCTTTTAGTTAACACAACTAGCTGGATGATTGTTCCTGCATTTGTTATAGGTGCAGTTTTTTCAGCTCTTGCCGGAAATATTGGTATGCGAATTGCTACTGAGGCAAATACTAGAACTGCAGAAGCTGCAAAAACAAGCTTACCCAAAGCATTACAAGTTTCTTTTGGTGGAGGAACTGTTATGGGGCTTGGAGTAGCAGGGTTAGCTGTGTTTGGTTTAACAATTTTATTTTTATTTTTTACGACTCAATTCATGGAGGGAAGTGGTTCTTTTTATGATAAAATGACTGTAGTTTTAGAAACTTTAGCTGGCTTCTCTCTTGGCGCTGAATCAATAGCTCTTTTTGCTCGTGTAGGTGGAGGAATTTACACTAAAGCAGCTGATGTAGGAGCAGATTTAGTAGGTAAAGTAGAAGCAGGAATTCCAGAGGATGATCCACGTAATCCAGCTACTATTGCTGATAATGTTGGAGATAATGTAGGAGATGTTGCTGGTATGGGTGCTGACTTATTTGGTTCTTATGTTGCTACAGTATTAGCAGCTATGGTACTAGGAAATTATCTTATACGTGACATGTCCGTTGACAATCAATTTACAGATGCTTTTAATAATATGGGCCCTATATTATTACCAATTGTTATTGCTGGAATAGGAATTTTAGCATCAATTATTGGAACTTTTTTCGTTAAAATTTCAGATAATGACGCTAAAGAATCAAAAGTTCAAGCAGCTTTGGATCTAGGTAATTGGGCCTCAATAGGAATAACTCTTATTGCAAGTTATTTTCTAATTGATTGGATGCTTCCAGAGACTATGAAAATGATGTTTTTTGGTGAAGGTTATAAAGAAGTTTCTTCAATAAATGTATTTGGCGCAGCATGTATTGGTCTTGCGGTTGGAGCTTTAATATCAATGGTTACATCTTATTATACAAGTCTTGGAAAAAAACCAGTTCTTGATATTGTTAAGAATAGTTCGACAGGTGCTGCCACCAATATAATTGCTGGTTTAGCAGTTGGAATGAAATCAACGTTTTTGTCAGTTATTCTTTTTGCTTCAGCTATATATGGTTCTTATACTCTTGCTGGTTTTTATGGAGTAGCTCTTGCTGCTTCTGCAATGATGGCAACAACAGCAATGCAATTAGCAATAGATGCTTTTGGACCCATAGCTGATAATGCTGGTGGAGTTGCTGAAATGAGCGAACTTCCAAAAGAAGTTAGAGAGCGAACAGATATTCTAGATTCTGTAGGAAATACTACTGCTGCTGTTGGTAAAGGTTTTGCAATTGCATCTGCAGCTTTAACAGCATTAGCATTATTTGCAGCTTATGTAACTTTTACAGGAATTGATGGAATCAATATTTTCAAAGCTGATGTTTTAGCTATGTTATTTGTAGGAGCAATGATTCCTGTTGTTTTCTCTGCTTTAGCGATGCAGTCTGTTGGAAAAGCAGCAATGGAAATGGTTGAAGAAGTTCGTAGACAGTTTAGAGAGATTCCTGGTATTCTGGAGGGAACTGGAACTCCTGAATATGCAAAGTGTGTTGATATTTCAACAAAAGCGGCTCTAAAAGAAATGTTACTACCAGGTCTAATTACTATAATCACTCCGGTATTTATTGGTTTATTATTTGGAGCAGAACCTTTAGGAGGGTATATGGCAGGAGTTTGTGTAAGTGGTGTCATGTGGGCTATTTTTCAAAATAATGCTGGTGGAGCTTGGGATAACGCAAAAAAATCATTTGAGGCAGGAGTTGAGATCAATGGCGAAATGACTTTTAAAGGATCCGACGCTCATAAAGCTGCAGTTACGGGTGATACAGTCGGTGATCCATTTAAAGACACTTCTGGCCCATCAATGAATATTTTAATTAAACTTACTTGTCTTATCGGATTGGTTATTGCCCCACTTTTGGGAGATCATGATGATTCTAATTCGATTGCTTTACTGGCGAATATTGAAAATATTGAATTTAAGGTTAATAAAAACGATACAGATAAAGAAGCTTTTTCAATAAATATAAAAGCTGAAAATGACAATCTTGATACTGCTATAGAAGTTACAATTTCAGGAACAGAGGAAGAGGTATGGAAAGCTTTACATAGTATGACCCCTGAAATAGATGAAATACTTGAACTAGGACAATAATTTTATAGAGTTAAACAATTTTTAATAATTTCTTATCGATTTCTTTTATGATATTTTTTAAATCTTCGTCATTATTAACAAAATCAATATCGTCTACATCTATTATTAATAATTCTCCTTTATCATAAGTTGAAATCCAAGCCTCATATCTCTCGTTTAATCTATTTAAATATTCTATACTTATTGAGTTTTCAAATTCACGACCTCTTTTATGAATTTTACTAACTAGGTTTGGAATTGAACTCCTAATATATATTAACAAATCTGGAGGCGAAACTGTACTTTCCATTAGTTCAAAAAGTGATCTATAATTTTGAAAATCTCTTTGATTTATTAACCCCATAGAATGTAAGTTAGGAGCAAAAATAAAAGCATCCTCATAGATGGTTCTATCTTGAATAACAGTCTTATTTAATTTTTTATTATGTAAAATTTGACTAAACCTACTTTTTAGAAAGTAGATTTGAAGATTAAATGACCACCTTTCCATATGATTATAAAAATCATCTAAATATGGATTGTCAATTACGTCTTCAAAATTCGCTTCCCATTTATAATGGTTGGCAAGAAGCTCGGTAAGACTTGTTTTTCCAGCACCAATATTTCCAGCTACAGATACTTGCATTTTATTAAAGTTGTTTAGTGATTAATTATAATTTATTTTTTTTAATCGTAGATAATGCAAAATACAGATATTTTTATTTAAAAATTAGTAATTAAGTCTTAAAAATCAATTTTGTTGTTTAATAAATAAATTGTAGTTTTGCGTGCTAACGAGGAAGGATTTGACTGATTGCAGCCTCTATAAAAAATTGCTAAAGCAGTGTTGCTTTTCTCACATTTGTGATCAAATTCTTCCGAAAAGCAAAATAATTATGTCATATTTTTTTACATCTGAATCAGTGAGTGAGGGGCATCCCGATAAAGTTGCGGATCAAATATCTGACGCACTTTTAGATAATTTTCTCGCTTTTGATCAAGAAAGCAAAGTAGCTTGTGAAACACTTGTAACAACCGGTCAAGTTGTATTGGCTGGAGAAGTTAAGAGCAATACATATATTGACGTTCAGGATATAGCAAGAAGAACTATAAATAAAATTGGATATACAAAAGGAGAATATCAATTCAGTGGAGATTCTTGTGGTGTAATATCCCTAATTCATGAACAATCACAGGATATAAATCAAGGAGTTGATAAAAACATTAAACAAGATCAAGGTGCCGGTGATCAAGGAATAATGTTTGGGTACGCATGTAATGAGACGGATAATTATATACCCTTGGCTTTAGATTTATCTCATCAAATCTTGAAGGTTTTGGCCGATTTCAGAAGAGATAACACTTATATTAAGTATTTAAGGCCAGATGCTAAATCACAAGTTACTATAGAATACGATGATAATCACAAGCCTATTAGAATTGACACTATTGTTGTTTCTACACAACACGATTCTTTTGATTCTGATGATGATGCAATGCTGTCTAAAATCAAATCAGACATAATTAAAATTGTTATACCTAAAGTATTTGAAAACCAACCCGATCATATAAAACTGTTATTAAATGATTCAATTAAATATCACATTAATCCGACAGGAAAATTTGTTATTGGCGGACCTCATGGAGACACAGGTTTGACGGGGCGAAAAATTATAGTTGACACCTATGGAGGTAAAGGCGGTCATGGCGGAGGAGCTTTCAGTGGAAAAGATCCGAGTAAGGTAGATAGATCAGCAGCATATGCTGCAAGACATATTGCTAAAAATATAGTAGCAGCAGGAGTTGCGGATGAAGTCATGATTCAATTGAGTTATGCTATTGGAGTATCTTCTCCAACGTCAATTTTAGTTGATACTTATGGTAAGTCAAAAGTAAATCTTTTTGATTCTGAAATTTCAGAAAAGCTATCAACAATATTTGATTTAACACCATACGGCATTGAGAAAAGATTAAAATTAAGAAATCCAATTTATTTTGAAACAGCTGCATATGGTCATATGGGGCGCTCGCCTCGAACATTAATTAAAAATTTTGATTCTCCTTACAGTGGTAAGGTTTCAAAAGAGGTGGAATTATTTACTTGGGAAAAATTAGATTATATAAATAAAATTAAAAAAACATTTCAATTATGAGTTATCAAATAGAAACTAATGCGCTTCATGCAGGGCATGAAACCAAACAAACACAGGGAACAAGAGCTGTTCCTATATATCAGTCAACATCATATGAGTTTAATGATACAGACCACGCTGCTAAGCTATTTTCCTTAGCTGAGCCAGGATATATTTATACAAGGTTAAATAATCCAACAAATGATATTCTTGAACAAAGATTAGCTACTTTAGAAGGAGGAATTGCCGCAGTATCTACTGCTTCAGGAACTTCAGCTATCGCTACAACATTACTCATTCTTCTTAAATCAGGAGACCATATTGTAGCTTCTAATAGCTTATATGGGGGAACATATAACATGTTGAGTAATACTCTTTCTAGATTTGGAATAACAACTACTTTTGTTGATCCGGATAATCCAATAAATTTTAAATCTGCAGTTAAAGAAAATACTAGAGTCTTTTTTGCTGAATCACTTGGAAATCCAAAACTTGATGTTATTGATTTACAAGCAATCTCTGAACATGCAAAAGAAGCTAAGGTTCCTTTTATTGTTGATAATACTGTAGCTACACCTTGTTTGCTTAATCCAATTAAATATGGAGCAAATATTGTTATTCATTCAACAACTAAGTATATTAATGGAAATGGTACTGCATTGGGCGGTATTATTATAGATGCAGGTACTTTTGATTATGGAAATGGATTATTTCCAGAATTTAATGAACCATCCCCTAGCTATCATGGACTTAATTATCATGAAGCACTTGGGCCAGCTGCTTTTATTGCAAGAATAAGAGTAGAAGGTTTAAGAGATTTAGGAGCTGCCGCAAGTCCTTTTAATAGCTTCCAGACTATACAAGGATTAGAAACTTTACCAGTTAGAATAGATACACACTCTGCAAATGCACTTATTATTGCTGTTTGGCTTGAGAGTCAGGAAGAAGTAGCTTGGGTAAATTATCCTGGCTTGTCTTCAAGTAAATATAACCAGCTAGCAAAGAAATATTTACCTAAAGGTCAAAGCGGAATAGTTACTTTTGGTTTTAAAGGGGGTTTTGATGCAGCAAAAAAAGTTATAGATAACACAAAAATATTTTCATTATTGGCCAATATTGGTGATTCAAAGTCTATAATAATTCACCCAGCCAGTACAACTCATCAACAACTTTCTCCAGAGGAGCAGGAAACTACAGGAGTAACTAATGATCTAATTCGTCTATCTGTAGGTCTCGAAAATGTTGATGATTTAATTGAAGATTTAAAACAAGCGATAGCTTAATTAGATTTTTAAATTGGATCCAAAACAATTAAATTATTTAGATGTTGATAGGTTAGAGGGACAAATTAAAGTCCCTCTAACCTATCATTTATCTGGTCCGAAAATCGGCATAGCTCCTATTGTTTTGATTAATCATCCTTTGACAGCAAATGCTATATTTTCTGGTGTTGATGGTTGGTGGAATGAAATAGTAGGACCAAATAAAGTTATTGATACAAATATATATACTGTAATTTCATTTAATATACCTGGAAATGGAATTGATCCTTACAAGTGGGAATTTATTGAAAAAATTCACACTGGACATATTGCAAAACTTTTTATAAATGGATTAAAAAAATTAGGAATTACTAATCTATATGCAGTAATAGGAGGTTCAATTGGAGGAGGAATTTCATGGGAAATGGTAGTATTATCACCAAAACTGTGCAAAAACTTAATACCTATTGCTTCGGATTGGAAATCAACAGACTGGCTAATAGCAAATGCATTTATTCAAAACAGAATATTAAATAATTCAAATGACCCTATTAGAGATGCTAGAATGCATGCAATGTTATTTTATAGAACGCCAGAATCATTTAGTAGGCGATTTGCTAGGAGTAAAAATGAACAAAGTGACATGTTTAATATTGAAAGTTGGTTATTACATCATGGTCAAGTATTAAAAGATAGATTTACTTTTAACGGATATCTAACTGTTAATCATTTACTTGGGACTATTGATATTTTAAGAAATAATCAAAATTTTGATGTTTTAATTGAGCCAATATCAGCAGAAATTCACCTTATTTCTGTTGATTCTGACTTGTTATTCATAGCTAATGAAGATAAGATTACGTTTGAAAGACTTAAAAAATTAGAAAAAAAATGTTCTTATTCTGAGATAAAATCAGTTCATGGTCACGATGCATTTTTAATTGAAAATAAGCAGGTAGAAACTATTTTAAGTACTATTTTTAAAAAATAAATTAATTGAAATGAAAGTAATTTTAGAAAGAATAAATAACGATTATTTATTTGAAGTAGCTAATTCAAATGGACATAGAGTTTTATTAGACAATAACTCTAAAACTAAAGGAAGTGTTAAAGGTATTAGTCCAATGGAATTATTACTTATGGGTTTGGCAGGATGTAGTAGTATTGATATAGTTACAATTTTGAGTAAACAAAAAATTACGCCAACGTCTATAAAGATGGAAGTGAATGGAGAAAGAACTCCAGGGGCAATTCCTGCTTTATTTCATACAATTAATGTTAAGGTTATTTTAGAAGGAGATTTTTTACCTGAAAAGGCACAACGGTCTGTAGACTTATCATTTGAAAAGTATTGTTCAGTTTCCAAAACTTTAGAGCATACTGCTAAAATTAATTATACTGTATTTTTAAATGGAAAAAAAATATAGTGAAAGCTAACTTTTAGTTAGATTTTTAAACATTTCTTCAAGTGTTTCATTTTTGTGTTGAAGGTTAAGGATTTTCAAATTATTATCATGGGCAAAATCGAAGACTTTAGTTCTTTGGTCCTCATTTGTTTTGAATAAAATCTCGTATTCAAAATCAAAGGTGTTCTTGACATTTTTAACAAACGGAAGTCTTGCTAGTGCTTCTGCTTCAATTCTGTAATCAAATGTAACTTTTATAATTTGTTGATCTGGATTTCTGAGTTTTTCTAAAGATGAGTCTAGAATGATTTTTCCTCTATGAAGAAGAATTACCCTAGTGCATAGTGCTTCAACTTCTTGTAAAATATGAGTTGAAAATAAAACAATTTTTTCTTTACCCAATTTTTTAATTAACTCACGAATTTCTATTATTTGATTTGGATCTAGCCCAGTGGTTGGTTCATCTAAAATTAAAAGCTTAGGGTCATGAATTATCGAAGCAGCTAAACCAACTCTTTGTTTATATCCCTTTGATAGCTTTTCAATTTTATGGTTTTTATAATCATTTAAACCTATAATAGAAATTATTTTTTCAAGGTTAGCAGTTTTTATTTTATATAATTTGGAAATAAATAATAAATATTCTGATACGTAAAGTTCATTATACAGTGGATTGTTTTCTGGAAGATAGCCAGTGATTTGTTGAACATATTTAAGCTTGTTTCTTAAATTAATTCCATTAAAAGAAATATTTCCTTTCCATTTTGTATTAATTCCTGTCAAAATTTTCATTAGTGTTGTTTTTCCAGCACCATTAAGACCTAGAAGACCGATAATTTCACCTTTTTCACACTTCAATGAAAGATTTGATAAAACTTTTCTATCACCGTAGCTTTTTTCAATATTTTGAATTAAAAGTCCCATTATTTTGTCAGTAAAAATATACGATTTATACTAAAAAGAGACCTAATTAGATGGTTATCTATGAATATATTGCGAAATATCAATTAAAAACTTGTTTATTTCAAAAGTGCTTTTAAATTTGTAGTAATAAAAAAACAAATGAAAATTAATTTTTTTTACTATAATAACTTTTTCTACTTCTTTTCAGAAGAATGAGGGGCATTGTAAAAAGATAAATAGATATACATATAGTCCTGAATAAATCAGGACTTTTTTTTGTTATATGACACATATAAATAAAATAGCGATTCAAGGAGTAGAGGGCTCATTTCATGATGCGGTTGCTCAATCTTACTTTAATAAAAATATTAATATACATTGTTGTAGTACTTTTGATGAATTGGTGAATTCAATTTTAAATAAAGATTCACATCAGGGTGTTATGGCCATTGAAAATTCAATAGCAGGATCTATAATACCGAATTATGCATTAATTGATCAAAATAATCTTCAAATAGTTGGTGAATATTATTATCAAATTCAGCACTCTCTATTAGCTTTACCTGGACAAAATATTAAAGAAATTTTTGAGGTTCATTCTCACCCTATGGCACTTTTACAGTGCAAAGACTTTTTTTTAAAACACCCTCACATAAAGTTAGTTGAATCTGACGATACTGCTGACTCAGCTCGGGAAATTTATAAAAAGACAATATATAAAAGAGCAGCTATTGCAAGCAATGTTGCTGCTGAACTTTATAATTTGAATATACTTGAAGAATCTATACAAACGATAAATAATAATGTAACTCGTTTTGTTATTGTTCAAAAGGAATCACCTTTAAAAATAGTTAATTATAATAAAGTTGCTCTAAAATTTATTTTAGATCATAAGCGAGGAAGTTTAGCAACTGTTTTAAATGTTATGAGTGATTGTAAACTAAACTTAACAAAGATTCAGTCTCTTCCAATAATAGAAACACCAGGCAAGTATTCATTTTTTGTTGATGTAACTTTTGATTCTTCAACTTATTTTGAAAAAGCACAATCTATTCTAGAAATTATGGCATTGGAGGTTAAAGTTTTAGGTAAGTATAGTAATGGAAAAAATTAATATGACTGCAAATAGATTAAATAGAGTTAAAGAGTATTATTTCTCTACCAAGTTGAGAGAGGTTACTTCACTTATTAAAATGGGAAAACCAATTATAAATATGGGTATTGGAAGTCCTGATTTATTTCCTTCTAAAGACGTTATTTCTTCTTTATTGGAGAGTATTAATCATCCTCAAGCACATCAGTATCAGAACTATCAAGGTATTCCTGAATTAAGACAAGCCATTTCCGATTTTTATAAATCACACTATAGTGTAATCTTAAATTCAGATAGTGAAGTTCTCCCATTAATTGGATCTAAAGAGGGTATAATGCATATCAGCATGGCTTTTTTAAATCCGGGGGATCATGTTTTAATACCTAATCCAGGATATCCTACTTATTCTTCAGTTACAAATTTGTTAGAGGCAAAACCGATTTCATATGATTTGAAAGAATCTAATGGGTGGTTGCCTGACATTAAGAAGTTGGAGGAAATGGATTTGTCCAAAGTTAAGATAATGTGGATGAATTATCCTTATATGCCTACAGGAGCTGAAGCAGATGATAGTTTTTTTGATAAAATTATCTTATTTGCCAAAAAAAATAAAATTTTAATAGTTAATGATAACCCTTATAGTTTTATACTAACAAAATCACCAAGAAGTTTCTTGTCAAGAAAAGGTGCTTTGGAAGTTGGTATGGAGCTTAATTCCTTAAGTAAGTCATTTAATATGGCCGGTTGGAGAGTAGGAATGTTACTTGGAAACTCTTCCAATATAGAGTCGATATTAAAGGTTAAGTCTAATATGGATTCAGGAATGTTTTATGGTATTCAAAAAGGGGCTATTAAAGCATTAAGTCAAAATAATGAATGGTTTAATAGTTTGAATGATGTGTATTTTGAGCGAAGAGAAATTGCATGGAGAATAGCAGAAAAATTAAAAACTACTTATGATAAAAATGCAGTTGGTCTTTTTGTTTGGGCAAAACTCCAGGACAGCATTCTAAACTCAGATGTTTTACTTGATGATTTACTTTACAAAAAAAATATTTTTATAACTCCCGGTAAAATATTTGGATCAGAAGGGAATAGATTCATAAGAATTTCATTATGTATAGAAAAAACAAAATTAAAAGAAGCACTTAACCGTTTGTAAGTATGAGAATAGGAATTGCAGGTATAGGTTTAATAGGAGGTTCTTTAGCTATACAGTTGAGGAAAACGATTAAAAATTCAACAATCTTAGGCTATGATTCGTCAGAGTTACATTTAAATCAAGCACTTGATTCAAAGTTGATTGATGAAATAATTACCGAAAAGGATTTTGTTAATTTAGATGTTCTTTTACTTGCTTATCCTGTTAAACAAATTACTAATCAACTATCATCCATTTTAGATTCAGTTAGTGACAAAACACTTGTAATTGATTTTGGATCTACAAAATCTAGAATTTGTAGAACTATTTCTTCTCATCCAAAACGTTCTCAATTTCTAGCCACACATCCTATAGCCGGTACAGAGTTTTCTGGTCCATTGGCTGCAAATGAAAACTTGTTTAATGGTAAAGTTCAAATAATATGTGAATCAGATAAAACTAATAGAAATCTATTAAATTGGGCTTTAGATTGGTTTAAAACTATTGGAATGGTTTTAAAGGAAATGAATCCTGAGGATCATGATAAACATATTGCTTACGTGTCACATTTGTCTCATATCTCTTCTTTTATTCTCGGACAAACAGTCTTAGAAAAAGAAAAAGATGAATCTGCTATCTTTGCTATGGCTGGAAGTGGATTTGCATCAACTGTAAGACTTGCAAAAAGTTCTCCAGATACATGGAGTTCTATTTTTGAAGAAAACAAAGAGAATATTCTTGAAACATTAAAGCATTATCTATCTAATCTAGAGGAATTTAAGTTTCTTTTAGAAAATGAAAATTACAAAAAAATACACAAAACAATTGAAAAAACTAATGCTATTAAAAGTGTTTTGAAAGGAATTAAAAACTGAGTATTAAATAAAAAAAGTATTAAAATGAAAAATGAAACTAATTTAAAAAAATGGCTTACAGATTTTAAACTTGAACATCCTTTAGTTATTGCAGGTCCATGTAGTGCAGAAACCGAAGAACAAGTTTTAAAATCAGCTCATGAACTAAAAGACACAGATGTTACTGTTTTTAGATCAGGGATTTGGAAACCTAGAACTCGACCAGGAAATTTTGAAGGTGTTGGAGCTATTGGATTAGGATGGCTTAAAAAAGTTAAAGAGCAAACAGGTCTTTTGATAGCTACTGAAGTTGCCAATACACATCATTGTAAGCTTGCATTAGAGGCTGATGTTGATGTTTTGTGGATTGGAGCAAGATCAACAGTAAGTCCATTTATAGTTCAGGAAATCGCAGACGCTTTGAATGGAACTGATAAAATTGTTTTGGTAAAAAACCCTGTAAATCCAGATCTTGATTTATGGCTTGGAGGTATTGAAAGATTATATAAATCTGATATTAAAAAACTGGGTGTCATTCATCGTGGTTTTTCAACTTCAGGTAAGTCGAAGTATAGAAATCAACCTGAATGGCAAATTGCAATAGAATTACAAAATAAATTTCCAGATTTACCAATAATATGCGATCCTTCTCATATTTCAGGTAGAAGAGATCTTATTTTTGATATTGGTCAAAGAGCATTGGATTTAAATTTTGATGGCCTAATGGTTGAATCACATTGTGACCCTGATAATGCCTGGAGTGATGCAAAGCAACAAATAACTCCTAAAACTTTGATTCAGTATATGAAAGATTGGAGAATTAGAAAGTTAACAACTAGAGAAGAGGGCTATCAAAGCGGGTTGAAAAATCTAAGAGCAAAAATTGATGTAATTGATCAAACAATGCTTGATTTACTTGGTGATAGAATGAAAGTTGCTGAAAGTATTGGTGAGTTGAAAAAGACAAAAAATGTTGCAGTTCTTCAAAATAAAAGGTGGAATGAAATCCTAGGTAAAATGATACTTGAGGGCGAGGAAAGAGATTTAAGTGAAGAATTTATTTTAAGAATTTTTAAAGCAATTCATCAAGAATCTATAAATCATCAAGAAACTATTTTTAATAGTTAAGTGTCTCAATCATTTTGACAACGATTCTTTTATTAAAGAACAAGCTTTTTTAATCTGCTGT
>Ga0209089_10000343_pt1 | contig 43721 bp, 47 predicted proteins | sample ArcticOcean_MG_C_FD_187431 | JGI IMG/M metagenome (GOLD analysis project Ga0209089, IMG submission 187431) | Marine microbial communities from western Arctic Ocean - ArcticOcean_MG_CB2_150 (SPAdes) (version 2) | ecosystem: Environmental > Aquatic > Marine > Oceanic | place: Arctic Ocean: Canada...
GTACCTCTTGCGCCAATTATAGTATGTTGCATCGCTGATGCCTGCTGATCGGCAAGCCATCTCTACACTGCTACCAGACGCCAGACTGAGCTCTATCTGACGCAGCAGGTTCAATACATCTTCATCGGAATATCGCTTCCTTGCCATCCAAATACCTCCACACCTTCGTAAAATATCACGAATTACGTGGCACAGTTATAGGGGGGCAGGACAATTTGCGTCTTGGTGGCGGGTTTTGTGTCCAACGTTCCGTGCAAACAAATTAGAGCACCAACCACGCGATGGGCCGAAAGCGTCTCGAGGGCGATATCGAGATAATATGAATAGTCCAATTGGCGCGCATCCGCCAGTAAGCTTACACCCGCCCCATTAAGATCGAAAATCACTCGATCCCGCGCGTCACCAACCGTTCGCGGGATTGGGTTCGCTATATTTGAAGGCTGGTGGACGCGATGTTCACCGCGCTGCATGACCTGAAGCGAACCAGCGGGCTTACCAAGCCCCGGTCCGGCTCGGTCTATATACTCAACCAGAAGATGCATGGGTCGGAGGAGATCACGATGACGGTCGCAGTTCTCGGACACCCGTAAAGCCCAGTGCTAAATCCGCGCTCAGGGCTGGTCAATTGTCGCTATCATTCACCAATCCGAGCCCGGACAATCAATTTCACTTTATCTTTTCGCGCCAACCCCTAAATTCGGAACAATCATTCAATGCGTTCGCAAAGGAGGCCGCTCGTGGAAGCCATAGATCTGTTGACCACCCGCCGCTCGGTCCTCGCTCGCCAGCTGGGGGAGCCGGGGCCAAGCCAGGACGCCTTGAACCGGATCCTCGAAGCGGGAATGCGAGTGCCTGACCACGGTAAGATTGGGCCCTGGCGGATCCAGGTGATCAATAAGGCCGGCCAGGCGGCTCTCGGCGACCTCTGCGCCAAGCTTTACCAGGACGAGCATGACAAGCGGGCTAATGCCAAAATGGTTGAATTCGAGCGTGAGCGTCCGGCCCGGACCCCGGTCCTGCTGGTGGTGACCGCGCGGATCGAGGTGCCGCACACAATCCCGGAACTGGAACAAAGACTGTCCGGCGGTGCGCTTTGCATGAACATTTTAAACGCAGCTCACGCGCTCGGCTTTGGCGCTCAGTGGTTGACCGAGTGGCCGGCTTTCAACGACGAGGTGAAAGCGATGCTCGGCCATGAGCCGTCGGTCGACATTATCGGCTTCATCTATATCGGGACCCCGACCCAGGAACCGAAGCCTCGGGATCGCCCGGCGCTGGAAACCGTGGTCAGTGAATGGTCCGGACCGGCGGCCTGATCTAAACCGATCGAGCTCAGATCTATTCCAGCGTTTTCGTCATTTCGATGCAGTCCACGTCCTGGCCGGCGACGTCGCCGACGAAGCGCCCAGCCTCGCTGTAGCCGAGCGCCACGTAAAAAGCGTGGGCTGATACAACACTGAAGACCTCGGACCCGACCCGCAACCGGGAAAACCCCAGGGAGTGGGCCTGCGCCTCGGCCGCCATCATCAGAGCCCGCCCAACGCCCTGGCGTTTGACCGCCGGGTCAACATGCAGCGAGGTTACCTCGTCGCCCGCCAGATGCGCGAACCCGACGACGGCGCCGTCAATCGTCGCCGCCAGACGATCACGGTCAGTATCCTCGGCCGACCTGATCAGCGGTCCGTCCCCCGCTGCTCCCGGTCACCGTCGCGCGCCTGCTCGTGGCGGTGACAAACGGCCTGGATCTTGTTGCCGTCGGGGTCGCGAACATAAGCGCCATAATAACCAGGATGGTATTGCGGCCGCGGTCCGGGAGGCCCCTCATCGGCGCCACCATGAGCCAGCGCCGCTGCATAGAAGGCATCGACGGCGGCTCGGTCGGGCGCCAGGAAGGCGACATGGCCGCCATTGCCAACACTGGCCGGCTGGCGATTGAACGGCGCAAGGATCCACATCTGCGCACTGGCCGGCGCGCCATAGCCAGTGTGGCCGTGCCCCTCGGCAAAGCGACGATGACCGAGGGTCAAGAGCACCGCGTCATAGAAACACCGCGCTCGGTCCATGTCGTTGGTTCCAACCGTCACGTGACTGAACATTGCATCCATCCTTTTGCCCACATCCTTGGGCCGCATCCTTGGGCCACATCCCTGGGTAGCATCAAAAACGCCCCGCATTCTAGAGATCCACGCACGGTTTTCCGGCAAAGGCATCCCACCGCATCGAACACCAACCGTTCTTCGACAATCGCAGGATGGGGCGGATTTTTAGGCCATTTAACGCCGCTCCTATTCCAACAACCGAGAAAACCTCCCTCATTTTGATCCTGTCGAAGGCCGCCGTCTCCCACTCAGTGCCAAAAAACACGAAAACCACAAACCACAAATCCGCCAACCTGCTAAGCTAGCGACCCGTCCGCATCTCATCCGGAGGCGAGCCATGACCATCACGACCCCAAACTCAGCCGGTTGGCGCGACCACCCTCGTTATCCCGACCCGGCCATTGAAATTCTTGATCCCCGGTTCGAAAAATACCGCATTTTCAGCGCCGCGGTGGAGCGGTTGTATACCGGATGCCGTTGGTCCGAGGGGCCGGTATATTTTGCCGATGGCCGGTATCTGTTGTGGTCCGACATTCCCAATCAGCGAATTCTGAAATGGGAAGAGGAGACCGGCGCGGTTAGCATCTATCGCAGGCCAACGAATTGGGGCAACGGCAACACCCGTGATCGGCTGGGCCGGCTGATCACCTGCGAGCATGGCCGCCGAGTCACCCGAACCGAAATCGACGGCTCGATCACCGTGTTGGCCGATAGCTGGCGTGGTAAGAAGCTGAACTCACCCAATGACGTGGTGGTGAAGTCCGATGGCTCAGTCTGGTTCACCGACCCAATCTTCGGCATTCTCGGCAACTATGAGGGCGTGAAAAGCGAGCCGGAGATTGACCAATACGTGTTCCGCATCGACGGCGAAACCAACGCGATGAGCATTGTCGCTGAGGGCGTGCTCGGGCCGAACGGCCTGTGCTTCAACCCAGACGAGACGATCCTCTATGTCGTTGAATCCCGCGGCGAGCCGAACCGCAAGATTCTGGCCTATGACATCGGCTCGGATGGGGTGACCTTATCGAACAAGCAGGTGCATATCGATGCCGGGCCGGGCGGCACGCCGGACGGGATGCGCTGCGATGTCGACGGCAATCTGTGGTGCGGCTGGGGCATGGGTAGCGCCGCGCTTGACGGGGTAAATGTCTACGCCGCCGATGGCGACAAGATCGGCCGCATCGCCCTGCCGGAACGCTGCGCCAATGTCTGTTTTGGCGGCCCGATGCGCAACCGATTGTTCATGGCCGCCAGCCAGTCTCTGTATGCGGTATATGTAAATACCCAGGGCGTTAAGGGCGGGTGAAAAGCGTGTATCATCTCTTAGGCTGCTTCCAGAGACGGGGCAAAAGGAGACTTTTGTGCGGAAGAGCGAAAACGCTGAAGCGGCGTTCTTGGAAACCTTTTCAATTTAGTACAGGCAGCTACCTGCGATCACTGCTCGCTCAATGAGGATAATCCTGAACCCCGCATTCTTAGTCATATGAGAAAGAAAGGGGAACGGAAACGGGACGAGTTTATACTCAGACGGTCGATGAGGCGAAGCTGCCCCGTGCAGGTCGCATCCAGGGTGAACGCGCCCTCGCTGGCCTGCAGGGTAATCCGGCCCTCCGTTTCGCACTCCATCACCTCGGTCTCGCGTTCCTTGCCGCGTGCGGTAAACATTACCCGGCTGCCGGCGCGCAACGACTGACCGTCGATCGAGCGCATACTCTGGATGCCGGGCATCCAGGCCGGCATGCGGTCGGTCTGACTAAGATGCGACCAAACGGCCGCGATCGCCGCTTCGATCCAGATATCTGCTTTAAACATTGCCTGCGCCTTGATCGTGCCCGCGGTGAATTGAGGGCCACACCGCCGGGCCGTTATCCAGCAGCCTTACGGATCAGAAACTCAATCCGCTCGCCTTCCTCAGCTATGTCGAGCAACTCATGTCCGCTGGTGTTACAGAAATGCTTGAAATCAAGTGGGGAGGCCGGGTCAGTCGAGATGACCCGGATCTGAGCGCCCGCACCGAGACCCTTGATCGCCTTACGCGCCTTTAGCACCGGCAATGGGCATTTCAACCCGCTTGCATCGACAAGGGTGATATCCTCGCTCATCGCGTCGCCTCCGATGTCCGTATTTATCTGCTTATGGCGTGATTTGATCGTATCGCCAAGGGTCTTGCCATCCAATCCCGCCATGCGCCAACACACCCGAACCGCGTTACCCACAGGATATCAGCGCGGCTGGGAATTCAAATCAGCACGGCGCGCGACAAGCGCAAGGACGACACCCGATAAATTCCCGGTCATGGAACGGAAACAGCAATGATTCCAAGTTACTCTCAGGAGATTCTCAACCCGCGCCTAGCCTGTGGATAAATCGAGAACGGCAGAAATCCTCGTCTCGCCCTACAGCAACCGGTTTCCGTGTTTTAGAAAGAAAAATAACATTTAGCATTAAGAATGAAACTATTTTTAGAGAATTTCCGATCAAATGAAAACCAATATTTATCCACAATCCTTGCACAATCGCGCGTCTGATCACCCAAAATTATCATTAACCCAATATTAATAAGGAATTAAGACCCCCGATCGGCAACTCTCCCGTCATAACCCTAACCCTCACATCAAACCGTCAACCATAGGGACAAGCAAGCCAGCCAAAAAAGGGGTCAATCAGCGACGCATGGTCTAGCTACGCAACCCGGGCGGCATCACCGTGGCGGTTATCGAAAACCGCGCCGGTTGAACCCTGGTCCGCGCCAGCCCGCGGACATCCGGCAGCTCGCCAGCATCCAGCGCAGAACGTCGTCGAATAGGTATACGCCTTACTCGACATCGCCGGCGACACGCGCGGCGCGCCACATCGCACCGGCGACGGAAAGCGGCGACAGCGGCAGATCAGCATCGCCTTTCACCCCGTCCTGACGTCCCCGCTACAGCGGATGATCCAGAGCACCAACTCGCTACAAGCTTATATCCAAGCCGATCCGGCGCTCCGCCCAGATCACTGCATAGGACAGGCCGCCGCCAAGCACGCTCACCCTGAGGACCTGGCGGCATTCCATCCGTCGGGCGACCACCACTAGATCGGCCGGGTTGGCCAGATGCACCGCCAGATACCGGGGCATCCGGTCGCGGTGCGCGCCGGCGAGCACGTGATCAAACCGGACCGCGAGAAAACGTTCGACCGCCGCACCGACAGAGGCGCCGTCGGAAGAACCAGGACAGAAGTTGACGGATCGCGCAAAAAAGCGTTGGAGGGCCGCTGGCCGGACCCAGCGCCATCGCTACCAATTTCTGGCCGATGCCCCGCGTAAGCGCATTACGGGACAAAATTCGCTTAAATCTATCGGCGCGCCGCCACCGCTTGCGCCAGTACGCAAAGAATTTCGAACATGATCGTCGCCCCCGCCATCGCCGTCAGACCGGATGGGTCGAACGGTGGTGCGACTTCGACGACATCAGCGCCGATCAAATCCAGTCCCGCCAGTCCCCGCACTAGCAATAGCCCCTCCAACGAGGAAAACCCGCCGATTTCGGGGGTTCCGGTACCCGGTGCGAAGGCTGGGTCCAGAGCATCAATATCGAAGGAAAGATAGGTCGGCCCGTCGCCGACCACACGGCGGGCCTCCGCGAGCACCGCATCAACCCCCATGGCGTGCGCCTCGTGCATTTGGATCACCCGCATGCCGCTGTCGTAGCTGAATTTCCATTGGTCCGGGTCGTTAAGACTGCCGCGAATACCGATCTGCACGGTCCGCTTCGGATCAAGAAATCCTTCTTCGACCGCCCGCGAGAACGGCGCGCCATGATGAAATCGCGAACCCAAATGGCCCTCGCCGGTATCACAATGAGCATCGATATGAACCATACCAACCGGGCGATCTGCTCCCAGAACCCGTAAAATCGGTAGCGAAATCGAATGGTCTCCCCCTACCGCAAGCGGTAACACCCCAGCGACTTTCAGCGGCTCGAAAGCGTTCTGGATTTCGACATGGGCGTTTTCCAGATGGTACGGCTTCTCGACATAGGCGTCGCCGATATCCGCGACCTGACAAAGCTCATAGGGCCGTACCCCCGTCGCCTGATTCACCAACCGCATCAGCGATGATTGGTTGCGCACCTCACGCGGGCCATGACGGGCGCCGGGTCGGTTGGTCACGCCGCCGTCATAGGGCACACCGATCATCGCAATATCGAGGCCGGTCAATTCCTCGGTATAAGGAGCACGCATGAACGTCGGCACACCAGTATAGCGCGGCCGGCTCATCATCTTGAGAATCTTGGGGTCCATGGCCATGTGAAACTCCGAATAGCTGAGTTGCGAGCTAAATCGGAGGCTATACTGACGACATTATCGAAGAGGCACAATGTGGAGTGAATGATGACCGGACGGGCCGAGGCGAACAGGGTCAAGGACACCCGGCAGCCTCGGCCAAGTGGTGGCGCTGCATGGCCGCTACTACGCCCGTGATTGGAGCTTTGGTTCATATTTCGAGACCAAGGTCGCGGCGGGCATGGCCGCGTTTATTCCTCGTCTCAATCCGGATCGCGATCTTTTCCTGGTCGCCCGCAGGGGCGGCCATATGCTCGGTTATATCACCATTGATGGCAGCGAGACCGAGGCCGACGACGCGCATGTCAGATGGTTCATCACCTCGGACGCCGCGCTGGGCACAGGCATCGGGCGTCGACTGATGCAGCAGGCGATGGAGTTTTGCGACCGGGTCGGGTTTTCCTTGGTCTATCTCGATACTTTCAAGGGACGGGACCCGGCATCTCTATGAGGGGCAGGGTTCCGCACTGGCCCACGAGCACGCGGACCGAACATGGGGCGTCGAGGTCACCGAGCAACGGTACGAACGGCGACGCTAAAGCCGGGCTCAAACGTCCAGCTGTTCCTCGGATAGCGGCTTGCGCTCAGCCATGTTGAAACGGCCATCGTAGATCGGCCGGCCGCCGGTTGTCGGCCCCTGGTACTGGACAAAGAACATGACACCGCCGGTCTCCGTCGACAGATCCTCCTCGAAATGAGGATCGGCGTGGTAGACCACGGTGCCCGGCCCAACCTTGCGCTCACCGATGGTGAAGTCGCCCTCCAGGACGTACCAGACTTGGGCAAAATCGTGGCGGTGGCGCGGATGGTGGGCGCCGGGCTCGTACCGCACGAAGCCGGAATTGGGCTCGGTCGGCGCGTCCGGCGAGGGATGGAAGACCATCTTGCTGCGCTGACCCGAGAAACGGAGGGTCTCCCAATCCATATCGTCCTGATGAATATAGACCGGGCCGTGGTCCTTGGGTTTGCCGTCGGGCATCGGGGCCTCCATTGGTGATTGGACCGAAATTTAGATTCTTCACCCTATCACGGCCTAGCCTCACCCCTCTAGGAATGCAGACAAGGCTGCCAGCGTATCAGCGGGATTTTCCTCGGGCAGAAAATGACCGCAGGCAATAGGCTGACCCAAGATCGGGCCGGAACACCAGGTTCGCCAGACCTCCAGGCTATCTATGCTCTCGCGGCCCGGACGATGCCCCCAGAGAACCAAGATCGGGCAAGCGATCTTGCGGCCTGCCTCGCGATCGGCCCGATCATTCGCCCAATCCGTCGTCGCGCCTGCCCGATAATCGGCGCAGCAGGCGGCGATCACCGAGGGATTACGGAAACAGCGCAAATACTCCGCCATCGCCGCCTCGGTAAAGCAACCCTTCACTTGGATCCATGAATTCAGCGTATGGCGCAAATACAGGTCCGGGTCAGCCCCGATCATCGGCTCGGTCAGGCTCGCCACCTGGGCCAGAAACGGCCAGTGATAGCCGCCGATGAACGCGGCGGCATCCATCCGCTCCCACATCTCCGCCGTCGGGATCATGTCAAGCACGGCCAGCTTGGTCAGCCGGTCGGGATGATCAAGAGCGAAGCGATAAGCGACCCTGCCGCCCCGGTCATGGCCGACCACCATAGCGGTCTCGATGGAAAGCGCATCCAGCACCCCGGCAATGTCCAGCGCCATGGCCCGTTTGGAATAGAGTTGGTTTTCGCTATCGGGTACCGGTCCTTTACTGTCGCCATAACCGCGCAGGTCCGGAACGATCACCCTATACCGCTCGGCCAGGGCCGGCGCCACCTTGTGCCAGCAGGCCCCGCATTGCGGATACCCATGCAGCAGCACCACCGGCGGACCTTCACCGCCGATGCGTAAATTAATCTCGGCGTCCCCGGTATAGATGCGTTGGGTCTTGAAGGTTTCGAACATGACAACACGCTCCCACTTTGCTCCGAGGCGTACCGACACTCTGGCCTGGGCATTCTCGTCTAGACATTCTGGGTAACGGAAAATTCCTGACCCTGCAAACCGCCTGCCCCATGGACGCCGGGACGCCAAGCTTTTAAGCTCGCTCCGGCAAGGAGAAACCGTGATGACCGCCCCCTACTTTCCCGTAGCCGACTCCGGTTGGGACATCGTTTCCGCCAACGGCGGCGGGTTTAGCCCCGCCGGTCTCAAATCCGCTGTTGATTATGCGATCAACAACGAATCCTCGATGGACCGGGACGTGCTAAAGGCCCTGGTGGAGAAACGCGCCTTCGCCGAACCGCCGCCCTGGGGGGATATCATCGGGCCGACCCGACCGCGCGAGGACCCGCATGGGTTGATCCTGCGCGGTGGCCGCATCGCCGCCCAATGGGGCGACATCAACCGGGCGGATATTACCTTCTCGGTCGCCAAGAGCCTGCTTTCGATATGCGCCGGGCTGTTACATGACGATGGATTGATCCCGGATTTCGATGCGCCGGTTGGGGATCTGGTCGACGATGGCGGCTTCGAGCCACCGCACAACCATCTGATCACCTGGCGGCAGCTGTTACAGCAGACCAGCGAGTGGGAGGGCGAGCTTTGGGGCAAGCCGGATCTGATCGACCGCAACCGCGACCTGACCATCGATCCGGCGGAGAATGTCGCCAAGGGAAAAGGCCGGGAATTGAGCGCGCCGGGGTCGTTCTGGGAATATAACGATGTGCGGGTAAACCGACTTTCCCTGGCCCTGCTACGGGTCGCCGAGCGGCCACTACCGGCGCTGTTTCGCGAGCGGATCATGGAGCCAATCGACGCCTCGGCGGATTGGGAATGGCATGGCTACAACAATTCTTGGGTCGATATCGGCAGCCAGCAGGTTCAGTCAGTCTCCGGCGGCTCGCATTGGGGCGGCGGGGTGTTCATTAGCTCGCTCGACCAGGCCCGGATCGGCCTCCTGATGCAGCGCGGCGGGGTATGGAATGGCAAGAGGCTGTTGTCGGAGGCCTATATCCGCCAAGCGGTCGAGCCCTGCCCGGTCTACCAGGATTATGGCCTGTTTTGGTGGCTCAACCGGTCCGGCGCACGCTTACCGCATGCCGGCCGCGACGGGTTTTGCGCAGTCGGGTTCGGTTCCAACATCATCTGGGTGGAGCCGACACTGGATCTGGTCGCCGTGGTTCGTTGGATCGAGCCCGGGGCCTTTGACGGTTTTTGCGGCGAGGTGATGACGGCGCTGAAGTCCTAATCAAAACGCCAAGGTTAGCGCGGCGGCACCGGCTGCGCGTGGCCCTTAATTTGGGTCCGCTGCATCAATCGGCGCGCGTTGGCGTCGAACGGTTCGCGCCGGTGCATTGTCGCCCGGTTATTCCACATCAGGAGGTCGCCGACCCGCCAGCGATGGGTGTAGGTATAGTCCGGCAGGGTGGCGAACTCCCACAAAGCATTTAGCAGATCCTCTGATTCTTGACGCTCCAACCCCACGATGTAGGCATTGCGGCGGCGGCCGAGATAGAGCACCGGTCGTCCGGTTCGCGGATGCGCGCAAACCACCGGATGCGGTTGCCCCTCGCAGGTCATCGGGTCGCTGTCCTCACGCACACCTTGGCGCAAATAGCCACCAGAATTGAAGGTGCCGTCATGCTTAATCCAGAGCCCGGCAGTCTTTTCCCGCAGGTCAGCCGGCAGTTCGTCATGCGCCGCCGCCATACTGCACAGCGACGTGTCACCACCCTCGGGCGGAACCTCCAACGCATAGAGCATCGAAATACCCGGCGGGTTTGGCAGATACGACATGTCGGTGTGCCAAACCGCCTCGCCGGCCCCCAGGCTGCCAATTGCCTTGCCGTCGTCGTCCTTGATGTTGGAGACGATGTAAATTTCCGGATAGCCCGAAACTGCCGTCTTGCCCTTTTCCATGACCGGAGCATGGTCGAGATCGCCGAACCGCCGGCTGAATGCCACCAAATCATCCGGCGACAGCGTTTGGCCGCGAAACAGCAGCCCATGATGCTCGTCAAAGGCTTGCGCGACGGCGACGAATGTTTGGTCGTCAAGCCTGGAAAGGTCGACCCCCAGCACTTCGGCGCCAACGCTGTGGGAAAGAGGTTTGATCTCGGGACCAGACATGGCGGGCGCTCCTACGAAAAAATCAACGGCCGAGCGCCAATAACCACCGGATAACGACGTTCCGTTGGCCTAGAGGCGCGGCTAATTGTGACCTTTCACACCTACCAAGACAATCACCACCTCAAATTCGACGTCGGTATTTTCGAACGATTTGCGCCGTTAGCCCGCCCTTCCCCTACTATTCCCGCGCGATGATCGCACGGCACCCAGGCCGGTTCTGATTTTGTTGATCCTGAAAGTCCCTGCCCGTGCTGCTTGGCATGAAACCTGCGTGGAATACCGGGGAGATAAACCATGGCGATCATTCGTTCGAAAATCCGCGAAAAACGCCGTGACCGACGTCGGCCGATCCCCCCTGACGCTCGAATACGATGGCCGCCAGTCTGAAAATCTCCCAGAGCGAGGGCGAGCCTTGCCCGGACGCGTCCCTCCAGGTGGTCCGCAATGATCCCCGGTCCCGGTGCGTCCCCTTCCATTTCTCCGGGTTGGACGAGCGGAGTTTCACGCTGCTGGAACGCCAACTGACCCGGCGCGCCTTGCACTAAACGGGACACGGACGCAACGGCTCGCCGAGGCGTTATTGAATTGTTATGCTCCATCATCCGAATGCTGCTCTGATTCGCTGGGAATTGGCGATCAGCGCCCAATAATGGAAGCACCATGAACAGCATCGACGCCGCCTGGCAGGCTCTACGTCACCACAAAGATAAAATTCAATCGGTGTCGCTGAACCAGTTGTTCGCGCGCGATGGCAGGCGTTTTGAGAGCTTCTCGCTGCGGCTCGGTGATCTGTTAGTCGATTTCTCGAAAAACCTGATTACCGAAGAGACCCTGCGCCTGCTGCGTCAAACGTCGGAACGGGCCGACCTCGCACAGCGCCGCGAGGCAACACTATCCGGCGCTAAGGTCAACATCTCCGAGGACCGCGCCGCCCTGCATACGGCGCTGCGGGCGCCGCGCGAGGCGGTGATCAAAGTAGATGGCCGAAACATCGTGCCTGATGTGCATGGCGCCCTTGACCGAACCCGCGCCTTCGCCGATGCCGTGCGCAACGGCAGCGTAACCGGTGCGCACGGCGCGGCGTTCCGTGATGTCGTGCATATTGGCATCGGTGGCTCGGTGCTCGGACCGGCAATGATTACCCAGGCCTTGACCCCCTACCATCACGAACGCATCCGCGTGCATTTCGTCAGCAACGTCGATGGCGCGCATCTGCATGACACGCTCCGCGAGCTTGAGCCCGAGACGACCCTGTTCCTGATCGCCTCAAAGACCTTCACCACCCAGGAGACGATGCTGAACGCCGACTCGGCGCGGCGCTGGATCACCGAGGCACTGGGCGAGGATGCGGTGGCCCGGCATTTCGCCGCGCTGTCGAGCAATTTCGAAGCAGCCACCCGTTTCGGCATTCCCGGCGAGCGCACCTTCGCTTTTTGGGACTGGGTCGGTGGACGATATTCATCCTGGTCGGCGGTCGGCCTGCCGGTGGCGATCGCCATTGGCCCGGATGGTTTCGCCGCGTTACTGGCCGGCGCCAGACATATGGACGAGCATTTCGCCTCGGCGCCGTTGGAGGAGAACATCCCGGCCACCCTTGGCCTGATCGGTGTCTGGTATCGCTCGATCCTCGGCTATGCCTCTAGCGCGATCATTCCCTATGACCAAAGGCTCAGCCGCCTGACAGCGCATTTGCAGCAAGTCGATATGGAGTCCAACGGCAAGTCACGGCGGCTCGATGGCACCCCGGTGACCCAACCGACCGCAGGTGTGGTATGGGGCGGAGCCGGCACCAATGTTCAGCACTCGTTCTTCCAGCTGCTGCACCAAGGCTCCGACATCGTACCCGTCGATTTCCTGGTGGCCGCTCAGCCGCACGAGGACATGCCAGGTCACCACGACATGCTGCTGGCCAATTGCCTAGCCCAATCCCAAGCCCTGATGACCGGACGCAGCCTCGAGGAGGCCAAGGCTTTGCTGCTGGCCGAAGGCATGGTCCCCGCCAACGCCACAGCCCTGGCGCCGCACCGCACCTTCGAAGGCAACCGTCCCTCGACCACCCTGCTTTATCGTAAGCTCGATCCACGCACGCTGGGTATGCTGATCGCGCTTTATGAGCACAAAGTCTTGGTTCAGGGGGCGCTATGGGGAATCAATAGTTTCGATCAATGGGGCGTGGAATTGGGCAAGGAACTGGCCAACCGATTGCTGCCGGCAATCAAGGGTGCAACGCCGGAGGTAGCGGATGGATCGACCCTAGGGTTGCTTGATGACCTGCGGCGCATGCGCGACGTCTGATCGGGGGACCAGATGACCGACGAGGACAGGACGAGCCAAGCGCTCGCCCTCCATCAGGCGGGCACCCTGGTTGCCGCCGCGCAACTCTATGCGCGCATTCTCGACGCCGATCCGGGTCACGCCCATATCCGCCAACAGCTCACCAGTATCGAAGCCTATATTCTGCTCTACCTCGATATCGGGATAGATCCTTTCACCTACTATCTGTCCTTCGCGCGCCCGCCGCCGGTGCAGGCGGTTTGCGTCGACCATCCCGACACCACGGGCGTACCGAATATCGATTATTTTCTGACCACCAAGTGCGCCGAGCCGGCTGATTGGCCGGAGCATTATTGAGAACGCGCCATCCTGCTCGATGAATTATCGTTCTATTACAAGTGCGCGCCGGCGGTCGCCGGGACCTTTGAGCGAACCGACCTTGGACTGCCCGAGACGGCGACGCTCTATATCTATACCTGCGCGCAGACCGAACGCGTGCGTGCGCGTCTAGCCAAGGCCGGGCCGGACGTTATCGACCGGGTGCATTTTCAACGTCGGATGAACGGGCTGGAATATCTGAATTTCGTGCAACAGTCAGATCTGTTGGTCGAGACCCTCGGGGTTTTTGGCGGTAACTCAACCTATGAAGCCCTGTCAACGGGAACACCGATCCTGGCCTATGCCGGCAAGCATATGCGCTCTCAGATCACCATAGACCTGCTCACCATGATCGATCTCGGTGATTGTGTCGCCGCAGACCGGGAGAACTTCATCTTCGTGGCTCTGAACTGGCGAACGACACCGCCGCCCGTCAGGAGATTAGGCGCCGGGTCCCGCAGGCCAGCCCCGGTCTGTTCGAGCACCAAAGCGCGGTGGAGGCGGCCTGAGACGGCAGCTGGCCCAAACCCCGGGTGTTCTCGCGGCACTAGTGATCAACAGCCCGGCGGGCCGTCAGATCATCACCGATACGATTTAACGACGCCCTGGCCCCGGCCCCGATGCGATCTCGCCGCCGATCGTGCATAAATGATCGCATTATTGGATATGCTAGCTGGAGCGCATGGGCATGGAAATCGTCGGGCTTGGAATTCACTATGAGGAGCTGCCGATCGGCCGTCAGTTCAAGACCGTCGGTCGCACCGTTACCGAGACCGACATCACGAATTTCATCAATGCCACGGGCATGGTCGAAAACCTATTCACCGATATCGAATACCTGAAGACCAAAAGCGCGATCAAGGGTCGGGTCGCCCCCGGTGCCCTGGCCTATTGCTTCGCCGAGGGGCTGCTTGTGCAATCGACGATGCAGCATACCGGCATGGCCTTCCTGAACATGGAATTCGACGTGCACGGCCCGACCCTCGCCGGCGACACGGTCCATGTGGAGTGCGAGGTGATCGAGGCACGCCTGACCCGCCAGCCGGGCCGTGGCTTGGTCCGCACCCGCAACCGGATCATCAACCAGAAGGGCGAATGCGTCATTACCTACACGCCGTTACGCATGGTGAAGTGCCTGGATGATACTCTTTGCCGGGAAGCGGCAGAGTAGCCGGCGATGAGCGATGGGGTTAAAAATCAAGGCCCGCTAACCGGTGTCCGGGTAATTGACCTGACGATCAACGTGTTGGGCCCAGTCGCTACCCAGTTGCTTGGAGACATGGGCGCCGAGGTGATCAAGGTCGAGACACCGGCCGGCGATCCGATGCGGCTGATCGGCCCCAGTAAGACCGGCATGCTCGGCCCGTTCTTCCAGACCGCAAACCGCAACAAGAAAAGCGTGATCCTTGACCTGAAGCGACCGGAACCCAGCGCCGCGCTAAAGCGGCTGGTCGAGACGGCGGATGTCTTCGTTCACAACATGCGAACCGCCGCCGCCGGACGGCTTGGAATCGACTATTACAGCCTAAAGGCGATCAATCCAAAGCTGGTCTATGCCTCAGCGACCGGCTATCGCAAAGGCGGCTCCAAGGATGGTCGACCCGCTTATGACGACGTAATCCAAGGCGAAAGCGGCATGGTCGGACTGATCGAGCGGACCAATGGCGAGGCGCGGTTCGTGCCGATGCCGATCTCAGACAAATTCTGCGGCCACGCATTGGCCTCGGCTATCGGCATGGCGCTGTTTCGTCGGGAGCGCACCGGCCAGGGCCAGGAAGTGCACGTACCGATGCTGGAGACCATGCTGTCGTTCAATCTGACAACGCATCTGTGGCGCGGCACCCAGGGCGACAAGGCCGGCCTCGGTTATCCCCGGGCACTGTCGCCGTACCGAATCCCCTACAAGACCCAGGACGGCATGGTCTGCGTCCTGGCTCATACTGACGACCAGTGGCACCGACTTTTGCGCGCCGTCGATCGCGCCGACCTGATCGATGACCCCCAGTTTACCTATCTCGCCCAACGCGCCGAGAACATCGCGACCCTGCAATCCCATTTAGCCGACGCGCTGGCACTATTATCAACCAAGGAAGCTTTTCGACGTCTCGACGAGGCCGATCTGCCGAATGGACCGGTCGCCGAACTCGAAGACATGATGGATGATCCCTATCTTGTCGAAACCGGCTTTTTCCCGACCATCGAGGATCCGCACGAGGGAACGCTGCATACAACGGCGATTCCGGTGGCGTTCTCCGAAACCCCAGGAACCTTGCGCAACATGGCCCCAGCCCTTGGGGCAAACACGGCGGAAATCCTTGCCGGCGCCGGTCTGTCGCAAGCCGAAATCGCGAGCGTCGCGGGCACCCCGACCAAGGCCGGATAACGATCCATGACCAAGCTCACCGATTATGCCAGTTACGCCGACGCCCAGAAGCACTTCTCAAAAGCAGCGCTGTGGGACCTGTTCGATGGCGACCGCGAGCATCTCAATATCGCCCATGAATGTCTGGACCGACATGACCGTGACCGGATCGCGGTGCGAATCGCCCATGGCAGCGAGAGCGGGGGCGGGGGTGGCAGCGACATCCATACATTTGCCGAGCTTTCCGACTGGTCGAGCCGCTTCGCCAACTGGCTGCTCCACCGCGGCGTCGCCAAGGGCGAGCGGGTGGCGATCATGCTGGAGCCGTCACTGGCCTTCTACGCGGCGCTGTTCGGCACCATGAAGGCCGGCGCCGTCGCGGTGCCGCTGTTCACCGCCTTTGGCCCGGACGGGCTGGCCTCACGCCTTGATGATTGTACACCCAAGCTGCTGTTGCTGGCGCCGGAGAAGCAGAACCTCGCCGGCACCGGCGGCATTGAGACGGTGATCGCCGACGCGGCGTTCCTGGCTGAGGTCGAGACCGAGGCAAGCAGCTTTAGCCCCGACACCACCTCGTCGGACATCGCGATGTACCAATACACCTCCGGCACCTCGCGGGAGCTTCCCGAGGCGGTCAAGCACCGCCACCGCGCCGTGGTCACGGTGATCATCGCCGCGCTCTATGCGACCGGGGTGCGGCCCGGTGACCGGTATATGTGTCCGTCCTCGCCGGCCTGGGGGCATGGGTTGTGGCATGGCACGTTAGCGCCGTTGGCGCTGGGGGTGGAAATCTCCAGTTATGCTGGGAAATTCGAAGCCAAACGACTGCTGGCTGCTATCGAGGAATTCGAGATCACCAATATCTCGGCGGCGGCGACCCATTACCGGATGATGCGAAACCATGGCGGCGAGAAAACCCGCAACTTCAAACTCGAAAAGCTCTCGTTCACCGGTGAACCACTGGATACCGAGACTGCCCATTGGGCCCGCGAGACTTTCGGCCATGATGTGTGCAGCATCTATGGCTCGACCGAGGTTGGCGTGATTATCGCCAACTATCCCGGCGCAACGGATCTGCCGGTTAAGCTCGGCTCCCTCGGCAAACCATTGCCCGGCTGCGGTGTCGCCATCCTCGACGCCAAGGGTGAACCCTGCCCGACCGACACGGTTGGCGAGATCATGCTACGCCGGGGTGAGAATTGGTTCCGGGTCAAGGACCTCGGCAGCATCGACGAAGATGGTTATTATTTCCATCATGGCCGGGCCGATGACGTCATTATCTCGTCGGGGTGGACGATGAGCGCGGTCGAAATCGAGGATGTCCTGTTGAAACATCGCGATGTGGACGAGGTGGCGGCCATCGGCGTTCCCGACGCGGAAAGGGGGCAGTTGGTCAAGGCATTCATCATCTCCGGCCGGAGCGCTAGCGATGACTTCACTACCGAATTGCAGACCTTCGCCCGCGAACGGTTGAGCCGACATGAATATCCACGCTTGGTCGCGATCGTTGATGAATTGCCAAAGACCCCCGCCGGCAAGGTAAACCGCAAGGCGCTTCGAGAAGCGGAACGCCAATCCAAGGAGTTAACGTGAGCACCGGAACCGAATCCTCGACTGATATTGGCGGCGACTTTCCCCGCATCACCGAAGCCGATCTCAACGATCTTCGCCAACGCATCGACGTCAGGATCTCGCGCGATCCGGAACCCTGGTGCTTTGAGGCGACGCGCGACAATATCCGCCACTATGCCCATGGCATCGGTGACGACAACCCTCTCTGGTGCGAACCGGATTATGCCAACCAAACCCGCTTTGGCAGCCTGATCGCGCTGCCTTCCTTCCTGTTCGCCACCAGCCGGATCGCGTCGGGCTATGTCGGCGGGTTGCCGGGAATCCACGCGATGTGGGCCGGCGCTGACTGGACCTGGCATCACCCGGTGCATCGTAATGACGCGATCTCCACTGAGTCCTATCTGAAAGACCTGATCGAACATCAGACCCGGTTCTCCGGCCGGGCGGTTCAGCAGATCTATCATGTGGACTTTTTCAACCAGGACCGCGTCCGGGTGGCCGAATGCGATAGCTGGTGTTTTCGTACTGAGCGCGACGCCGCCCGCGAAACCGGCACCAAGTACACCGAGGTCAAAGCCCGCGGCGAGAAGCGCTATACGCCTGAGGAACTGGAGGAAATCTTCCAGCATTACGCCAACGAGGAAATTCGCGGTGCCACGCCGCGCTATTTCGAGGATACCAAGATCGGCGAGGCCCTACCGCGCATGGTCAAGGGCCCGATGACCGTCACCGGCTTCATCGCCTATGCCCAAGGCTGGGGCGGCCTGTATATCCGCGCCAACAAGCTGGCCTGGAAACAGGTAAGTCGCCATGCCGGCCTTGGCATTCCCAACCGCTTCAACATTCCCGATTGCCCCGAGCGGGTCCATTGGGAGCAGGAATTCGCCCACAAAGTTGGCGCGCCCGGTGCTTATGACTATGGCCCGGAGCGCTGTTCCTGGATGACCCACCACATGACCAACTGGATTGGCGATGACGGCTTTCTGGTATCATCGGCAACGAAAATTCGCCGGCACAACCCCGAGGGAGACGCCCTGTTTATCGATGGCTCGGTCACCGGCAAGTTCGAGAAGGATGGCGACGGCTTTGTCGAGGTCACCCACGAGGCTCGGAACCAGGATGACGAGCTGTCTATTCTGGGAACGGCGGTGGCGCGATTACCGAGAAAGCCGCGGTAGAAACACGATGGTCACAAGCCAGTTGCCAAGCTCCAACCGTATTACCGCCTGAGAAATACTCGACCATCGTCCTGCCTTTCGCCAGGCGGTGGGGTAAAGCACTGCCTCTCCGCGACACCACACATGACGTGGGTGGCGTAATCACCTAAACCACGGCAACCAAGACACCGCGAACCGGGAGAGAAAAGATGGAACTCGACACTTCGAAATACAAACAGCTCCAGCTCGACCGACCGGCTGACCGGGTTCTGCGGATCACCTTCAACCGGCCTGAGACCTATAATTCCCTGGATGCTACCGGGCATCGTGAGTTGGCCTATATCTGGCGCGATATCGATGATGACCCGACGATCAATTCGGTGATCCTGACCGGCGCCGGCAAGGCGTTCTCCTCCGGCGGGGATTTCACCATGATCCAGGAAATCATCGATGATTACGACGCCCGCGCCAATGCCTGGAAGGAAGCCAGGGATCTGGTCTACAACATCATCAATTGCTCCAAGCCGATCGTCTCGGCCTTGAACGGCCCGGCGGTTGGGGCTGGTCTGGTCGCCGGTCTGCTGGCTGACATATCGATTGCCGGTAAGCGCGCCAAGATCGTTGATGGCCACACCCGTCTCGGTGTTGCGGCGGGAGATTCGGCGGTGATCAACTGGCCGCTGCTCTGTGGCATGGCCAAGGCGAAGTACCTGTTGCTGATGTGCGAACCGGTAAGCGGTGAAGAAGCCGAGCGCATTGGACTGGTATCGCTTTGTGTCGAGGATGGCGAGCTGCAGGACAAGGCCCTGGAGGTTGCCACCAAATTGGCTAACGGCGCCCAAAGCGCGATCCGCTGGACCAAATATTCCCTCAACCAATGGTACCGCATGGCCGGACCAGCCTTCGATACCTCGACCGCCCTGGAGATGCTCGGTTTCACCGGGCCGGAGGCGCGCGAGGGTCTGGCGGCGCATCTGGAAAAGCGCAAACCCAACTTCCCCAAGGACAGCCCGCTTTAAGGAGCCGGACGCATGAGTTCCGAAGACACAGCTAAGACACCCGTCACGCCGGTTCCCGCCGCCACGGTCATCATGCTGCGGGACGGGACCGAGGGGCTCGAAGTGTTGATGGTTCAGCGCACCCGTAAGGCGGATTTTGCCGGCGGCGCGTTACTGTTCCCGGGCGGTAAGGTCGATGCAGCCGATCTCGATGTCATTAATGGTGGGCGCTGCGCCCTTCCCGCCGACATTCCCGAGCATCTCCGGGCTATCCGCGTCGCCGGCGTGCGCGAGGTCTTCGAGGAAGCTAATATCCTGTTCGCGCGGGAAAGCGGCGCAACCGAGCTGATCTCTGAAGATCGCGCCAAGGCGCTGAGTTTAAAATACCGCCAACCGCTGTTGGATCGCGAGGTCACCTTGCACGACATCGCCGAGGCCGAGGATCTGCAGGTCGCCAGTGACCGCCTGGTTCCGTTCGCCCACTGGATCACTCCCGAGAGCAGCCGCAGACGCTTCGACACGCATTTCCTGGTGGCCCGCGCGCCGACAGGGCAATTGGCCCATCACGACGATTGGGAAACCTTGGAGACAATCTGGATCGAGCCGCTGACCGCCATTACCGATGCCGAGGCCGACCGTCGCCGCGTGGTATTTCCAACCCGGATGAACCTGAAGAAGGTCAGCCAGTCCGCAACCGCCGACGCCGCAGTGGATCTTGCCGCGAGAACCCCGGTGGTGACCGTGCTGCCGGTAACCAAGGAGGTCGATGGCAAACGCTTCATCAAGATCCCGATCGAGGCCGGCTACGGCATCTCCGAGGCGCTGGTCGAATATTCAGCCTCGGACCAACCACCGCCACCGGGCCACCAGCAGGCCCCGAAGCCAACAAATTCAAAGGAGGGTTGAGCCATGGATTTCATGCTCAGCGATGACCAGCAAACCATCCGCGACACCATCCTCAAGGTGGCGTCCGATTTTGACGACGACTATTGGCTGGAGAAAGACAAGAACGGCGGATTTCCCGAGGATTTTTACAATGCCTTCGCCGAAGCCGGTTGGCTCGGCATCGCTATGCCGGAGAAATATGGCGGTGCCGGATTGGGGATTACCGAGGCGTCGCTGATGATGCAGGCCGTCGCTGAATCCGGCGCCGGGATGAGCGGGGCTTCGGCCTTGCACATGAACATATTCGGCCTCAAGCCAGTGGAAATCTTCGGCAACGAAGAACAACGCGAACGCTTCCTCCCGCCGCTGATCCAGGGCAAGGAGAAGGCCTGCTTCGCGGTGACTGAGCCGAATGTCGGCCTCGATACAACCAAGCTCAAGACCAAGGCGACACCGGATGGTAACGGTTACGTGGTCAACGGTTCAAAAATTTGGATTTCCACCGCCCAGGTAGCCAGCAAGGTGCTGCTGTTGACCCGCACCACTGATATCGAGGACGTCAAGAAGCCGACCGAGGGGCTGACCCTGTTCTATACCGATCTCGACCGCGATCGGATCGACGTGCGTGAGATCGACAAGATGGGCCGCAAGGCAGTCGACAGTAATATGCTGTTTATCGATGGCCTGAAGGTTCCGGTAGAGGATCGGATCGGCGAGGAAGGCATGGGTTTTCGCTATATCCTCGAGGGGATGAATCCAGAGCGCATTCTGATCGCCGCCGAGGCGATCGGTATAGGCCGGGTGGCGCTGGCCCGGGCGACGCAATACGCCAAGGACCGGGTGGTCTTCGGTCGGCAAATCGGCAAAAATCAAGGCATCCAGCATCCGCTTGCCAAGTGCTGGGCCGAACTTGAGGCCGCCAATCTGATGGCAATGAAGGCCGCCTCGTTGTTCGACGCCGGGCAACCCTGTGGCGCCGAAGCTAATGCCGCCAAATATCTCGCCGCCGAGGCCGGTTTCGAGGCCTGCCAGACCGCGGTGATGACCCATGGCGGCTTCGGTTACGCCAAGGAATACCAGGTCGAGCGCTATCTACGCGAAGTCCTGGTTACCAGGATCGCACCGATCAGCCCACAATTGGTGCTGAGCTACTTGGCGGAACGGGTGCTCGGGCTGCCAAAATCCTATTAGACTCGATGCACCGGGCCCAGAGTTAACGCGCTACGCTCTTGCGTCATCCGGGAGATCTACCGTCCCCTTGCAGGATCAAGCTCAGGCCGTTGTCATCGGCGCTGACCTCGTCGGGTGAGGCTTCGTCGGCACGGAAAAATAGTGTTAACAACTTTCCAGCCTGTGAGATGATCGCTCGGTAACTGATCGGCTTGAATTCCAGCGATGTCCGAGACTGGCTATGAAATTCACGTCCTCAAGAAGCAGAAGTGGATGTTTCTTGAGGACCTTTTCGGCTGGCGACAAAGAGACGGCGCGGGATTTATTCGCATCGCTTCACCGGGCCATGGGTTGCGGGGAAGGATTGATCGAGGAGGCCGTGAAAGACAAGGATACGAATAAGGACAGCCCTCCAAATCCGGCGCTCTCGCCCCTTGATGAAGATGATGACGGCGCGCGCTCATCCAATTTGGTGAATAAACTACTGGGCTTTTTTCCGGCACACGACGAGGTTCTTTGGGGAGTTAAGGTCCGTATTATCGGCCATCGCGGATCAGCTCTTGGCCAGGAAAGACTGCGCTGGCTCGATCAATCACCCGGCCTCTTCGTCGAACGATCTTACGGCCTTGGTACTGGTTTGCGAGGACTGTGGCTTGGTTGTGTTGAAAATCTGCACAATGATCTTCCTTCGCCAGCACCGCCGGTTCTAATCACCCTGGCGCGTCACCCACCGAGAAACTCTCACCACAGCCGCAGCGCCCGGTCTCGTTCGGGTTATTGAAGACGAACCCGGAGAACATCTTGTCCTCTTGGTAGTCCATCTCCGAGCCGATAATGAACATGATCGCCGTCGGGTCAATAAACAGAGTGACGCCCTTTTCCTCGACCTTATCTTCGAATTTTTTCTGTTCGGTGGCGTATTCGACAAAATAGCTGAGCCCCGAGCAGCCCTTGCTGGTAACGCCGACGCGCAGCCCGAGGACTTTATCGTCACCGTTCCGGTTCATCAGCGCACGCGCGCGTACGACTGCCGCGTCGGTCAGGGTAATTGGCGCCTTACCTGGTTCGAATTGGAACATGGTCCTAAGTCCACCGTTTTTCTCATTCCCAGAACTGGGAGCTCATTAAACCACAATCAAGCCCATTATATCACATGTCGAGAACGAGCTTGGCATCATCGCTCATCAAATCCGGCGTCCAGGCCGGCTCCCAAGTCAGCATAACCTCGACCTCTCCAACGCCTTCGACGCCGGCCACCGCGGCCGCGACATCATAGGGCATCTCGCCGGCGACTGGGCAAGCTGGCGCCGTCAAGGTCATCAGCACCTTCACATCACCATCGCTCAACCGTTCAGTCTCGTAGATCAGGCCGAGATCATAGATATTCACCGGAATTTCCGGGTCATGGACGGTGCGCAGCGCCTCCACGATGGCGTCGTCATCGGCCCGCTCGGCATCCTCGGCGAGTTTGGCGCCGGCCCGCGCCGTGGTGCCCTCCGGGACCGCTGGCCCCATGGCAAAATCCGCGTAGGGGTTAGCGCCTGGATCGTACATGCTCATCGGAAAATCTCCCTGACCTTCTCGAGACTGTCGGCGAGAACGTCGATATCCTCGTGGGTATTGTAGAGACCCAGGCTGGCCCGCGCCGTCGACGGCAGATCAAAACGATCCATCAGTGGTTGGGCGCAGTGATGCCCGGCCCGCACCGCCACGCCATTCTGATCGATAATCGTCGAGATATCGTGCGGATGGGCGCAATCCATAGTGAAGGACACCACGCTGGCCTTGCCTGCGGCGGTGCCGATGAAGTTCAAACCCTCGACCGCCGATAGCCTCTGAGTCGCATAGTTCAGCAAATCGCGTTCATGCTCGGCGATGCGCGCCATGCCAATACCGCTCAGATAGTCGATCGCCGCTCCGAGGCCGATGGCCTGGGCGATCGGCGGCGTGCCGGCCTCGAACTTGTCCGGCAAATCGGCCCAGGTCGTCTCCTCAAAGCTGACGGTGTTGATCATGCCGCCGCCACCCTGATAGGGCGGCATCGCCTCAAGCAGCGCCGCCTTGCCATACAGCACGCCGATGCCAGAGGGGCCGTAGAGCTTATGGCCCGAGAAAACATAGAAATCGACATCCATCGCCTGAACATCGACCGGCATATGAACCACGCCCTGGGCACCATCGATCACCACGACTGCGCCGCGATCATGGGCAATCGCGGTAATCTCCTTGACCGGGAGCACCGTGCCGAGAACGTTTGAGACGTGGCAGAAAGCGACAATCTTGGTCTTCTCGGTGATCATCCCGTCAAAATCGGCGAGTTTCATCGAGCCGTCATCTTCCACCGGAACGACTTTCAGCACACAGCCTGTCTGCTCGCGCAACAGCTGCCATGGCACGATGTTAGAGTGGTGCTCGGCATAGGTAAGCAACACCTCGTCGCCTGGCCCAACCATCTTACGGCCATAGCTGGAGGCCACCAGGTTGATCGATTCGGTGGTGCCCTTAGTAAAGATTACTTCATGGGAATGCTCGGCGTTGATGAAAGCGCGAACCGTCTCGCGGGCTTCCTCGTAACGCGCCGAGGTTTGTTCCGACATATAGTGCAGGCCGCGGTGCACGTTCGCGTATTCAGTCTCATAGACCCGCTCCACCGCCTCGATCACCTGACGCGGTTTCTGGGCCGAGCCGGCGGAATCCAAATAAACCAGTCGCTTACCCCGCACTAGCTGGCACAGGATCGGAAAATCGGCACGGATCGCCTCGACATCGTAAGGAGTACTCATAACGGTCACGTCTCTGTTTGGGTAAGGGTCATGGTGAGCCAGTAGCTGGCCAATTGTTTCATCGCGTCGCGAACCGGCTCCGAATGGATCTCGTTGATCGCATCATCTATATAAGCCGCCACCAGCAGCTGTCGGGCGGTGTCGCGGTCGATGCCTCTCGACTGGAGGTAGAAGACCTGTTCCTCTTCTAACTCTCCGACCGTCGCGCCATGGCTGCAGCGCACGTCATCGGCATAGATTTCCAATTCTGGTTTGGAATTGACCTCCGCCTTGTCGGACATCAGCATCGCCCGGTTCATCTGATATCCGTCGGTCTGCTGGGCGTCGGGGCGGACCAAGATCTTGCCTTGGAAGACGCCCCGGGACGAACCGGCGAGCACTCCCTTATAGACCTCACGACTGCGGCTGCCAGCCGCGGCGTGGTCGATGAAGGTGGTGTTGTCCAAATGCTGGGTGCCAGCGGCCATATAGGCGCCGTTAACCCGAAATTCAACCCAGCCACCAACGATCAGGCCGCGGATCTCGTTCCGCGCCAAACGGCTCCCAAGCGACAGCACGAAATTATCGTAGACCCCACCCTCAGCTACTTCCGCTGTGGTCAGCGCAATGTGAAAGGCTCCAAGCGCCTCGTTCTGTACTTTGTAGTGACCAAGCCTAGCGCCCTTGCCGACGGTCACTTGGGCGACCACGTTGGAAAAATACACCTCGGCGCCGCAACCCACATGGCTTTCGATCACGTCAGCAAAACTGCCTGCCCCGGCACGGATCAGCAATCGTGGGGCAAAACCGGTATTCTCACCAGACCCAATCGAGATTAGATGAACTGGCGCTTCCGGGGTCGCATCATCGGCGATATCTAACACCAGACCGTCCGACAACGTCGCCGTATTAAGCGCCGCCAGCGGCAGACCATCGGTCGAATCGACCTCTTGCAAAAGCGCTGCGACAGCGTGACGCTCGGTCTCCGACACTTCGGCCAAGCGCCGCACGGTGATCCCCTCGGGCAGCCGGTTAAGATCGGACAATCCAGGCTGCAGGACACCGTTCACCAGCACCACCCGGGGCGCCTCGATGGCCAGCACCCGGTCTTCGGGAACTCCGCCACCCTCCCCGGACGCCAAATCGAATTCAGCTGCCGCCAGCGCGTTGAGATTGGTATATTTCCAGGACTCGGTTCGGGCGTGCGGCCAGCCAGCCTCAACGTAGCGGCGGCGGCCCTGGGCGTTCAAATCAACCAACCATCCGGCACCCTGTTCCGACGCCCTGGCCGCCGCTCTGGCGAGCAGGTCTTCGAAAGGGACGGTTTTGGCGAGACCGTCCGGCATCATGCGGCCTCTTCGGCGTATTCGGCGTAGCCGTTGGCCTCAAGCTCAAGCGCCAATTCCCTGCCTCCGGACCGCTGTACCCGGCCATGCGCCAGAACATGCACGTGGTCCGGCTGAATATAATTCAACAGCCGCTGGTAATGGGTGATGATAAGCATGCTTCGGTCGGCAGAACGCAAAGCGTTTACCCCTTCAGAGACCAGCTTCAGCGCGTCAATATCGAGACCTGAATCGGTTTCGTCTAGCACCGCCAGAGTTGGCTCAAGAACCGCCATCTGCAGGATCTCGTTGCGCTTTTTTTCACCGCCGGAGAAGCCAACATTGACCGGGCGCTTCAGCATGTCGTCGTTCATGTTCAGCGTCTTGGCCTTGGCCCGCACCATCTTCAGAAACTGCATCGCGTCGGCTTCGGCCTCGCCCTGATAGCGCAACTTGGCGTTATAGGATTCGCGCAGGAAGGTCATGCCAGCGACCCCAGGAATTTCGACGGGGTACTGAAAGGCTAGGAAGATCCCTTCGTTGGCCCGCTCATTGGCCTCCAACGCCAGTAGATCCTTGCCCTGAAAGGTCACCGATCCGGCAGTGACGTCGTAGCCAGGGCGGCCGGCCAGCACATAAGACAGCGTGCTCTTACCGGAGCCGTTCGGCCCCATAATAGCGTGGATTTCCCCGGGCCCAATTTCAAGGTCGATCCCGCGCAGGATTTCCTTGCCATCGATGGCGGCGTGCAGATTTTCGATCTTCAACAATGACATGTAAATGCTTTCTCTAGGCTCGGTAAGTGTTTCGGCATCCGCTCAGCCGACGCTGCCTTCAAGACTGATGCCGATCAGCTTTTGCGCCTCGACGGCGAACTCCATCGGCAGATTTTTCATCACTTCCTTGCAGAAGCCATTGACGATCACCCCGACCGCGTCCTCGGCCGAAAGACCGCGCTGCATGCAGTAGAACAGCTGATCGTCGCTGATCTTCGAGGTTGTCGCCTCATGCTCGACCCGGGCCGATGGATTGCGGGATTCGATATAAGGGACCGTGTGGGCGCCGCATTTGTCACCAATCAACAGACTGTCGCATTGGGTGAAGTTGCGCGCGCCGTCAGCCTTCGGCATCACCTTGACCAGACCGCGATAGGTGTTGTCGGCGCGGCCGGCGCTGATCCCCTTGGAGATGATCGTGGAGCGGGTGTTCTTGCCGAGGTGGATCATCTTGGTGCCGGTATCGGCCTGCTGGGCGTTATTGGTGATCGCGACGGAGTAAAACTCTCCGACCGAGTTATCGCCCTGCAGGATGCAGCTTGGATATTTCCAGGTGATCGCCGAACCTGTCTCGACTTGGGTCCATGAAATCTTTGAGTTTGCGCCCCGGCAGGCGCCGCGCTTGGTGACGAAATTGTAGATCCCACCCTTGCCGGTCTCGTCACCCGGGTACCAGTTCTGAACGGTCGAGTATTTAATCTCGGCATTTTCCAGGGTCACCAACTCAACCACTGCCGCGTGCAGCTGGTTTTCATCGCGTTGTGGCGCCGTGCAGCCTTCCAGATAACTCACATAAGCGCCTTCATCAGCGATGATCAAGGTGCGCTCGAACTGGCCGGTATTCTCGGCATTGATGCGGAAATAGGTCGACAGTTCCATCGGACAGCGCAGGCCCTTGGGCACATAGACGAAGGAACCGTCGGTGAACACCGCACAGTTCAGGGTGGCAAAATAATTATCCGAATAAGGCACCACCGAACCGAGATACTTCTTCACCATCTCCGGGTATTCTCGCACGGCCTCGGAGATCGAGCAGAAGACCACCCCCATTTCGGTCAATTTGGCCTTGTAGGTGGTAGCGACGGAAACTGAGTCAAAAACCGCGTCGACTGCGACCACGCCGGCCAACAGCTCCTGCTCGCGCAAGGGAATGCCGAGCTTTTCGTAGGTCTTGAGAAGCTCCGGATCGACCTCGTCGAGGCTTTTCGGGCCATCTTCCATGTTCTTTGGGGCGGCGTAGTAATAGACATCCTGATAGTTGATCTCGGGATAGCCGACCTTCGCCCAGTTCGGCGTTTCCATGGTAAGCCAATGCCTATAGGCCTTGAGACGCCATTCCAGCATCCATTCTGGCTCTTTCTTCTTGGCCGAAATGAAGCGGACGATATCCTCGTTCAACCCCTTAGGGGCGAACTCCATCTCGATATCCGTGGAAAAGCCGTACTTGTACTTGTCCGCCGTGAGATCCTTGACCTTATCAACCGTTTCCGCCGTTGCCGACATGATGGATCCGTTTCCGTTATATTCAAGCGACTAAGAATTTGTTGCATGGGCTCGTGGGCTGGATTTGGATGCTCAGGGCCAATCGGCTCTGCCGGCGGCGCCAATGACCGGTTCCGTTAACGGGAACAAATCCCGCGGGTCAATCAACTCAGCCAGGCTGACATTCTCCAACGCCGTGCGAATGGCGCTATTGACCTGGTTCCAATTACCCCGCATCGGGCATAGTGATTCAACGTCGCATTGATCCTCGGCGCCATCCACACAGGCGGTCAACGCGATCGGGCCATCAAGCGCTTCGATGATCTCGACAACGCACACCGCCTCGGCGGCACGATCCAGAGAATAGCCCCCGTTGACGCCACGATGTGAGGTAATCAGCGCCGCGCCGGCCATCTTCTTCAACAATTTCGAGGCCGTCGGCAGCGGAATTGCCGTGCCCTCGGCAATATGCGCCGCCGTCTGGATCAGCCCAGGCTGACGCGCCATCCGTCCAAGCACCACCACCGCGTAATCGGTCATTCGGTTGAGTTTAAGCATGGTTTTCGATACCGCACTAATTTCGTACTGTTTACATACGCGGGTTGTGAAGAAAATCAACTAGAAAATGGACCATATTGGTATTGATTCGCGCAACGGCCTGCCGCAATTGCCCAGAGAGGCCGCACATGCCGGCGATTGCGCGCCCATTCGGGCCGGCAGTTGGCATCTCCGCCGCGCAATAACCCTTGCCAAGCCGAGGACGAGGCAGGAGGTTCCTGCCCTGGCCGCCCCTGCAAGGACAAAAGCCACCGTGAGTGCCAAGCGCGTTCAAAGACCGTTTCTGGCCTGCCTATGGATGATGGGCGCGCTTGTCGCCCTGTCGGCTATGGCGATCGCCGGGCGTGAGCTTTCGATTGAATTGAATGCGTTTCAGATCGCACTGACCCGCAGCGTGTTTTGCCTCACCGTGCTGATCCCGATCCTGGCGGTCATCGGCTTCCATCATGTACGCACCGCACACCTACGCCTGCACCTTATTCGCAACGTGATCCATTTCGGCGGTCAGACCGGTTGGCTCTACGGTGTGGCGCTGCTCCCGTTGGCGCAAGTCTTCGCGATAGAGTTCACGGCGCCTATCTGGACGGCCATCCTGGCGACCCTAATCTTGAAAGAAAAACTCACCCGCTATCGCACCATCGCGATCCTGCTGGGTTTCCTTGGCATCCTGGTGGTCTTGCGCCCCGGTATGGCGGTCATCCAGCCGGCAGCCCTGGTGGTCCTGTTTGCGACCTTTTGTTTCGCCTCGACCTATGTCTTTACCCGCCACATGACGGCCACGGAATCGCCGCTAGCCATCATCTTCTATATGAATTTGGTGCAGCTGCCGATGGGGCTGATCCCCTCGATCCCCGACTGGACCCTGCCATCGCTTTCGCTTTGGCCCTGGGTGGTGATGCTCGGCCTCTCGGGCCTGGGCTCGCATTTTTGTTTTGCCCACGCCTTCAAGCACGCCGATGCAACCGTGGTCACGCCGCTGGATTTCATGCGCCTGCCTTTGATCGCGGTGGTTGGCCTTACGATGTATGGTGAAAGCTGGGATCTGCTGATCCTGCTGGGCGGCGCGGTGATCTTCTCCGGTAATCTGCTTAATCTTTGGAGCGAACGCGGCGCGGCAGCTAAACCGCCAAAAACCATGCCGGTCAGTCGGCCCGCATCGGATAGTTGAGGAAGCCGCGAAACCGGGCACGTCCGCCGCGCACCGGTGACCCGCGCCGCTCCAGGGTCTCGAACCGCCGGACCATCCGGTCGATGGCAATGCGGCCCTCCATGCGCGCCAGGCTCATCCCCGCACAGGTATGAGTACCGCCACCAAACGCCAGATGCGGGTTCGGCGTCCGGGAGATGTCGAGACGGTCCGGGTCGGCGAAGACCGCAGGATCGCGATTGGCCGCGCCGATACACAAGGTGACCAGGGTTCCAGCAGGGAAATCCTCACCGCCGATGGAAACCGGTTTTATGGCTCGGCGATTCCCGAGCTGGTTCGAGCTTTCGTAGCGCAGGAACTCCTCGACCGCTGAATTGATCAGCTCCGGGCGATCCCGCAACAGCGCCAATTGATCCGGATTATCCAGCAGGGCGGCAATCCCGTTACTGATCAGGTTGGTTGTGGTCTCGTGGCCGGCGTTCAGCAGAAAGATGCAGTTTTGCACCAACTCCTCCAGTGACAGCCGGTCGCCGTCAACGTCGCCGGCGATCAGCGCACTCAACACGTCCGAGCCATCCTCGATCAGCGCCTTGGAACGCTTGTCGATCAAATCTTTGAGATAACAGGAAAAATCTGCCACCGCCTGATTACCGCGCCGCGCGACGTCCTCAGAAATCGTCGCTTCCAAGGCCCCGAGTATCGCCAGCGACCACTCGCGCAACGGGCCGCGCTCATCCTCTGGAATGCGTAGCAGGTCACCGATTACCTGCACCGGAATGGCGGCGGCGAAATCCTCGATCAAATCAAACGCGCCCAGCCCGGCCATGCAATCCAGCAACCGGTCGATCAACGCCGCGAGCGGTGGCTCCAGCGCTTTCAGCGCCCGGGGCGTAAAGGCTGGCATCAACAGCTTGCGAACTCGCGTGTGCAATGGTGGATCGTTGAACACTAGGCTCGTCGTGTGATGCGTAAAAAGCGGGCTGTCACCGAATTTCGGCGCAAATTCGGTCTTCTTGTCGGAACTGAAACCCCGGTCCCGGTACACAGCATTCACATCGCCATAGCGCGTCAAAAAAACCGAACCATCCGGGCAGCGATAGACCGGGGCGTGTTGGCGCAGTGCATGATAGGTCGGGAACGGGTCGTCGAGGAACCCTCGGGTCAACGCCCGCGGATCGAAACCCCGGACCAATTCAATGTCGCTCAATTGTTCAGCCAAAACCGCCACCTCTCCCGACGCCATGGAACCCCCGCCGTCTTGAGTCGTCAAGGGCGCCCCGACATATAAGCCGGGATTACGGAGGCGGAGGTATTACGGAATGAAGGATGCTCCTATTTTTGCAGATATCCACGCCATGCCTGCCCCATCACACCGCCAACAGGCGGGGCCCATTCCGCAAGCGACGATCACGGCCTCGTCGGTTCACATTTTACAACAACGCTCACGCCCGCAGCCGCCGGTGGCATCGGTTCCGCTCTGCCCCTGCCCTCGTGAAAACGGGGGCGGGATGAGGGGCCGGGATGACCAAGTCCCCAGCTAAACCAACGTGCGGTGCATAGTGCGCAAAATGTCGATCAGATCCAAAATTCGAGCCGCATAGGCCTCGCGGGCGACGAAAGCCTGGCCGCCTTTGCCCTGAAAATTACTTTGCAACACGTCTAGAATCCGCCGTAAGCGCCGTTGGTGAAGGCCAAATCGGCGCTGCACCGGGTCGGTAAGAAGCCCGGCAAATGCGGTGGCGATGCTCATTCCGGCGATCATGCCGCCGGTGGTGGCGCCCACCAACAACGCCGAGGGCGCCGCTGGGAACAAGCCATACCAAGCGCCGCCCAGCGTGGCCCCGAGCGGAAAGGATGAAATCGCCAGATACTCCGCCAGCATCGCCGCCAGCGCTGGCCCCAATGAGATCGCCGTGGGGGTGAACTGGTTTAACGTGAGGGCGCCAGCGCCGAGATTGATCATCGCCCCGGCAAGCTCGGCAGCAGCCGCTCTGGAGCCGGCGTAACTCTCCAGAATATTGGTCATTCGGTCGTGCAAATCAGGGTCTTCGGCGTGTTGTCCAATGGCGCGCAACGGGTCGTTCACCGCCTTGATCAGGTCGGGGTCGGACAGGATTTCCTCGGCCAGCGCGTCGCGTACACTGTGGCGCGCGCCATCGTCGAAAGGGAGTTCCAGCAATTCTGTGTAGATCAGCCATTCGATCTCGCGATCGACCGACGTACGCAGCAACATATTACGTCGACCCAACCATTCAGCGGCCCGCCCGGCGCCCATCCGGCGCGACGCCATCGCCCCAAGCTTCGCCCCGACCGTTGGCAACATTAGCGCGACGTTCACCGGCGCGCGGATCAAATCCAAACCCAGGGCATTGCGATGTAGACCGAGGCTGCCGCAAAACGTGAAATGCGCGTCGACAAAATCCTCCACCTTGCCCCGCCGGACTTCGAAATAACGCTGCACCGCTGCATCGATAATCCGCTCCACGCCCAGGCCGCCCAGAAGCGTTCCCGTGGGCTCAACCGATCCTTGCAGTTTAGATTTCATCGATGAACACCGCCCATGAATTGCGCGAGACAAAACAAAGTCGGCACAACATCTCCTGCCGCTTGCCTTGATATAGTCCCCCAATGGCCATTAGTAGAGGGCTTGAGATTTCACTCAACTTTCCACTCTCACCAATTCGAGACAGAATACAGCGTTTTCACTAATCATTGTTGGCGAAGCCCGCAACGGTTCGGATACCGTTTGATAGCCTACAACACCCTCACACAACGTGATGGAAATTGGCCGATCGAAGCCGCCGTCATCACAAAAGATGAGGCGATAAGCATCGGCACGCAGATGCTCGGCCGGCCTGGCGTGACCGGTATCAAGGTGATTCGAGAAACCGATCGGTCCATCGCTCAGCTCAAAGACAGCGATGTCATCTTCGAGAAATTCAAGGCTCCGAAGAATTAAAACGGGCACATTTTCGTCGATGAAATTGATTAAGCTCCGGATTGCGACTCGCCCGAGGACCTAGATGGCGCCAACGGTCGGATGACTGTCAATCGGTTGTTCCGTACCTATTTGGACAAAAACCACATCACCGCCTCCGAGGTAATGCATTCTTATAAAGAACTCAAGCGGGCGATGGACGCCGATAGTTTGATGCCCAGCGCGATCGCCAAAGTGGCGCACCTCCAAGTCCAGGATGGAGGCGCTTCATCCAACGAACGCTGCAACCTGTTGTTCGGTTTCGTCCAAACAGTCACCGAATGGGTAGCCCCGGCGGGATGCGTTTCGCGGCGGACCAACCATGGCTGAAGCCGTGACCGAACGCCAATCCACAGCGTTGAACAAAGGTGATATCGCCAGTTTGAAGGGGGCGACGGGCCGGGTCATTCCCGCTCTGGGCGAGCCTGCCCGTAAGGCCACTTACCTGCTCGACAGCAAAATGGGCTAGGATGATCTGAGCGACGAAATTCACGATCACCTCAACACATTATTCATACTGCCGGGCTCGGTGCATCGGATCGTCTAGGACTAACTGCTGGCTACCTATATCGTTGATGGTCAAATTCTGCAGCAGATCAACAACCCGAACCACCCATTGCATATCCGCGCTTTCATGCTGGTCTACATGTGCCAACCCGAAATGTTGCCCCAGGGAAAGGCATCGGACCTCGCGCCCAAGATCATGATCGACAGCCTGAAACAGCCGTATTTTGAAAATGAAATGGCCTCTCAAATCGAGGGTGAGGAGGAAAAGAGTCGTGTGCTGCGCCAATTCCGCGAGCAATTGCACCGCTGCGGGTCCTTTGGATAAATCCGGCTCAGTTCTTCAGGTTCTGGCGCTGACGAAATAACTCGTATTGTTTCTCGCCGATCGTGCAGTCGGTAAGGCCCAGGCTGAGTTGTGCTGAAATGATTCCAGTGATTTCGCGGCGGCGGGCTCGCAAGCTTGGGGGCGGTTGGAGCCCAGCGATCTCCAGGATCAATTTGCGACGCACCGCTGCGGCGAAACTGCGCAGCGTCTCGGCGACGACGATGAAGGCACCCGGCCCGCCAATGACGCAATCTTCGTAATACAGATCTATATTCGGGACCGCTGGAATTCCCAGCGGTGACGGGCGGTCGTTATGGATCGGCAGGCCATTGATGGTGATGCCCTGATCGAACGCATTGTGGCGGGTCCGGTGCACCTGAAAGCCGCCGTTATTGGGTCCGTCGCCAGATATGTCGATCACCTTGCGAACCGCCCGGAAACGACCTTTTCCGAACATTGTAATGGCATGCATGATTGCGCTACTGATCGAGGTTCGCCGTCCGCCATGGACCAACGCCTGGTTCAGCAGGATAGCGAATTCCCCAGCCGTCGCCGGGCTGTCGATGATCCGCCAATTCACCAAGGTTCGCTGATCCAAAGGCCCCGACCATTCGGTATAGGCCAAGGCGATCCGACCGTGAGTGCCGCGTTGGATCGCCTGGATCACCAACGGGTCGAGCAACGCATTGACATAGCCTTCCCGCTGCAACCGCGCTTCTTCGGCATCGATGCTGGCTGACACGTCAACAGCCAGAACCAGTTGCAGATCAACGTCGATGAGGGACTCGGAGCCGTCGGATTCGGTTGACGGTTTGGGGCCTGTTTGCGATTGGGCCGGAACGACCATCACCGCCGCCATCACTGCCGCCAGAGTCCATAGACACAATCGTTTTAAGCAGCTGTGGGACATTGGATTTTCCTCGACTCCATTACAGGCACCTGGTCGCATTCGGGTAAGGGGATTAGCTCAGAAACCCGATCAAAGTTTCGTTATAGGTCCCCGGGTCTTCCAGATAGGCGGCGTGGCCGACCGCAGGAATTTGCGCGCTTTGGCAGCCATTGATGAGATCCGCCAAGGCGGCGCTGCGGGTTGGCGGGATGATCCGGTCGCGTTCTCCGGTAAGCAATAGAACTGGCATGGTGAACCGCGCCGCCAGGGCTCTGGTATCGCCATGGTGCAACAGCATGCAACCGCCGAGCAATCCGGTATGAGTAACCGCGCTGGCGATCGCGGCGGCCTCGGCGCGGACCGCTTCACCAGCGCTTTCGCCGAGCATTCTCGCTGCCCTGGCCCGGCCGAATTCCGCCGGGTTCAGCCGCCGGATATCATCGAGCCTGGCGTTCCATCCGGCGCCGAGCGGTGTACCGTCGGGGGCGGCGTCGCCGGTGAAGGTACTAGACAATACCAGACGATCGACCCGCTCCGGCGCAAACCCCGCCACTCCTTGGGCGACGACCCCACCCATGGAGTGGCCAAGCACGTGAGATAATTGAATTTTTAGCGCATCTAGCAACGCGATCGCGGCGCCGGCATAGGCCGCCAAGGTAGGCTCCCTCGGCCCGCTGTCGCCATAGCCCGGGGCGTCCCAGGCGATGACCCGGAAGCGGTCCGACAGGCCTTCCAGCTGCGCCCGCCAGGATCGCGAATTGCCGCCGATCCCATGCATCAGCAACAGCGCCTTCCTAGACCCTACCTCGGCCCCCGCCTCAAGATAGGAGATCGGCCCACCCGGCGTATCGACGATCCGTTTTTCAAGGTTATTTATGGCTTTTCTCCTGGAATCGCGCCGGTGAGAAGGGCTCCAGCGGCAGACTGGACGCGCCGGTACGAATCAATTCGGCAAGTGCTCGGCCGACCGCCGGGGCCAATTGAAAACCATGGCCAGAGAAGCCAAAGGCATGGGTCAGCCCGTCATGACGCCGCCCACGACCGATCACCGGGATGCGATCGGCGGCCTCGCCATCGATCCCGGCCCAGGCCCGCAGCAGACGGGCAGAACGCAAAACAGGAAATATAGTGCATGCGGTTTCGGCACTTTTTGCCAATCCCCGGACATCCAGCGCCGACTTTCCGCTCTCCAAATCGGCTTTTCCCTCATATCCGCCGCCGATCACCACGGTGCCGTTGCCCATCTGCTTCAGGGATAATTTTCGCGAGGCCAGCCCAACCACCGGCTCAACGAAGCGGGGCTGGCGATCGGTCACCATCATCATATAGGCGGCGCCCCGGACCAGCACCGGATCGCCCAGGGCTTTGGCCAGACCAGCCCCCCAAGCCCCAGCGGCATTGAGCACTTCCGGCGCCTCGAAAGGCCCGGCAGTAGTCGCGGCCCGCCACACATTGGGCGCGCGGCTCAAGGTCCGCAGCGCGGTGCCTTCATGGATCAACACCCCGGCGGCCTCGGCGGCGCGGCGAAAGGCAATGCAGGTTCGATAAGGATCGGCGAACCCATCGCCGCGCACGATCATCGCGCCGGTGCAATGCTCGGCGACCGAAGGGATCAGGGCCCGAAGCGCCGCCTGATCGATGATTTCCTCATGATCATAACCGAGCTGCCGCACCTCCGCCGCCCGCTGGGTGAGCAGCTTCAGGTCCGCTTCGCTCTCGGCGATCTTCACCTGACCGGAAGGCTGAAAGCCGCAATCGTCGCCGACCAGATCCGGCATCGCCCGCCAACTCTCCAGTGCCGCCTCGGCCAACGGAAGTTCCGACGGATGTCGCCCCAGCCGCCGCACCCCGCCGGCATTCACCCCGGAGGCGTGCCGCCCGATAACCGCCTGCTCAACCAACCGCACCCGTGCCCCGTCACGGGCCAGATGTAACGCGGCGGAAAGCCCATGCAGCCCACCACCAATCACCAGAACGTCGCTGGTCTTTGTCATCGGTTCTGGGTCCTTCGGCCGGTGGTGCATTGAGGGCGACAAATTGGGGCGGGAGCCTATCTTACCCCTTCCTTGGCTTTTCGAGTCATCCCGGCGAATGGCCGGGTGTTTGGCAACCATCCCAGCGCCTGCCTTGGTAAAAACGGGGACAAGATGACGGATTTAAGGGGTTGCGAAACCTATGAGAAGGCATCGGCCCGCCAGCCGCATCCCCAGCGAAGGTCGGGGCCCACACCATAGTCGCCTGGATCTGATGAAAGAGGATCACGCCGCGTGCTTCTAATTTTGTGAAAGGGCTCGGCCAGCCTTCGCCTGTCGATGGCGTGGACCCTGGATCAGGTCCAGGGATGCGGGTTTTGTTTGCCGCAGTGGGTGTTCTATGCCGGCTGCCCGCTTGGCTGATTGGGGCGGAACCATGCCAGGTTATCACAACACCCCTTGCTCGAGCGCCGCCACCTCGGCCAGGGTGACCGGTTTGATTGGTGGGCGGATGCGGAAACTGCCGACGGCGTCGGGTGTGGCGCCACTGGTCGCAGCCATCACTTCGGTGACGCTAGCGGCGCACATCCGGCCCTGGCAGGCGCCCATGCCGCAGCGCAGGAAGGACTTGGCCTGGTTCGGGCCCGAGCAGCCATGCGCCATCGCCGCGCGCAACTGGCCGGCGGTGACCTCCTCGCAGCGGCACAGGATGACATCATCGCCAACCTTGCCGATCCAGTTGGGCGCTGGATAGTAGCTGTCGAGGAACGGCCGGATCGACAGATCGATGAAGCGGCGCATGCGTTGCTCTTCGCTGATGAAATCGCGCGCCGCCTCCGCAAGCAAGCCGAGGCTTTGGGCGACCGCCAGACCGGTGATCATGCCGCTGCGCTCCGCCGCCAGGCTCCCGGCTATACCGCCGCCATCGCCGGCGACATAGACACCCGGCTCCGAGGTTTCACCCCATTGGTTGGTGAGCGGGTGAAAACAACGTTGCCGATCGTCCCAGCGATGCTCGGCTTGCAGCAGGCGGGTAAGCTGGGTATTCGGGGTCACCCCTTCATGCAAAGCCACGACATCCGCATCGATGGCGTAATCCGTACCTTGAGAGCGGAACGACAGGCTGGTGACTTTCTCGCCCCGTGTTTGCTTCGAGCCATGCGCTTGCAGATGACTGGCGCCGCGATAGATAGGCACGCCGGAGCGATTGACCGTGCGCAACATCCGCCATCCCTTGAGCAAAGTCTCACCCGCCGCCAGGGCGCGCGGCAAATGGAAGAACGCCCGCGACAGGCCGCCCGGCGGCGTGGTGTCGACGATGGCGGCGATCGGCACATGGGCGGTGATCAACTGCACCGCCAACTGCAGCATCAACGGGCCACTGCCGGCCAGCACGAGATTACCGGTAGGATAAATTCCGGAGGTCTTCAGCGCCGACTGTACCGCGCCGACTGTCATCACTCCCGGCAAAGTCCAGCCGGGGATCGGCACCGGTCGTTCCAGTGCGCCGGTCGCGATCACCAGATGCTTGACCGAAAGCGTCTCGGCAGCGCCATTGCGGCTATAGACCACATCACGCCGCTTGCCTTTGCCAAGATCGCCAACCTGCCAGACCGTGCTGGCGGGCCGGTAATCGGTGCGGACCGCGCGAAAGGCGCCGGCGACGGTGCTTCCGTGCACATAGGCATCGCCGAGGAAGCTCAGGTCCGCCGGTCGGTTCCGCTCAACCGATTCGATAGCCCGGTAGATCTGTCCGCCCGGTTCGACTTGCTCGTCCAGAACCACCACTCCGGCCCCGGCGCCCGCAGCGGCGACGGCGGCGGCCATGCCGGCCGGGCCGGCGCCGATGACAACGACATCAACCTCCGAGCGCATCACCAGCCTCCTTCTCGGCTTGTTGCCGACGGACATCCATATCCTGACACACCGGGATCAAACAGGCCTGCTGATGGCTAACCCCGTCGATTTCTACCGAGCATTCAAAGCAAACGCCGATCATGCAATAGGGCGCCCGCGCGGTGCCTGAAACCGGCGCGTCGCGCAGGCTCGATACCCCCACCGCCAACAGGGCCGACGCCAGGGTATCACCCTCCAGCGCCTCAATTTCCTGACCTTCGAAGCTGAACGAGATCGGCTTTCGTATCAGGTTAGGCAGTCGTTGGAACATCGAACCTCCGGGGTGAAAAAGCGCTAAAATGATCGTTGAAACCTGGCTCAAGCAGTCTTGGAGCCAGCTTTAAAGCGTGGGCCGCCGCCAGGGTCACGCCGCTATGGCAGCTTACCGAGAAGGCGCCGGGAAACGCCTCGGATTCTTGATACACCGGAAACCCATCCGGCGACATGATCCTGAGCGCGCTCCAGCTGCGAATTATCCTCAGGGTCTTGAGCCGCGGAACCTTGCGTACCGCCCGGCTGGCGACCTGGCGCATCATCTCAAGATTGAAACCGGTGTCGAAACCGACGTTCTCCTTGGTGGCGCCGAGCATCACCGTGCCTTCATCGGTCTGGCGCACCTGGCCGAGCACGTGATTGAACAGCGGGCGGGTTCGTTCGGTGACGATGATATGGCCGCGCTCCGGCCCGATCGGGATATCAAGACCCAGATCGGGGCCAAGTCCAGGACTGCCATTGCCGGCCGCCAGGACCACCTTGCCGGCGGTGAAATCCCCCCGTGCCGTAACCACTCGAAAGCCCGTTCCCTCCGGCACGATCCGCTCGACCCGGTGATCCCCGCGATAGTCGGCGCCAGATGAGGCCAGGATCTGATGCAGCGCCCGCAGCGTGTAAAGCGGGTTGACGATCCCGTCATACGGGCAGAACGCGGCGCCGACCACCTCCGGCCCGACATTCGGCTCCATCCGCCGGACCTCGTCGCCGTCGATCATCCGCCGATCGTTCTCGCCAACGCCGGGCTGGTTATGCATGCGCTTGATTGAGGTCGCATAGGTCTCATACTCGCCCTGGTCGAGGCAAAGCTCCAGACCACCGGGCCGGTGATGCCCAACATTGATCCCGGTCGCCTCGCCGAGGGATTTGGCGAAATCACCCCAGAGGTCAGAGGATTGGCGGCTCCATCGGGCGTATTCGGCCATGCCATCGCCCTTGGATTGCACCCAGACCAGCCCAAAATTACCGCGGCTGGCGCGAAATGCCAGATCCCCCTCGTCGAGAATGGTGACCGTGGCGCTGGCCTTGACCAGGCCGTGGGCAAGAGCTGCCCCGACCAGGCCACCGCCGACAATGATTACGTCGGATGCCATACCTTACTCCAGATCCAACAGCTGCACCCGCCGGCACGCTGTTCGGGGTCTCAGGGTTTAAGCGCTTGCAGGGCGGTGGTGACCGCTGCATCGAAGCCTACAAGGCGTCGGTCGCCAAGATCAATGACCGGGCGTTTCAACAGGGTCGGGTTTTCCACCATAAGCGCCGTTGCATCCCCCGCTTCCAGCCGGTCTTTCTGCTCATCCGGCAAGCTGCGCCAGGTGGTGCCGCGCCGGTTGACCAGTTTCTCCAGGCCGATTTCGTCGCTCCACGCCTCGACCGGCCCGGCCTCAAGGCCGTCCTTGCGAAAATCGTGAAAGCGGTGCGCGATGCCGGCCTGGTCAAGCCATTTCCGCGCCTTGCGGCAAGTGTCGCAATTGGCGATGCCATATACGGTGATCATATCGGTGGGCTCTCTTGTGGTTGTCGGCGCAGCATCGAAACCGTCATCGCCGCGGCTTTTTAATCGTCATTCCGGCCTTAGTTCATCGATACCCCGGCCAGGTTCACGAGTGTCCGATGAAACCTCACCCGTTCTGGAGAAAGGCAGGACCCACGTCTGAGCACGTTCACTGTAACCGATGGGAGAAGAATAGGAGTAATATGCCATCATATTTACCATTTGCGCCGTCGAGTCACCTCAGGCTTCGGCCCTACCCTTCGCCAGGGCGACGGATAGCAAGGGGGCCGGTGGTAGGGAGAATTACCCCGCCCCATTACGCCAGCGGCAAATCTCCGGCCGCCGCCAGCATGGTTTCCACCGTCGAGCGACCCAGGGCCATCGCCCGGCCCGGTGACCAGCCGACATCAGAGTTGGGCGCGTTAGCAGTGTCCTTGAACGGCATTTCCAATGTCATGGAGACGGCGCCGAGATAGCTGGCCAAATAGCCGGTGCTGGTGGTTTTCATGCCCTTGCCTGGCGTCACCTTCGGATAGCCATGCTCGGTCTGGAAATCCGGGTTGAGCCGGGCTAGGCCGTCGCGGAACCGGTTCATCACCCCAAGCTGCGCCTCGCTGGCCTCGGCGATACCCTCGAAAGCCGCGATGAAGTTATAGGGCAGGCCCTCGTCGCCATGCACGTCGAGGCAGAGGTCGACACCGCTGTCCTGCATCATCTGCCGGACGTGCCAGACCTCGGGGCTTTTCTCAAGGCTGGGGCTTTCCCATTCACGGTTCAGATTGGTGCCGACGGCATTGACCCGCAGGTTGCCGAGCGCGCTGCCATCAGGGTTCATGTTCGGCACCGCATAGACTACCGCGCTATCCAAAAGCGCCCGGGTCGCACCGTCCTCCCAGTCCAGCAGGCGGTGCAAAAATCCCTCCATGAACCACTCGGCCATGGTCTCGCCGGGATGCTGACGGGCGATCACCCAAAGCGCCGGCTTGGCTTTGGTTTGGTTCACGCTAACGCCCTTGCCCGGTTCGCCAAAGCGCAAGACGTCGATCGCCCGCCCCTCGGCCGTGGTGCCGGGCACTATCAGAGTTACCCCGTTGGCGGCCTGGCAACGGGCCACCAGATCGGCATGGCGTTCCATCGAATAGGGGGCAAAATAGGCGTAGTGAACGGCGTCGCTCTCGGGCCGGTGGCGGATGGTGAGAACGCCGTTTTCATAAGCTGTCGGCACCCGGCGCCAGCGCACGCGATCGCTCGAGGCAACCACCTGATACCCGTCCCACCCCCTGGTGTAGCTGGCCTGGCCGGCATTGATGATTTTCAACACGCAATCCTCGCCCCGAGCTCCATTGAGCCGGAACGAAAACCATTGGAAGAAGTCCGCCTCGGTATCCTTGCGGATGTTGAGCTGGATATCGCCGGGAGTTTCGGCCCGCACCACCTCGATATTGCCGCCATCGAAAGCCGCATTGATAGAAATCATCACACTCACCTAATTTATGTTCTAATCAATAGCTTAACCACCTTTCAGGTAATCGAAAAGAGCGAATTTGGCCTCGCCATTCGGTGCTGACTTATCCACGGGCTCTGGTTGTTTTTCAGCTGCTTTCGCACCGGCCTGTTGCTTTCTGCGTTGTTCATTCTTACTCTTTTCCATCGACCGTGCTGTAGCGACCGAGATCGACCGGCTGCTCCTTCAGCCGCTTTTTAGCGCCCTCGCGCTGCTCGTGCCCGATCTCGGTTCCCCCGGCATCCCAGAAGATCAAGTCAAGCTCGAAGACTTGGATGGCGTTAACCGTGGTGTAGACCACCCCACCGCCCGAGCTTTTGTACTCGTAGGGAACCGCGCGCCGCTGATACAGCATGTAAAAGACGTCGTCGGTGATCATCAGGGTGTTAAACTCGGCACCCTTGCCGAGCCACATATAGCCCTGATAGGCGCGCGCCTGCAGCCATTCCACGACCCGGAAATGAACGCGCCGGCCCGCACGAGGGTGGACGCCCCGATGAACATCTTCACCCGGTTGCCAAGCCTGCAATAGGTTTCCAGCTCCGGCGCCATCTGCCAATCCTTGGCCAACTGCCCGACTTCCGTCCAAGCGCCGCCGCTTGGTGATCAACTCCTCGCGGTTCTCCGCCAGCTCGCGTTCCTGAATGGTCCGTCGCGGGCGCAACGGGGGCGAGGATGCCTCAGTCCCGGCTATCCGACGAGGCCAATCCGGCCGGCTGCCCTAGCATGTGGACCCTCCTGCCCCCATAGTAGTGAAGGTCGCCTGGCAATTGCGCCGCGCGCGACGCAGGGAGCTTGTCAGGTTATGTTTGAAGCTTACGCACCAAGCCCGTTTTTGATTTTCGTCATTATTTCACTGGTCGTCGCCCTGATCCTGGTTTCAGCGGCGGTCAAGACAGTGCCGCAGGCCTCGGAATGGACAGTCGAGCGGTTCGGCCGCTATACCCGAACCCTGCAGCCGGGCCTGCATCTGATCCTGCCGTTCATCGATCGGATCGGCACCCGATTGTCGATGCGCGAGACCGTGCTCGATATTCCGAGCCAGGACGTCATCACCCTGGACAACGCCACGGTCTCAGCCGACGCGGTCACCTTTTTCCAAGTAATGGACGCCGCCAAGGCCGCCTATGAGGTGAGCGATCTGATGCTGGCGATCACCAATCTCTCGATGACCAATATCCGCTCGGTGATCGGCGGCATGGTACTGGACGACGTGCTCTCCCGGCGCGATGAGATCAATGAGAAACTGCTACGGGTAATCGATCTGGCGACCAATCCCTGGGGCGTGAAGGTCACCCGGGTCGAGATCAAGGATCTGGCGCCGCCTCTGGATCTGACCAACGCAATGAACCAGCAGATGATGGCGGAACGCCAGAAACGCGCTGAGGTTCTCCAGGCCGAGGGCGACAAACAAGCCGCGATCCTGCGCGCCGAGGGCGAGAAGGCCTCGCAGATCCTCCAGGCAGAGGGCCGCAAGGAGGCTGCCTTTCGCGACGCCGAGGCCCGCGAGCGCAGCGCCGAGGCGGAAGGCAAGGCGACCACTATGGTCTCTGATGCCATCGCCTCGGGCGATATCCAGGCGATCAACTATTTCGTCGCCCAGCGCTATGCCCAGGCGCTGGAGAAAATCGCCTCGGCCGACAACCAAAAAGTCATCATGATGCCGCTTGAAGCCTCAAGCCTGATCGGCAGCATCGCCGGAATTGCCGAACTCGCGAAAGCCTCTTTCGGTTCCGGTAGGGACGCAGGCGGCGACCGCTCGGGTGGCGGCGGTACGGGGCGGGGGGACGGGCCCTGGAGTTAATCGAAAACGGCGCTGTATGATTGACCTTTGACCCGGCACGACCGCGGCCATGCCGCCGCAGGGCGGGACCCATTCCACCGGCCCGGGCAATGGGACTGCGCTTGAATCCCAGTCAACCATCGGCGCCAACCGCTGTTGGAATGTATCCCGGCCTTCGCCCACTGCTGTCCGGGGGCACCCTTTAACCGATCAAATCAGGTCTAACCGATTGATATGTAAGCTGAGTTGTAGCTGCATGGATATGGGTGGTGTCCAAACTGATGTACAGAATCCAGCAACCGCATGTGCATTTGCGGGATGGTGTTTACTATTTTTTCAGACGGGTTCCAGCAGATCTCAGAGCGCATTATCGATCTGACCGAATAAGTTTGACCCTTCGAACCCGATCTCAATCAACAGCATCCAGATCCGCTCGATCCATTAATCAGCGCCTGGAAGACTATTGGCTGGGTTTACGGCTTCAACAGATCGACATTCCAGCCATCAATCTGCTTCATCGAGCTCTATAATCACCATCGCTATCACGAGAGCCTGAAGAACCTGGCTCCAGCGGATGGCTGTAAAGCCCCCGTTCTATGTACCACTTTCTGATAGAGTCTTGGGCATCGGTGGACGCATGTTCAGAGCCTGATGCGGGCGGATGTGATTGTACTGTTTCAGCCAAGTTTCGATGACGATTTGAGCCTGTCTGATTGATGTGAACCACTCTGCATTGAGAACCTCCCT
>Ga0209089_10000344_pt1 | contig 43685 bp, 34 predicted proteins | sample ArcticOcean_MG_C_FD_187431 | JGI IMG/M metagenome (GOLD analysis project Ga0209089, IMG submission 187431) | Marine microbial communities from western Arctic Ocean - ArcticOcean_MG_CB2_150 (SPAdes) (version 2) | ecosystem: Environmental > Aquatic > Marine > Oceanic | place: Arctic Ocean: Canada...
GATTCTATGTTTTCAGGTCGGTGGTCTGAAATGACTGAGTCAAGAGTTCCATTTTGAAGTGCCACTTGTAAAGCTTTTCTATCTGACTTTAATCTTAATGGTGGATTTACTCTTAGCGTACCGTCAAAATCTCTCAAGTCATTATCGATAAAAGTTAGATGATGAGGCGTTGTGGCTGCAGTAATGTTAAGTCCTTTTTTCTTTGCGTTTTTAATAAGATTTACTCCTGAAGCAGTAGATACAATCGGTATATGTATTCTTCCTCCTGCATATGAAAGAATTTCAATATCCCTCTGAATTCGAAGAGTTTCGGCTTCTGAAGGAGAGCCTATTAATCCCAATTTAGTGCTTGTTACACCCTCGTGCATATGCGCTCCTGGATTCAAGTCTGAATCTATGGCCTCTGAAATAACAACATCTCCTGAAGGTCTTAGATATTCTAAAGCTCTATGTAGTAGGCCAACTTTATTTATGGGAGAGTCATCAGTGAAACCGATAGCTCCTGCATCAGCCATATCTATTAATTCGGAAAGTTGATCACCAGCTCTATTTTTTGAAATACATCCCAGTGGATGAGCCTCACATGGAGAATTAGTTTTTTCACCTCTTGCAATTAGATAAGCTACTGAAGCTTTGTTGTCTATTGGTGGGTTAGTAGATGGTAAAATAGCGACATCTGTAAATCCGCCTGCTGCTGCAGCAAACAACCCCCTGTCTAATCCTTCTTTTATTTCATCTCCAGGATCCCTAAAGTGAGCTTGTCCATCCATCCATCCTGGACTTATATAGCTATTTTCTTTATTTAGAATTAAACATGAATCGCCGTTTATATTTCTTCCGATCTCAGTAATAATACCGTTAATTATTTTCACATCGACTTTTTTACCATCGAATGACCCTCCAGGATCAACAACTTTTACCTTTTTTAAAACTATTTGTGTTTCCATCTTTTTTGAAGAATTGTTTCGCCAGCAAGTGCTATGATTACAATAATAATCAACTGCCACCAAAGGTGTGTTCCTGATTTCACATTCATAATAACACCAGATATGTTTTCATCTGAAAGTTCTAAGACACTCGTGTTATTCCAACCATATTTACTTAACTCAGCTTTAAATCCAGGAATATCCCATGCGGAAGGATCACTCTCAACTCTATCTGCATTAATACCGAATGCAAAGGATGTTATAGAGTCGATTTCTACGGTATAATTACCTGGAGTATTAATTTGTGGCCCAAGCAATATTCTGGTCGAACCACTATTTGTTCTGACTTCAGGCAATACATATGCATCACTGTTATTTAACCTCACCTGTACTATTTCGTTAGGCTCAACTTCGAAGTTCAGGAATATTTTATTTTCACTTTTAAGAGTAATTGATTCAGCTTTTGCAGAACGTGCTACTTCTGATAACCTAAGTAAAATGGGCACGAAAATAGCGTGCTTAATAAAGTTACCAGTTTCTTGTTCTAATGTAATGCTCAATAAAAAGGCACTCCCTTCGCCTACAGCAACTCTCGATAGAAATGGATGCCCTCTTGATGTGATTCCTAAAACCTCCTCATCATCAGTAACCTTCCTTGAGATGCATCTATCTGATACAGGCATGTCCATCCTGTTTGGAGGAGTTAAAAAGACGCCATTAAATAAAGGGTGTGAGAATTTTATGTCTTTTAAAGGCTCAGGATTATTTGTTTTATGCCAAACCTTTCCCTCTCCAAACCCCAATTTAGTTCTCAATAATTCAGCCCTTGAACTATTATTAACTGAGTCAGGTATTATTAAAACTGTGCCACCATTTGAAGTGAAGTCAACAAGGGATTGCGTTATGCCACTAGAGGGGTCGTTTACCGCGTTGACAATAATTAAATCATAGTTGGATGTAGTCGCAAAGTCTGGAAGTGTCTCTAGGGTTTCAAGATTAACGGAAACGCCACTTGAGAGAAAGACCTTTTGAATACTCTTACTTGTTTTAGAGTTTTTATTATCACTTAATTGGAGGATATCAATTTGCTGTACGACTTCGTATCCTAAATAAAACGTATCATCGAAAGTAATAGGGGAGTCTTCGATAGATATTATAGCGTGGTTAAACCCACTTTCTCCATGTGTGAAGTGGAGAACTGTATCAGTATGAATTCCCGGACTTAAATTGAAAGATGAAATGGCCGTTTTTTCATTGTTAATGTCTAATTTAAGACCTAGGCCATCTACTCGCTGAAGTGCGTTATGCTTAAGTCTAACATGTAGTTTTGCAGGATTTCCACTTGTTGCAATAGGGGAGTTGAACCATGCAGAATCAACCCAAACATTAGGCCTATCATTTGCGATGTAAGGCAGGAAGTGAATCGAAATGTTTGTGTCTGGTTTGTAATTTTCAGACAATAAATGCGAACTCTTTTGTAAGTCGCTGAGTAGATAAATAGTTTGGATTCTATCAGAGGCTTTGCTTAATTGATCTGAAGCCCTCGCAACGACCGCATCAATATTTCTTACAAAAGGTTCAGTTTGAATTGAGGATATTCTTTCAATAGCTTCTTGCTTGCTGAGAAAGTGTGAGTCTTTCCCTGAAAAAGCATTTGTAATGATATGAAACTTATCAGTTTCTGAGTAATTATCGACTATTTCCGAAGCTCTAGTTTTCTCTACTTGAAGAACTGGGCCTTGCTCTCCTAAGGCATCTATTGACGGGCTTGTGTCTAAGTATATCGACACTGCATTCCCTATACTGCCATTATTTTCAGTGTTTCCTGTGTAAGGAATATATGGGCCAGCAAAAGCTATTACTAAAGATGCAATCGCAATGATTCTGAGTAGAAGAAGGAGAAGGTTTCGTAGCCTTTGAGTAGATCTAGTCTCTTTTTTTACATTTTCTAAGAAACTCACATTAGAAAAGCTCACGGTCCTAAATCTCCGCAATTGCAGTAAATGAATTAAAATTGGGATTATAACTGCAAATAATCCCCAAAGTATTTCTGGTCTAACCCATTCCATTTGAAGTACAAAGTTAGTTAGTTTTACAACCTTTACGGCAAGATGAATATGGATAAGAGTGTAAATAATATGATTAAGTTGTCTAAGCGTGAATTAGGTGAGTTTTTGAATGAAAAGGTTATAGAGTTTGAGACTAGAGATTTTATAAAAGACGACCCCATTTCTATACCCCATATGTTCTCAGATAATAAGGATATTGAAATAGCGGGGTTCTTAGCCGCCACAATTGCTTGGGGTAATAGGAAGTCTATTTTAAAGAATGCAAATCGTCTTATGGAAAGGATGGATAATTCTCCGTATGATTTCGTTATGAATTTTGAGAAAGCTGACGAAAAAGTATTTGAGGGTTTTTGCCATAGAACTTTTCAGCCAGAGGATGCCGTTTATTTTATGGGGGCTTTACGACGTATCGTAGGAGAGTATGGTAGTTTAGAGAACTTAATAGCTTCTAATTGGAAAGCGTCAGGCAGTCCAGACAATGTCAATGCAGCTCTAAGTAATTTCCATGCTGTTTTCTTCGATAGCGTTCATGCAGATAGAACGAGAAAACATGTAGCAAATCCTTCGAAAGGATCAGCTGCAAAAAGACTTAATATGTATTTAAGGTGGATGGTAAGATCTTCTAAAAATGGCGTGGATCTAGGGATTTGGGATACAATACCTACAAGAGTATTGAGTATACCCCTTGATGTGCACACGTCAAATGTAGGTAGGAGTTTAGGACTCTTAAATAGGAAGCAAAATGATTGGAAGGCTGTAGCTGAGCTTGATGCAGCGCTTAGGGAGTACGACCCAGTCGATCCTGTTAAGTTTGATTTCGCTTTATTTGGTCTGGGAGCTATTGAAGGGTTTTAATGGATGTTTTTATCCGATTAATCCTATTCTATTTTCAACGCAATCTTGTATTCGTAAGAAAAGTTGGTCAGGTGAAAATGTTCTCCAGCCAAGTTCACTAAGTTCTCCACCCATAACGAAAAAGCTATCTAAATCGATAGATTTCATATCGTCTAAAACGTGATCGCTAAAATTTAATAGTGCAATCCATCCATCAACATCTGTAAGCTCGTCAAACCATTCCTCGTAATAAGAATCATCGCTGTAATGAAAATTTAGCACATTTTCACCAATTAAAATAAACTTTATAACACCTTCATTTTCAAGATGTTCAATTACATTTCTCTTGAATAGCATTATATCGTTGTGAAGACAGTCATTCCATTCCCCCAGCATTTCAATTATGGCATATCCATCATCATAGTCGACGTATAATACCTTTAATACTAAAGTACTTGATCCAAATTCATCCCACTGTGGATGAATGTAATGATTGTATATTTTCGTATGAAAAGACGACTCATTATAGCTTCTTTGATAGAATGGGCTTTTTGAGTCAGTACTAGAGGCATAGTGATTTCTCCAAGAGTAATATGGCTCTATAGTGTGCATTGTTATCTCTGAGTTTCATAACTAATTATCGCTTCTCTAACACTTTTGTGCTTTAATAAGAGAGCCTTTGCCTCAATCTCATTTAAGCCTGTAGAAGCCTTTACCATTTTCGTTCCTCTTTCAATGAGTTTTTCATTTGAGAGCTTCATATCTACCATTTGGCTTCCTTTTACGTGGCCTAATTTGATAAATAATATTGTAGTAATCATATTTAGGATCAGCTTCGTAGCTGTCCCTGCTTTTAATCTGGTTGAACCGGTTACAAATTCTGGTCCTGTTATCGCTTCCATAACAAAATCTACTTCTTCGGATAATTTAGATCCCGGATTACAAGTTATACATCCCGTTAAGAGCCCTTGCTTTTTTGCTTCTTTTACCGCTCCTATTACGTATGGAGTCTTACCACTTGATGCTATACCTACAATAGTGTCGTTCTTGTTAAGATTAAACTCTCGCAAATCTTTCCATCCTTGAGAAGAGTCGTCTTCTGCTCCTTCCACAGCAATGCGAATAGCACTGTCTCCTCCGGCGATTATTCCTACTACTTTACCTTGTTCAACGCCGAATGTAGGTGGGCATTCTGAAGCGTCTAAAACCCCCAGTCTTCCACTAGTTCCTGCGCCTAAGTAGAACAGCCGCCCTCCTCTGCTCATCCTTTTAATAATTTCAGTAATGAATTCTATTACTTTAGGCTTTGCTAATCCCACAGCTTTGAGAACATCGTGATCCACTTCGTGCATAGCGTTAGCTAAGCCAGACACACTCATGCCATCAAGGTTTGAATATTTACCCTCGCTCTCAGTGGGGTTGGTTTTGTCAGTTTTTAATCCCATGTAATTAAATTCCATTTTTAAGCCAAATCTCCCAAGATTTCTCTGCTTGCAATCGCAACATATCCTTACCGTTCATAACTACAGCTCCTTTTTTATTAGCTAACGTCATAAGCTTTGTCGTTTCAGGATCGTATACAAGATCTACCACAAGATGGTTTTCGCTGATTCCATCATATGGTATTTCAAGAAAACTTTGAGAGTTAGGGGTCATTCCAATGGGTGTGCAATTTACAAGTAGCAGATGATGTTTTATGGCTTCAGGCGTTAAGTCGCTATATGTAACATCTGTTATTTCTGATTTTTTTCTACTAATTATGTGATAAGTTACACCTAATTTCTTTAGAGAATATGCTACTGCGTTAGATGCACCACCACTACCAAAAATTAACGCTCTATCGTGTCTTCCTTTTAAAAATGGTTGAATACTTCTACTGAACCCCCATGCATCGGTATTGTGTCCAATCCATCGGCCATCAACCTTTACAATTGTATTAACTGCTCCTATTGCTCTTGCTTCTTCTGATAATTCATCGAGGAGGGGAATGATCGTCTTTTTATACGGAACAGTAACATTAAGTGCGACAATACTCGGATCGTTTTGAGTAATTGTAATAAAATCAGAAATTTTATCTAAGTCGTATAATTTATATTCAAGATCGGATCTGTCTAAAAGTTTAAACTTTTCTGCAAAAATCTGTGGGGATTTTGAATGAGAAACGGGATGTCCAATAAGTCCAAGGGTTTTCATTTGGCCTAAAGTTAAATCCTGGAAAAACGATCTAATGCCGTGACAAGTATTGCTCCTATTGTAACTGAAGCGATTATGAGGATGAATTCATTGGGAGTTGAGTTAGGAAGAATATTTCCTAAAAGCCATTCCTCTCGTCCGTCACTATGCTTATAAAGCATTTCTATTTGTTTCTTCCAAGGCCAAATCACATGCAGTGATCCCAATAAAAATCCTGTCAGCAGAGCTATAGTCGTGGAATGATGGTTTTTTAAAATTCTAGATAAAACCCGACTAAAAGTCAGTAGACCTATTAGGGCACCCATTGCAAAAGCTCCTATTCTAAGAATGTCAAAATTTGAAAGCGCAGTAATAACTGGGGTGTATGCTCCCAATATTAATAGAATAAAACTACCGCTAATTCCAGGTAGAAGCATTGCACATATTGCTATAGCTCCTGAAATAGTTAAAAATAGTGGTGAGTTAGATTGTACTGCGGGTGGGAGGGATGTGATTGTTACTGCTATCAATACTCCCAATAAGATCATTAAATATTTGCGAACTGTATTGGGCTTTACTTCTCTTGAAAGAATTGGGACAGAAGCAAGGACAAGCCCGAAAAAGAAAGCTCGTAATTCTGTTGGGTATTCTATTTGTAGCCAGTGTATAGAACCAGATAAGGCAATTACTGCACTGATTAAACCCAATCCTAAAACTGCTAAAAAGCTTAAGTTGTATTTAGTCCAAACAAGTTTAAGCCCCCCCTTAAATAGATCTTTCAGTGTATCAATTCCCAACCCAGCGATAGTAGATATAAGCTCGTCATAAATCCCCGTAATAAAAGCTATAGTTCCCCCACTAACTCCTGGAACTAAGTCGGCCGATCCCATTGCAAACCCCTTTGCAGCTACTCCGCTCCAATCCTTTAAAGATCTCACGCTACTTCTATATTAGAATCAACCTCGTTTGACCATGCTTTAATCCCCCCTTCGAGATTATTAACATTCTCATAGCCCAATTGCTTTATTAGATGATGCACGACAGCTGCTGATCTAGTTCCGGATTTACAGTGTATTACAACTGGAATATCACGCCTAACCTTCTCAATAGAATCGAGGAAGCAGTCCATGGTTATATGTATCCCGTTAATATGTCCGATTTCTACCTCCCAAGGCTCACGAACATCAATAAGTTGATGTTCTGTGTTTTCATCTCTCCACTTCTTTAGAGTTTGCACATCTATTTTCGACATGGTTTCACTTAATTTTTACTCCTCCGAGATATCGACTACCTGTTTTAAACCACTAGATACCGACTTAGGTAGATACTCAAAAAATGTATCACCTCTTAATCCCAATCTAAGTGTTTCCAAAGGAATGACATCCCATGGACCAATGTTCCCAAGGTTAACGTTAGCACCAAATTGTTTGATAAACCAAGCTTGTTGAGATTTCTTAGGTGTTTCCCAAATTATATCCCCCATTTCAACCTTAGTTAGAATCATCTTAATGAGTGTAGTGTGAGCGGATCCATTAGGTCTGTAGATCCCTACGTTTCCACTTTCTCTCGCTTCTGCAATTACCTTCCAACTTCCAGCTTCTAATTCCAAACTCATCATGCTAGTCCACTTAGAAGGGCTAATCAAGATACCCTCTTCTTTTGATCCCACCTCACTAAGTACTTTATAGTTGGCAGAAAGTTTGTGGATAATTTCACACTTTACCTCTTCATGAATGACCATTGATCCATCACTTACTTCGAGACAGGAAATTCCTAAATCATCAATGTATTTAAGGTAGTCGTCAAGACGATTTCGGATATAGAAAGCTTCAAAAAGTGTTCCTCCGCAATAAACATCAATTCCAGCGTCTCTATATAGCTTAACCTTTTCTTTGAGGTTAGGTGTTATTATTGATGTGCCAAAACCAAGTTTTAACAGGTCTATTTTATCAGTAGCAACTTCGATGAGATCCTCAGTTTGTCTTAAGCTAAGACCTTTATCCATAACCATATTTAACCCAGATTCTCTAGGTTTTGTAGTTCTGTCTGGTAGAAATGGTAGTTCTGCATTCATAATCATCAGGGTTTAAGGCGGTTATATCTATCCGCAATCCTGTTGTCATTGAGCAAGTCTGGAAATAAATTAAAAAATCTACTCGCACTATCAAAGTGGTTTATGAGTAATTTGTCTAAAAGGTCAAAGGCTTTTGCCTCTTTACCGCTAGCGAAAAAGCTGAAGAATTGTTGGTATCTAAGATGGGTAGTCTCATTAACTACCTCAATACCTTCTTTGAGTACTTCTAAAGCTGCTTCGTGAGCGTCAAGTCTTTGTAAGTTGTCTATTCGTCCTTCCCAAGCTTCTACGTTTTTAGGGAATTTTTCAATAATAGCAGCGAATTGAGTTTCTGCTTCTTGAGGTTTAGCAAGCTTCATATATGAGGTCGCTAAAAGAAGCCTAAAGTCTGCATGTTCAGGTTCTATCTGAACAGCTCTTTCAAAAAAACGGATTGACAGAGGAACGTCAGATTGTAAATCGGCAAGAACGCCTAAACCCACAAAGGCATCGGAGAAGTCGGCATCAATATCCAAGCATTTTTTGTAATAATTTTCAGCCTGAATATATTCACCTAGTCTTTCATAACACTCTCCAATGCAACATAATGTGTGCGGTGTTGCTGATTCTAGCTCAATAATTTCATTATATACCTCAAGAGCTTCACTGTAATTCTCTCCAGTTGTTAGCGCTTCTGCTTTTTGAATATAAGCTCTTAAATAAGTGTCGTCTATAGCTATAGAAAAATCATATGCACTTATGGCCTTTTTTAATGATCCTAACCTGTGATAGGAGTTTCCAAGGTTATACCAACCGAGTGTGCTGTAAGGTTTTTCGTCTATGAACTTTTCGAAAAAAGTAATGGCGCTCTTTATATCGTTAATTTGATCATAGCAGAATGCAATCTCAAATAAAGCAGACTCGTATGATGAATCGGTTCTGATACACTTTTTTAAAAGCTCTATGGCTTTCTTCCATTCACCCAAATTCTCATATTCGAGAGCAATGTCTTGAATGATTTCAGGCTTTATAGAAGTATCCGCAGTAAGTAAAGCTTTGTTAAAATGAGAAATAGATAAATGGTGGTCGCTCATCTTGCTATAGATGCTAGCAAGAGTGAGATGAATCTCTTCATTATGTGGCTCAAAGGCCAATAGTGTTTTGAGTCGAGCAATTGCTTTTATGTGCTTGCCCACACTTGCTAATATTTGGGCTTCGCGAAGCTGAATAGTAAGGCTTGCAGGAAATAGTGAACTCGCATATTTAAGGACTTTTTGAGCTTGCTGAATCTCGCTAAATTCGAGGTAATGTTCTATCATTATCTCGAATTCTTCGACATCAAAATAGTGAGAACCACCAGTTTCAACCATTCGCTCGTAACGCTTGATTAAATCGACGATCTCACTCTCATCCTGCATATGACTCCCTTCTTCATTCATACCTATCAAAACTAATGTCCAAAGGTCTAATATTTACATTAAAAAAACGAGTGTTTTAAACAACAATCATTTAAAACTAAACGAATAACATTTAACCATCATGCAAAGATATGAGTTATTGAGCTTTACTTTGTCGCTATGCTTATTCAATCTATTTCAGGTATTAGGGGGACAATTGGTGGAGTGGCGGGAAATGGCTTGACTCCACCCGATATTGTACGTTTTGCAACAGGTTATGGCGCATGGGTGTTAGCTAATATTGCCTCGGATCATTCTTCTAATTTAAGTACTAAGCCTCTTGTTGTTATTGGGCGAGATGCTCGTCTTTCTGGTGCAATGGTAAGTGATCTAGTTGCTGCTACTTTAAACTCTTTGGGAATTGACGTAATAGATTTGGGTTTAAGTACTACACCAACGGTCGAATTAGCAGTCCCTGAGTTGAATGCTGATGGTGGGATAATCTTAACAGCCTCGCATAATCCCAAGCAATGGAATGCCTTGAAGCTTTTAGATAACAACGGTGAATTTTTATCTGCTGCTGAGGGTGAGAAAATGTTGATGCTTTCTGATTCAGTTGTTGATTATGCAGAAGTTGATGATCTGGGAGCAACTACCCATGATGGAACATGGATAGATTGGCATATCAAACATGTTCTAGATCTAGACCTTGTATCCGCTGAGGCAATTCGTTCAGCTGGATTAAAGATAGCCGTTGATGCAGTTAACTCTTCAGGTGGAATTTCAATCCCTGAATTGCTTGAAGCTTTAGGTGTGGAAGTTGTTAAAATTCACTGTGAACCCACGGGTGAATTCGCTCACAACCCAGAGCCCCTACCTAAGCATCTACATGATCTTATGAATGCTGTAGTGGAGCACAAATGCGACTTGGGAATCAGCGTTGATCCAGATGTTGATAGGCTTTGTTTTGTAAATGAAGACGGAACATTTTTTGGTGAGGAATATACCTTGGTAGCTGTTGCTGATTATGTTTTGTCAAAAACTCCTGGAAATACAGTAAGTAACTTGAGTTCTACGAGGGCTTTATCTATTGTTACTGAAAAACATGGTGGTTCATACACAGCTTCCGCTGTTGGCGAGGTAAATGTTGTCTCAGCCATTCGAGAAACGAATGCAATTATTGGAGGAGAAGGAAACGGAGGTGTTATCTACCCGACATCACATTCTGGCAGGGATGCACTTGTTGGAGTAGGGCTTTTTCTCACTCATTATGTTTCTATGGGGCTTAAATGCAGTGACCTTTTAGCAACATATCCCAAGTTTGTTATTGAGAAAGACAAGTTGGACCTTCCAGAGAATGGTGTGGATCAAGCTCTTCAGGCATTGATTGAGAATCACCCAGAAGCAAAAGTTAACAGTATTGATGGAGTTAAGTTCGATCTAGATGAAGGTTGGGTTCATCTTCGACGTAGCAATACTGAGCCTATTATTAGGGTCTATGCAGAGTCAGAGTCTGCAGATTCTGCAAAAAAATTAGCTGGTAGATTTAAAGCAGAGCTTTTGAGTCTATTGAGCTAGCAGAATATTTACATTTGCACTTTTAATAGAAAAATAAAGAAGAGTGAAATCTATTTATCTTGACAATGCAGCAACAACGAAATTAGCTCCGGAGGTTGCTGATGCAATGATTCCTGTTCTCAGGGAAGTGTTCGGTAATCCCTCCTCAAGTCATTCTGTAGGAAGGAAGGCAAAGGCGCTAATCGAAACCAGCAGGAGAGATATCTCTAAAATTCTCGGATGCGAGCCGCGGTCCATTACATTTACTTCGGGAGGAACCGAGGCTGATAACCTTGCTCTGCGTTCTGCTGTTGTTGATTTAGACTGCAAACGAATTGTAACCTCTCCGGCTGAACACAGTGCCGTTATTGCCAGTTCTGAAAAAATGGCGAATTTGTTCGGGGTGGAAGTAGTTCACGTTAAGCACTTCAAGGATGGTACGATTGACTGTGATAACTTACGTGAAATACTAAGCACTGGTCCCAAGACCTTAGTCAGTTTAATGCATGCGAATAATGAGATAGGAGTAATACAGCCTTTAGATAAAATTTCCGAAGCGTGTAAGCAGGTAGGTGCTCTTTTTCACAGTGATACAGTCCAAACTATGGCGCATTACAGCTTCCAACTAGACTCACTTGATATTGACTTTCTAACGTGTTCAGCCCACAAGTTCCACGGACCTAAAGGGACAGGGTTTTTATATACCCACCCTAGTAATAATATAAAAAGCCAAATTGTAGGAGGCGGACAAGAGAGAGGGTTGAGAAGTGGTACTGAAAACTTACATGGAATTGTGGGGCTTGCCGCTGCGATTAAACTCTCATATACAAACATAGACGCCAACTCAAAACACGTTAGAGCTATTAAAAAACATATGGTGGAGGGGCTGAGAGCAAGAGTGAAAGGAGTGGAGTTTAATGGTGATTCAGATCTAGAAAGTAGATTATATACAGTCCTTAATGTTAAATTCCCCCCACATCCAAATGGCGGTATGGCTCTGTTCTTACTCGATTTAGAAGGAGTGGCATGTTCAGGTGGAAGCGCTTGTTCAAGTGGAGCAACTAAAGGATCTCATGTTTTGGAATCACTTGGTTATCACGATCCAGGGAGAGCGAGCTTAAGGTTTTCATTTTCTTGCTATAACACTTTTGAAGAAATAGATGCAGCATTAGAAGCTGTGTCAAGAGTTTTCTATGCAGTTACAGAGTAAATTAAGCGGCACTAATGCCAATCAATAAAATCTTTTCGTCAATAATTCGCACCAGGATGTCAGGTGTAAATTCTATGAGAGAGAAGCCTATCAATGCTCAAAATATTGTTTTCAAATCGCTAACAGAAACTTTACACAAGACAAAATTTGGAAAAGAGCATGATATTGATACTCCCTCTTATTTAATTTCTGAAAGTGTTTTCAGATCTCACATACCGATAAGAACATATGATGAAATCAAGCCTTGGATTTTTAGAGCTAGAGAAGGGGAGTTAGATGTGCTTTGGCCTGGACAAGTTTCATGGTTTGCTAAAACATCGGGAACTACTTCGGATAGGTCTAAAATATTACCTGTTACGAAGGATTCATTGAAGTCTAATCACTACAAAGGGGGGCGTGATTTATTAGCCATGTTTTGCGATGAGAAATCCACTGCGAATCTATATACAGGTAAACATTTGATAATTGGTGGAAGTAGCGCTTTACATCCATATATATCCGGATCATATACTGGAGATATTTCTGCGATAATCATTAAAAATTTGCCTTTTTGGGTTGAAACCAGGCGAACCCCTGGTCGTGAGATTACGATGCTTGAAAATTGGGAGGAAAAGGTTGAGCTTATGGCCGAGGAAGTTATAGGTCAGGATGTCAGAATTCTTGCGGGGATTCCCAGTTGGATGCTTGTTGTTATTAGGAGAGTTCTTGAAAAATCTGGTAAGAAGTCGCTAATTGAGGTTTGGCCTAACCTACAACTATACATGCATGGAGGAGTGGGATTCGAACCATACAAAGATGAGTTCAGGAAACTGATTAATTCAGATAAATTAAGTTATATGGAGACATATAATGCCTCAGAGGGTTTCTTTTCAATTCAGGATTCTCTTGATAGGGACGATATGTTGCTTCTTTTGAATCACGGTATTTATTATGAATTTTTACCTTATAATGAAATTGATTCAGAGGTTTCTGACGCATTAAGCTTGGGTGAAGTTGAGTTAGGTGGTGAATATGCTTTAGTAATATCTACAAACGCTGGCTTGTGGAGATACTTGATTGGAGATATTGTCAAGATTACATGTGTTTCTCCTTATCGGATAAAGGTTGTGGGTAGAGTGTCATCTTATATTAATATAGTCGGGGAGGAGTTGATGGTGAATCAAGCCGAAAGCGCAGTATCTAAAGCATTGTTAGATTTTAACTTGTCCCTCAAAGAATTTACTGCAGCACCAAGGTTTTCTAAAAAAGGTATTCCCGTAGGACATAGTTGGGCGATTGAGGTTTCTGGTAATACGATGATATCGGATGTGTCCGTAGAGGGAGTTTCTAATGTGCTCGACTTGGAATTGAAAAAATCAAATTCAGATTATAGCGTAAAAAGAGAATCTGATTTAATTTTAGGAAAACCAGAAGTGATTTTTGTGAAAGAGGGCAGTTTTGAGGTTTGGCTTAAAAATAAAAATAAACTAGGAGGGCAACATAAAATCCCAAGACTTTCTAATTCAAGGGGTATTCTAGAAGAAGTTTTAAGAGTTATCCCCAATCGATAGACAATCCTTGGTTGGTCCTCAAATTGTTGTTAGATTTCCGTTCTGTTTAAAACAACTTATAATAACTCATAATATGCATATTGCTGTCGCTGGAAATATAGGTTCGGGTAAAACCACACTAACAACACTGTTATCTAAACATTATAAGTATACACCTCATTACGAAAGTGTTGATGATAACCCTTATTTAAATGATTTCTATAAGGACATGCAACGTTGGTCATTCAACTTGCAAGTATATTTTTTAAACTCACGTTTTGCTCAACTTATAGATTTGAAGAAAAAGGGCAAGCCTATGATTCAAGATAGAACCATTTATGAGGATGCTAATATTTTTGCACCTAACTTAAATGCTATGGGGCTTATGACTAGCAGAGATTTTGATAATTACCTTATTCTTTATGAATTGATGGAGTCGTTTGTAACTCCTCCAGATCTTCTGATTTATTTAAGAGCCTCTGTTCCGAAATTGGTTTCTCAAATCCAAAAGCGGGGCCGTGATTACGAAGAGGCAATTCGTTTAGATTACTTAACTCGCCTTAATGAACGATATGAAGCATGGATATCAACCTATGATAAGGGGCCTCTTCTTATTATCGATGTTGATGACATGGATTTCCAAGATAATAAGGAAGATCTTGGAAATATTATTGAATCTATGGATGCAAAACTTCACGGTCTTTTTGAAAATAAATAGTTGCTATTTTAAATAGTTGCTATTTTTATAGTCGTCAATTTATTTTAGACATAAAAAAAGCCACGCATATCGCGTGGCTTTTTTGTTAGTTTTATTTAGACAAAAATCGAACTCTTACTATAAAGCAGTAAATTCAAATCCGATCTTAACATCATCATTTATAACTCTATCTCCTAGATCGTCAAAGACTGACCCTGATCCATATGTTATATTGTGCTTCGTTCTGTCAATTATAAACTTGCCATTTATTTGGTAACCAAATCTACCTTTCATCTTTATTTGTTCCACTGTAAAAGGCACGATGTAATCAACAACTACACCGTGAAAGTCGAATGAGCATGAAAGGTTCATTGTTCCATTTTCATCTGTAGACGATTCATTCATAACTAGTCGTGCAACAGGGAACTTTTCAATATCAAGGAAGTCCTCTGATTTAAGGTGGCCTTCAAAGTTTGCTTTATCTTCACCTGTAATGTCAGTTACTTCAAAGCTATTCATTTCAAAGCTTAGTACCCCACGGCTTATAGAGCCATTTTCAACTTTGAATTTGCCATTTATTGCATTAATGATGCCGGAGTGTTTTGATCCGGTGATTTTTGTTGCTTCCCATGAAATGGTGTGTTTTTCCTTTGTTAGAGTGTATTTGCCATCGGGTATGCCCAAATCACCAACAATCGTAGATTGTAATTCAGTCTTAGTTGGTTCTGTATTTGTGTCTTTGTTAGAAGTTGTTCCTTCATTAGAACAAGAAGAAACTACCAACACTAGTCCAGCAATTAATAGGTTATAAAATTTCATTATTTATTTTATTATTCAAAAGTTTCTGTAGTCGTCATTGCGATTTCTACGTTTGATTTTGAAATTACATCATTAGAGTTGTTGTGAGCATTTCCATGTCCATCACCCACCGCTAAAAGAGGTGCAATCACTAGACCTATTAAGCAAGTTAACTTAATGAGGATATTCATAGATGGACCAGACGTGTCTTTAAATGGATCACCTACTGTGTCACCAGTTACGGCAGCTTTGTGAGCTTCAGAACCTTTGTAAGTCATCTCCCCATCAATTTCAACACCTGCTTCAAAACTCTTCTTAGCATTGTCCCAAGCACCACCTGCGTTGTTCTGGAAAATAGCCCAAAGAACACCACTCACTGTTACACCCGCCATATAAGAACCGAGAGGCTCAGCACCCATAGTGAATCCGATGATTAGTGGAGAAACGATTGTGATCGCTCCCGGTAGCATCATTTCTCTAAGAGCAGCCTTAGTACTGATGTCAACACACTTGCTGTATTCAGGTTTACCGGTTCCTTCCATAATTCCAGGAATTTCCTTAAACTGACGTCTAACCTCTTTAACCATTTCCATAGCAGCCTTTCCTACCGATTTCATTGCAAGAGCAGAGAACACTACAGGAATCATAGCTCCAACGAATAGTGTAGCTAAAACGTCAGCTTTGAAAATGTTAATTCCGTCAATTCCAGTCATCGTAACGTAAGCAGCAAAAAGTGCCAACGCAGTCAATGCCGCCGATGCTATAGCAAATCCTTTACCTATGGCAGCAGTAGTATTACCTACAGAATCAAGGATGTCTGTACGCTCACGAACTTCGTCAGGAAGGTCACACATCTCAGCAATTCCTCCTGCGTTATCTGCGATAGGTCCAAATGCATCAATCGCCAATTGCATCGCGGTTGTAGCCATCATTGCACAAGCGGCGATAGCAACTCCGTAGAATCCAGCGAATTCGTAAGATGCGTATATCGCAGCAGCAAACAGAAGAATAGGTCCGAAGGTCGAGATCATGCCCGTTGACAATCCAGCGATGATGTTTGTTCCAGCTCCAGTATTAGAATTACGAACGATATCCATAACAGGCTTCTTGCCTAGTCCCGTGTAGTACTCAGTCATCCAGCTGATACCACCTCCCACACCAAGTCCAACAAGAACAGCATAGAAAACGTTGATAGAAGCGAAAGTCTTAATGATGTTATCTCCATTCTCCCCACCCTTAAAGAAGTTCATAGATAACTCAGCAGGTAACATCCAATCTATAAGGAAGTAACAAGCAACTGCTGTCATGATGATAGACCCCCAGTTTCCTTTGTTAAGTGCAGATTGAACTTCAGCTTCTTTGCCGTCGTCATTAACTTTAATGAACTTTGTTGCGATCAGGGAGAATATAATACCAAGCGCAGAGATGACAAGAGGTAGAAGTAGTGTAGCTAAGCCACCGAACTCGTCTTCGTATGTTGCTCCCATATCTCTCACCACGTATACACCTAACACCATTGCTGCAAGTACAGTCGCTACATATGATCCGAATAGATCAGCTCCCATACCAGCTACATCTCCTACGTTATCTCCTACGTTATCTGCGATAGTAGCAGGATTACGTGGGTCATCCTCAGGAATCCCAGCCTCAACCTTACCTACTAGGTCAGCACCTACGTCAGCGGCTTTAGTGTAAATACCTCCCCCAACACGAGCGAATAAAGCGATGGATTCAGCTCCAAGAGAAAATCCTGCAAGAGCCTCAAGAACGATGATCATGTCATGAACACTAGTTACGTCCGGATAGAAACCTAAAACTTTGGTTTTGATCAGTAGAATGAAAATAACACTTAACCCGAAAACAGCTAATCCTGCAACTCCAAGCCCCATTACTGTGCCTCCAGTAAATGATACTTTTAAAGCTTTCGATAAGCTTGTTTTAGCTGCCTCAGCAGTTCTTACGTTAGCTTCAGTTGCGATGCGCATACCGATGTTACCTGCAACAGCTGAGAAGATTGCACCTATTACAAATGCAACAACAATAAACCAGTGCGTATCAGGCACTAGAGTTGAAACAAAAGCAAGTGCGGCTCCAGCTATTACAACAAAAATTGCAAGTAGGCGGTATTCAGCATTTAGGAATGCAAGAGCACCTTCATGAATGTAGGTTGCAATTTCCGTCATTCTGGCGTTCCCCTTAGGTTGTTTGCGAACCCAAGAACCTTGAATAGCCATAACGACTAAGCCAAAAATGGCAATTACAGGGACTAGATAAAGTATGTTGTCAATTAAAAATTGCATGATGTATAATTTTAGGTCATTGCCGAAGATTATTAGTTCGGCGAATTATTTACTTATTTATTAACGTATATGACGTTTTTAACAGCTTCCATAATTTCTTTTATTTGTGGAAGAGCTTCGTCAATTAGAGTTGTTGCGAATGCAAAAGGAGTGTCGGTTTGGCATAACCGAATAATAGGAGCGTCAAGGTGGTCGAAGGCATTCCGCTGAACGCGATATGCAACTTCAGATGAAACAGAACTTACTGGGAAGCTCTCCTCTACAATAACAAGTCGATTTGTTTTCTTTACAGATTCGATAATAGTATCGAGGTCAAGAGGACGTATAGTTACGAGGTCGATGATTTCAACTTCGACTCCTTCCTTAGCCAGTTCATCAGCTGCAGCGTGAACTACTTTGAGGATTTTACCGAAAGAAACAATAGTGACGTCAGAGCCCTTTTGCCTAACGTTAGCTTTACCTATAGGTACTAAAAACTCACCTTCGGGAATCATGCCTTTGTCCCCATACATTTTTTCCGACTCCATAATTAGGACAGGATCATTGTCACGAATGGCTGATTTAAGGAGTCCTTTAGCTTCGTAAGGTGTGAATGGTGTCACAACTTTAAGACCAGGAATAGCAGAATACATCGCCTCATAACTTTGGCTGTGGGTTGCCCCTAATTGACCAGCCGGACCGTTAGGGCCTCGAAATACTATGGGAGTTGAGAATTGACCACCGCTCATTTGTAGCATCTTGGCGGCGTGATTTATTATTTGGTCTGAGGCTAAAACAGCAAAATTCCAGGTCATATATTCAACGATAGGTCTTAAGCCATTCATAGCTGCACCTACTGCAATGCTAGTGAAACCGAGCTCGGCAATAGGTGTGTCGATCACTCTTCGATCACCAAATTCATCCAACATGCCCTTAGAAGCTTTGTAGGCACCGTTGTACTCGGCAACCTCCTCTCCTATGAGGAAAACACGCTCGTCTCGGCGCATTTCTTCGCTCATAGCTTCAGCTACGGCTTCTCTATATGTGATTTCACGCATGGAATTGAAGCATAATTCGGTCGGCGAAGATAAGCCAATTACGACTGCATTAACCCACCTCTCTATTCATACCTTTGCAATTCTGAGAAATGTGTCTCAGATTTTCAATTATTAAGTATGAAATTGCTTGTTTGTATCAGTAAAGCTCCAGATACCACTAGTCGCATCGCCTTTACAGACGGGGATAAACGCTTCGATGAAAGCGGCGTCCAGTTTATTGTCAATCCTTATGATGAGTGGTATGCTCTTGTACGTGCTATAGAATTGGTTGAGGCTCAAGGAGGTTCAGTCACTACAATTACAGTAGGTGACGCAACATGTGATCCTATTATTCGCAAGGCTTTAGCTATAGGTGCTAGTGATGCAGTGAGAATAGATGCTAATCCTACAGATTCTTCTCAGGTTGCTAGATTGATTTCTAATTACGCAAATGATAAATCTTATGATATCATATTTGCAGGTAAAGAAGCCATTGATCACAATTCATCTGCTGTTCCTGCTATGATTGCTGAGTGTATGGATCTTCCATATGTTGCACTTGCCACTTCAATTGATGTAGATGGTGATGTATCAACCCTTAATTGTGAATCTACCGGAGGTACAAACAATGTATCTGTAAATGGTGCGTTTGTATTAAGTGCTACAAAGGGTATGGCTGAGCAAAGAATCCCTAATATGAGAGGAATTATGTCTGCAAGAACTAAACCTCTTACAGTTGTTGAAGCTTCAGGAGTAACCGCTACTACAGAGGTAAGTAAATTTACACTACCACCTGCAAAAGGTGATTGCGTTATGGTAGATGCTGATAATGCAGCAGAGTTAGTTCGTCTTTTACGTGAAGAAGCAAAAATTATTTAGATGTCAGTTTTAGTATATATCCAAACACAAGATGGCAAGGCTACTAAGGCCGGACTTGAAGTTGCATCGTTTGCAAGAAACATGAATGTAGGTGAAGTAACAGCACTGGTTTCAGGAACGTTATCAGGTGATGGTGGACTTGGATCTGTAGGTGTTTCTAAAGTTCTACACTTCTCAGAAGGCGTAACAGATAACTCGCAACTTTCTAAACTTACTCAAGCAGCGGCTCAAAGGGCTGACGCATCAATTATTGTATTCTCGGGTAACAACGATGGCAATTCTATAGCTCCCCGTGTTGCCATAGCCATGAATGTTGGTTACGTATCGGGAGTTACATGTCTTCCCGAGGGTAAGATCTTCACAAGAAATGTATTCAGTGGAAAAGCTACAGCTGCAGTTAATGTAATGTCTGAAGTATGTGTCATTTCTATTACCCCTAATTCGTACGGTATTAAATCTGATGCAGGAGAGGCTTCTGTAGAAACGTTTTCTGCTGATATAGGCGCTCAGCGTGTCGTTTTAAATGGATTTACCCCTACAAGCAATGATGGTTCTGTTCCTCTTCCAGAGGCAGAAAGAGTGGTTTCTGCTGGTCGTGGACTTAAGGGACCTGAGAATTGGGGTATTGTTGAGGATCTAGCACGTGCATTAGGTGCCACGACAGCTTGTAGTCGTCCCGTAGGAGATATGGGGTGGCGTCCTCATCACGAGCATGTAGGCCAAACAGGTTTAACCATACACCCCGACTTATACATTGCCTGTGGTATATCAGGTGCGATTCAGCATCTTGCGGGGGTCAATCAAAGTAAAGTAATCGTCGTTATCAATACTGACCCTGAAGCACCATTCTTTAAGGCAGCTGATTATGGAATTGTTGGTGATGTCTTTGAAGTTCTTCCTAAATTAACAGAAGCAATTAAAGCGCTTTAATTAAATTAGCGTTAATACATGAAGAAAATAGACCTTGAAATATTTGACATCTCCTTAAATGGAGGTAATTCAGGGGCCTATGTTATGGTGTTAATGGAAAAAGGTGGTAATAGGAAAATTCCCATATTAATTGGTGGTTTTGAAGCTCAATACATCGCTATAGAGCTTGAGAATATGAAGCCTAGTCGCCCACTGACTCACGATCTTTTTAAGTCTACTTTGTCATCTTTTGGTATGAATGTCACTGAGGTTGTGATATTTGATTATAAAGAAGGCGTCTTTTTTGCTAAAATTGTTGTTACTGATGGAGAAAAGGTAGTTGAAGTGGATTCAAGGTCATCAGATGCAGTTGCTATTGCAGTGAGGTTTAGAGCTCCAATTAGATGTTATGAAACTGTTATAGAAACTACAGGGATTACTCCAGAGGAGGAGGCCGAGATTAATAGAGAAGGCGTTGAGTTAGATAAGGAGGAACAAGATATTGTCGAACAAGATGTTGAGGATGGTAAAGCTTTGAATCCAAATTTGATAATTTCAGAATTGGATGAGGATAAAAGTAGCAACAAAGAAGACATTGTAGAGTCGGAGGGTAAAATCGATGAAGAGATTAAGAGGAAGAATATTATAGAATTAAAGAAAAATCTTAAGGAGGCCATTAATAATGAGGATTACGAATCGGCTTCTAAAATTCGTGATAAAATTGATAAAATCAATTCAGATCAATAATAATTATGGGTAAAGTAGCTATAATAATGGGGAGCACTTCTGACCTTCCTGTAATGGAAGAAGCCATGAAGGTTCTCAAGGAACTTGGAGTTGAATATAAAGCTACTGTTGTTAGTGCTCATAGAACTCCGGATAGATTGTCTGAATTTGCAAAACGTGCAGTTAAAGACGGATTTAAGGTGATTATTGCTGGAGCTGGTGGTGCTGCACATCTTCCCGGGATGACAGCCTCTTATACACCTTTGCCCGTAATTGGAGTGCCAATTAAAAGTAGCAATTCTATCGATGGATGGGATTCTGTTTTGAGTATTTTGCAGATGCCATCAGGTGTCCCCGTTGCTACTGTTGCTCTTGATGGGGCTCGTAATGCTGGTATTTTAGCTGCCCAAATAATAGCCACTTCTGATTCTGTTCTCCTAGACCGAATTTTGTCTTTTAAGTCTGCACTCAAATCTAAAGTTGAAGATTCAACTTCAATTGTAGAAAATCACAAGACAAAATAATGTCTGATTTGGCATCAACACACCAAGAGTTTAATCCGGACAATCTTAATCCTCAGAAACTTCACGCCTTATTATTAGGAGGTGTTGCTCCCAGACCAATTGCATTTGCAAGTACGATTGATAAAGCAGGTAGAGTAAACCTTGCTCCCTTTAGTTATTTTAATGTTTTTTCAGCGAACCCTCCCATTTTAATTTTTTCTCCAGCTCGCAGAGGGAAAGACAATACGACCAAGCATACTTTAGATAACGTCCTTGAAGTTCCCGAAGTTGTGATTAATATGGTGGATTACGATTTAGTTCATGCTTGTTCACTTGCTTCCACTGATTATCCTCAAGGCGTTAATGAGTTTGAGAAAGCTGGATTGACTGAAGTGCCATCTGTGACAATTACTCCTCCAAGAGTTCTTGAATCACCTGTTTCTATGGAGTGTAAAGTGTTAAAGGTTGAGTCTTTAGGTCCAAACCCAGGGGCGGGTAACTTGGTCTTTTGTGAAATTAAGAGAATGCATTTTAGAAATAATGTGTTGGGCTCAGACGGGTTGCCAGATGCTGTTTTACTTGACCTTGTGGCTAGATGCGGTGGCTCTTATTACACTAGGGCGTCAAAGGAGGCGCTCTTTGAAATACCTAAGCCGATAGCAAATTTAGGGATAGGGGTGGATTCCATCCCTAAAGACATCTGTACTAGTAGTATTCTTACCGGGAAACATCTTGCTATGCTTGGTAATGTTGCGAGTTTGCCAGATGAAACAGAGGTGAATGATTATAAGCTAATTGAATTATCTGAGATATTTTTAGATTATGCTGATAATGGAGTTGTTTTAGAGTTGGAGCTACATAAACACGCGTTAAAACTTCTTGACAATGGAAATGTTGATGAAGCGTGGAAAACACTTCTAACTTTTAACCTCGGATAGTATTGTTTTTACATTTCATTAAATTACCTTTATAGCATGTCATTTGAGATTAAAGGAAAAATTAAAGTTCTGTTCGATAGGCAGGATTTTCCCAGCGGCTTTTTTAAGCGCGACTTCGTTATTACTACTAACGATCAATATCCACAGGATATTAAATTTGGTGCTCTTAAAGAGCGTGTTGAACAATTAGACGGACTTTCAGTTGACGATGAGGTCACAGTAAAGTTTGATGTAAAAGGCCGTGAGTATAACGGCAATTACTATGTTGATTTAAATGCTTGGAGAATCGAAAGAGGTGCTTCGAGTCAAGCTGCTCAGGTTGGCGCTCAGGCAGATCAGTCTTCTCAAGATAGTCCAGCTCCAGCTCCAAAAGTGAGTTCTGCTCCTTTACCTGAGGTAGCTGCTGTTGAATTGAGCTCTTCTTCTGACTCTGATGATGATCTCCCGTTTTAATAACGGATAAGATTTAGTGAAAGAGAGTATTAAAGCTAAAGGGTCTCGATGGCTTCTAGCTTATTCTCGGGGTTTTCATAAATTTCTTCCATCTCCATTTGCAATAGCTTTATTATTAACTGCTGTTGCTGGTTTTAGTGCCCTGTTTATTACAGATCCCGAAAAGGTATTAAGAGCTTGGTCAGATGGTTTGTGGAATCCTTCTCTATTGAGGTTTGGATTTCAAGCTATGTTTATGCTGGTACTTGGCCATGTTTTGGCTTTATCTGCTCCTGTTAAATATTTTCTTGATAAAGTGGTCATTTTAGCTGTTAGAAATACAGCTTTAGCACCTGCCTATGTCGCCTTTTTTGCGTTAATGCTAGGGTGGCTTAATTGGGGATTAGGATTAGTGGCTGGTGCTCTTTTAGCGAAATCAGTAATTGATAAATCAGAAAAGCACGGTTATGGTATTCGTCCAGGACTATTAGGTGCAGCTGGTTATATGGGTCTTTTAGTTTGGCATAGTGGGCTAAGCGGTAGCGCACCTTTAAAAGTTGCTGAATCAGGTCATTTGCTTTCGTTATACCCTAAAGGGGCTGATTGGCAGCTTCCTATTCCTGACTCGATATCAATTTCTTCTACGATTTTTTCAACTTGGAATATCTCAATTACAATAGGAGTTATATTAGTAGTAGTCCTTTTATTTGCGGTATTAGGACATTTGTTTAATCAACAAACACAAGAGTCAAAAACATTGACTTCACAAAGCAGTCGCACTGATGACGATATTAGCTGTGACCATGTTACGGATTATTCAATTTCGGAAAAATTAGATAATGGAAGAGGATTAGCATGGGTGTTCGGAGTGTTGTTTTTAGGAACAGCCATTTGGTTGACTATTTCGTCAGAGTTTGAATCTACCCGACTTGGATTTGTTACTCCAGACTGGATTAATTTAATTTTATTAGGCTTAGCGCTTCTTGCTCATGGGTCAATAAAGAATCTTCTATCCGCACTTGAAAAAGCTATTGGAGGTGCCTCAGGGATACTTCTTCAATTCCCCATTTACTTCGGTATAATGGGTGTCGTTACTGGAACAGGACTTGTAAATATTTTATCCGGAGCTTTAGTTTCTTCAACAAATATCACAACATTACCTCTAGCAATTTTCACATCATCTGGTGTCCTGAATATATTCGTTCCTAGTGGTGGAGGGCAGTGGGCAGTTCAAGGTCCCCTTGTTATTGAAGCTTGTCACAGTATGGGTATGAGTTTAGAAAAAGGGATTATGGCGATGGCATACGGTGATCAATGGACGAATATGCTTCAACCATTTTGGGCCTTACCTCTTTTAGGTATTACAAAATTGAAAGCCCAAGACATATTGCCTTTTACATTAGCAGCATTGATCGTTTCAGGTTTAGTCTTTATTATAGGATTGCTACTAATATCTTAATAGCATCAGGGTATATTTGCAAACGCAATGAAATTCGAATTTCACACATTCACCCTGCCTAATGGCCTTCGGGTTATTCATAAAGAGGTTCCTAGATCAGCTAGTCACGTTGCTCTTGTAGTAAATGCGGGGTCACGTGATGAATTGTCGGGAGAAGCAGGAGTTGCTCATTTTATCGAGCATTGTTTGTTTAAAGGGACTAAGAAAAGGAAGACATTTCATATTTTAAATCGCCTTGAAAGAGTAGGTGGTGATTTGAATGCATATACGACTAAAGAAGAAACTTGGATTAGTGCTTCTTTTTTAGAAAGAGATCTTGATAGAGCCATTGAGTTGGTATCCGACATCAGTTTTAATTCAACATTCCCGGAAAAGGAAATTGCAAAAGAACAGGAGGTGATTCTTGATGAGATTGCTTCAGTTTTAGACAACCCTTCTGATGTGATTTTCGATGAATTTGAAGAACGTCTTTTTGGCACTCACCCCTTAGGGAGAACGATTCTAGGAACACAAGAGTCTGTAAATAACTTAGGTAAACTCCAAATTAATTCGTTTGTAGATCGTTATTATTGTCCAGACCAAATGGTTTTTGCTTCGGTGGGTTCAACTCCAATTTCGAAATTAAAAAAATTGTGTGAGCAATATCTTGGTTATGAAATCGGAAGGGTTTCTAAATTAAATAGACTTGTTCCTAATGCTATTCCCATTTTTGAAGAACGTGTAGAGCAAGACACTCATCAAGTTCATCACCTTTTAGGAGGAATTACTGCTGGAGCTAACCATCCAGATAAACTGCCATTAACTCTTCTTGCTAATTATTTAGGCGGACCCGCGATGAATTGTAGGTTAAGTTTGAACATTCGAGAGAAATATGGAATGGCTTATCACATCGAGGCTGGATACACTCCATATCAAGATTGCGGCGTCTTTTCAGTTTATTTCGGTACAGATAGAAGGCATCATGACAAGGTTGAAGCTCTAGTTGATAAGGAGTTAATGCTTCTGTGTAACAATAAGTTAGGTGTTAGGCAGCTCCATGATGCGAAGACTCAGCTAATAGGCCAAATAGCCTTGTCTCAAGATAGCGGCCCAGCAATGATGACTGGTTTGGCTAAGAGCTTTTTATTGTACAATAAAGTTCAGCCATTAGATGAGTTTTTTAAGTCAATTGAAAAAATCAGTTCAGACGATTTATTAAGAGTAGCTAATCAATTTATTAAACCAGACCTATTAAGCAGGCTTGTTTATTTAGATAAAAAATAGGTTTTATTGTTTTACCTCTGAGAGTATGTGTGCCAATTATCAAACTCATCTTGAATATCGTTCTTAACTGATCGCATTTTCAATGCAATCATTGCCCATTCACGATGTCCATCAATCAACAGTTGCCGTATTGACTCATCGTCGTTGTCAGCTCCCTTTGCAATCAAAGCAAGTTTTTCATAATGGTTTTTGATTAGCCAAACACATGCTTTTTCGTCTCCCTCAGCACCACTTATTAAGGCCATTAATTCTGGGTAACCATTATCCATCAACCATTTTCTGGCGTCATCTTTTAGGTTTAGAGCGTAAGTGAAGGCTGCAAGTTCTTCATAGCCATTTGAGGTGAGCCAATCACGAATTGTTTTATTACCGCTAATAGCTTCCGCCCAAGCAACTATTATTTTAGTAGGATACTGCTTCACAATGTGAAGGTAAGTACCTTTGCGACCCTGTGAAAAATAGCGAGACTTTATTTACTAGAACTTTTATTATTCTGTGCGTAAGCACAGTATTGTTCATGGCAAGTTTTGGTATGATAATGCCTGAATTACCAGGATATCTAGATCTTATGGGGGCTGGACATTTATTAGGATACATCATAGGCTTATTTACCTTAGGTGCATTGATGTCGAGATTTTTTTCAGGAAAGATTGCCGATAGAGCTGGACGTAAAATCGTAATGGTATTCGGTACAGGAGTTACCGCAATTGCAGGGTTTTTATATGTTCTGTTAGGTTCTGTTCCTGATTATTCTACCGGAATGCTTGGTGTTTGGCTATTTCTAGCTCTAAGGTTTTTTCATGGATTAAGTACAGGGTTCAGACCTATAGGTTCAAGTGCTTTATTGACGGATATAGTACCCCACAACAGGAGGGGAGAAGCCTTAGGATTTCTAGGAGTTGCAGGAAATGCAGGTATGGCAGGAGGCCCGGCAATTGGCAGTTACTTAGCTGTGGAATGGGGTTATGATGCTATGTTTTTAGCCTCATCCTTTTTAGGAATATTGTCTTTGTTATTTACTCTTAAACTGCCAGAGACTTTGCCGAATTCAAGGAAGGTAATTTGGTCTGATTTAAATGCATTTAAAGGAAAGAATTTTGATATTGCAGCTTGGCCTGCAGCTCTTTCCCTACTCCCTGTAGCTCTTTCATTTGGTGTATTTTTAACGATTACACCCAACTTTGTAGATGACTTAGGTTATAAATACAAAGGGGTTTTCAATACAATAATTGTTGTTGCTTCTATTTTGATGAGATTATTTGCTGGAAAAGCATCTGATAAATACGGTAGAAAACCACTTCTTGCAATCGGAGGACTGTTCTTGTTTGTGGGAATGGGAATATTGTCAATTGCATCAACTCAACTAGAAGCTGCTATTGGTGGTGTTATTTATGGATTGTCAATAGGAATTAATATGCCTACGATTTTTGCATGGACAACTGACCTATCGCCTCAAGGTAAAATCGCATTGGGTATAGGTACAACTCTTGTGGCTCTTGAAATAGGTATAGGTCTTGGGGCTTTTGTATCTGGATCTATGTTTGCGTCCGACCCTTCTTGTTTGCAAGAATTATATAGATTTTGCGCTTACTCTGGAGGACTGATGGCTATCATTCTTTTTTACTCTACTTACATGAGGTCAACGAATATGAACTCATAGCCACCGCTTATAAAATTATTCAGGTTTAGTTTTTGATTTAATTATAATTGAGCGTATTTTTATGGAATGGATACAACAATTGCCGAACGTCTAGAGATTGCTAAGCAAGAACGCGCCAATGTTATGGGTGAGTTTTTAAGACTTAAAGCGGAACTTACTAGAACTCAGAAATGTAACGATGATTTGAGGTCCGAGAATAGCGCTCTGCGTGAATCACTGAACTCAGCAGAGCATGTGGCTCAAAACCTTATGACTTACGCTAACGAGATTAAGAAGTAATTTCTGCTGAACTAGTTGGGAAACTACGATCAAGCTTTTTAAATAATCCTTGTAGAACATTTCCAGGGCCTACCTCTGTCACAGAACTAGCACCATACGCTAGCATAGCTTCCATACTTTGTGTCCACTTAACAGGAGCTGTGAGTTGAGCAACAAGATTCTTTCTAATAATTGAAACATCTGTCTCAGCAGATGCGCTAACGTTTTGAAAAATAGGGCAGCACAATTTATCGATGGTTGTTTCTTCAATGGCTGCAGCTAACTTTTCACGAGCAGGTTCCATAAAGGTTGAGTGGAATGCTCCTCCAACAGGAAGTAAAAGAGCTCTACGGGCGCCAGCTTCTTTGAGAGCTTTACATGCAGATTCAACAGCTGTAACTTCTCCCGAGATTACTATTTGTCCAGGACAGTTGTAATTAGCGGCCACAACGTTTCCGTCTATATTCTTGCAAATTTCCTCTACAACATTGTTTTCTAACCCTAGTACGGCAGCCATCGTTGATGGTGTTACTTCACATGCCGCCTGCATAGCGTTGGCTCTTGCCGAGACAAGTTTTAAACCATCTTCAAATGTTACTCCCCCAGCTACAACTAAAGCACTAAATTCTCCAAGACTGTGACCGGAGACCATGTCTGGAGAAAGGGAGCTTTTAAGTACTTCAGCTAAAATTACAGAGTGTAGAAAGACTGCAGGCTGTGTGACTTTAGTTTGTTTAAGGTCTTCACTCGAACCGTTAAACATTGTATCACTTATTCTAAATCCAAGAATTTCATCAGCTTGAGCAAACCTTTCTTTAGCTAGAGTAGAGAAATCATATAAATCCTTACCCATTCCAGAAAATTGAGCACCCTGACCGGGGAATACTAATGCTTTCATAAAATTAATTTATCGCGATTGGCGTAGATATTCGTACAATTATCGTACGAGGAATACAGTTCCAGTAGAGATATTAGCTCCACGACCGTCCACCATTTTTACTTCGATTTTCCAACTGAATTGCTCAGTGGCGCTTACATAATGCGTTCCAACTCCATCAACAATATTATCACCTACCCAAGGTTCTCCTATTGTTGTAGAGTTAAAAACGAGTTTACCCCACCTATCATAAACCCAACATTCATAGCTAAGAATTAGTTCTTCTCCATTAATAACTGGAACCCATGAATCATTGTTACCGTCATTATCGGGAGTGAATGCGTTGGGTACATATAATTGTAATTCATTGGTTACATGAATAGTCTGAGTTGCTATATCAGTACATCCGTGGATGTTAGTGACATGAAGTTGAACCTCATAAGAGTCAGCTCTATCATATTCATGTTCTGGGCTAACTTCGGAAGATCCTGTACCATCTCCAAATGACCATATGTATTCAGTTCCTCCAACTGACATATTCACAAAAGTAACAATTGGGTCAAGAAATATAATTTCTTCTGGAGTCACTAAAAAGTCAGCAACCGGAGGGTACCAAGCTTGAAATGCAGTGTCGATTTCAAGAACTACAGTACAACCATCATCACTTGTAATAGTTAACTCAGCTTCATAAACGCCGGGGTATTCAGCTTCAATTAAAAAGGGTGAGGAGAAATTATCAGGAATAACAAACCCAGGAATTTCCAGATTAAATGTAGATGCTCCAGTTGATGTGTTTAATATCTCAACTTCGAGAGGCAAGCATATTGTATTTTGAAGAAATGTTATTTCAGGGATAGGATTGCTAAAGACATCGAAATCCTTAAAGGTCTGTGAACTGCAACCAAAAACATCCGTTGCAACTAACCCTATAGTAAAGACACCGGTTCCAGCAGCAAATAAATTAGGCACATCTGTCGATAACTCTGTGCAATCGGTTACTCCAGTAGGGAACACAGTCCAAGCATATGGTTCAACTCCTCCCGAACAATTTAACCCAGTAATATTTGAAGAGGTGTTGTTTATTATAATGTCGGCATCGCTACCTACATCGAAACAAGTCCCCTCAGAGGATAAATTAAAATCAGCTATTGGTTGAGGATGTATAGTAATTGTTTCCGAGTTTGTAGAAAGACAATTGGGGTTAGAAGCTGAAATAGCGGTGAAGTTTACATCGAATAAACAATCTCCAGAATTATAGTCTTCACAATCAAAAATCATTTGAGGAGAAAGGTTTTCCGCATCATTTTGTCCATTTCCGAAGTCCCAAGCAGTAATGGCAGCAAAGTCTACCTCTGCTTGAAAGTCCACTATTAAAGGTGAACAACCTTCTATTTCAGATACCATGATTGACGTAATAGGAATTGGTGTAGTTGTAACTGACATTGCTGCGCTAGAGCTACAAGTATTAATTCCAGTAACGGTTAATCCAATGACAGCAGTCCCTGAAGAGTATGTAGGACAATAATTAAAAGTTTCACCACTTGAGCCTGGCGCGGCATCTAAAGTCCAATCCAAGTCTACATCATTTGTTGGAGAGTCAATCCAATTTACTTGAAGATCGATACATTCACCCTCACATATTTCACTTAGACCACCGATTGTGAATGTTGGATTATCGAACACTTCAAAATTCTCGATATGAGAAATTATAGATGAGTTAAATCCACCTGTTGCAATTAGTTCGAATTCATGAGTCCCAACAGAAAGATCACTTGCCGTGAATGTACCTGTTATATCAATACTACCAATAGGTGAACAAATAGAAGCTGGGGAATAAGTGCCGTTAGATACACTTACTCCATCAACTAGAATTTCTACCACTACATTTTGGTTGTTGTTGGATGCAATTTCCCAATCAATGTTGACACTATTTCCTGCACAGATATCAATTGAGGAAGCCGAGGGAATATTAATTTCTGGAACCCCTGAGACAATTATAGTGATAGGATTCGCACCTATTGTATTTAAACATTCTATAACATTTAGCTGTATATCATAACATCCAGCTGTGAGAAAACCTATAATAACATCTGTAGAATTTGCATTTGTGTTAGAGAGAAAGTCCCAATCCACACCCTGAACACCATTGTTTATAGACCATGTATAAGTTAGGGATTCTGTGCAACCTGGGTCTAGGTCTGTTGTTGTGTTAGTACAATTCACAATAAACCCAGTACCAACCTGTCCCTGAGTTACATCAACAGAAAATGATGGTAACAAAACACCTCCATCAGCAGCTAAATCATCAGCCCCAAATGAGCTAACAGTTATTAATATTAGTGTGATTGCTAATAAAGACGCTCTCATAACGTAAGATTTCATCATTAATGCGAGTTTGAAACCGCAAAATACGGATTTGCAACTTATTTAAGGTCTTAAAAAAGATATTAATTAAATATGTAAAGTTGGAAACTCAATTAAGATTTATATCTTCGTGCTACCTGTTTTTAGTTTAAACCTATTCCCTGATTATGAAAATATCCTTAAGTGGTGTTTTAATAGCGATTGTTTTCGCTTTCTCAGCTTTAGATAGTACTTCAGCCCAAACCCCAGCCTTCGGTCTCCCCGGTGAAATCGTTCCTGGAGAACTAATTGTGATGTTCTATAATAACATTGATGAAAAATTTATTTCCGACTTCGAGCGAGAAAATTTAATCGTAAATGGATATTACTGTAACCTAAAAATGGAGAGAGTCCTTTCGCCTTTGTCCTCGATCTACCTTTTTACGTTCAATGAAAATCACCCTGAGAAAGATCTCTTAATAAAGAGTATTTCCTCAGATTCTAAAGTAGAGGCTGTACAATTCAATCACTACATAGAGGATAGGGAAACAATTCCCAACGACCCTAGCCTTTCGACTCAGTGGCACCATATACAAAGTGGCGATCACGATATAGATAGCGAACTCGCTTGGGATATCACTACTGGAGGATACACATCAAGTGGAGATAGAATTGTAGTATGTGTGCTCGAAGGAGGTGGAGCTAACTACTCGCATATAGATTTAATTTCTAATCATTGGACGAATGAGCATGAGATTGACGGAAATGGCATAGACGATGATGAGAATGGATATGTAGATGATGTAAATGGATGGAACACCACCATGGGCAATGATGGTATTGCAACAGGAGGTCATGGAACTGCTGTTAGCGGAATGATTGGATCGACTGGTGACAACGGTATTGGTGGAGTAGGGGTGAATTGGAATGTGGGCATTATGCAAGTCCAAATGGGCGGTCTCTCCGAGTCTAACGTTATCGAGGCTTATAGCTACCCTCATAAAATGCGAGACATGTACAATTCTAGTGCTGGACTTCAAGGCGCCTTCGTCGTTGCGACTAATGCTTCTTGGGGAATTGATTTAGCCAATCCAGCGAATTTTCCAGTTTGGTGTGCTTACTACGACGACTTAGGCGCAGTGGGAATCCTCAACTGCGGAGCTACTGCGAACGCTGAATATAACATCGACACCCAAGGCGATATGCCTACCGGATGTAGTTCAGACTATATGGTTTCCGTTACCGCCACGAATAACAACGATGTGAGAACGTTCTCGGCTTATGGACAAACCACAATTGATTTAGCCGCTCCGGGCGAAAATGTTTACTTGCCCTCTGGATCTGGCACTTCGTATTCGAACACTTCAGGAACTTCATTTGCAAGCCCGTGCGTAGCTGGTGCGATAGCGTTATTGTACAGCGCGCCTTGCTCGTCAATCGCGTCAAGTGCTCTGGTCGATCCGCAAGGCACAGCCGATCTCGTGAGGGGATTCCTCTTTGATGGGGTGGATCAATTGTCAGGTCTTCTGACCGAGACCGTTACTGGAGGACGTCTTAACGTGTCGAATTCGCTCGATTTATTGATGCTCAATTGCGATCCAACACTTGGGTGTACGGACTCACTTGCGTGTAACTTTAGCGAACTCGCTATCACAGATATCGGCAACTGTTTGTTCTTCGATGAATGCTTGGTTTGCGGAGGGGATAACTCTTCTTGCTCGGGGTGTATGGATGATACCGCTAACAACTACGATGTCGAAGCTACCCTCGAAGACAATTCCTGCTGCTACATTTCACTCACATACACACTTGATGATACAAACGTACTTTGCTTTGAAGATAACGCGCTGATTCATGTTATTGCGGATGGTGCTGTAGGTGCTGCGGACTCTGTTTGGTTTGCATTGGGGAATTCACCTTTACTACAAAACTACTCAGGTGAATTTAGCCAATCTGTGGGGAGTTACAATGTTGTCGCTACTGACCTAGGCGGTTGCATGTCTTCTATCAATATCGTAGTTGAAGGCCCTGATGAAGTTGAAATCACATTGTCTGCAACGGGCGATCTTGGCGGCTCTACAGGAACGGGAACGGCAACTGCTACGGGTGGTTCAGGAGAATACACATACGAATGGGTTGATTCTTCTACCGGAGAAATTGCCGATCCCAATGGACTTGAGGATGGTGTTTACCATGTTACAGTTACTGATTCTAACGGATGTACTGATGAGGGTAATGTGTACGTGGATGATACTTATGGATTGAATGATTTAGATCCTCTGCCTTTTACTTTGGGACCCAACCCTACTTCGCGTTTCGTTAACCTTTACTCAAATTCTGTTTTAAATGTAGAGTCTGTAGAAGTTCATGATGGTATGGGGCGCTTGGTATTCGTTACTAGTGTCGAAGCTGGCAATTATGGTATCGTCCTTGATTTGGGAGATCTCCAGAATGGTATTTACTCCATCTCAATTCATGGTGATGGCGGAACTTCGGTACGCCAAATCGCAGTTCAGAACTAGATCGTTAGAAAATCAGATTTGAAGCTCGGCCCTTACGGTCCGGGCTTTTTTTCTATTTTAATCCTTGTGATAGATCCCTTTTCTGATGGTTGTGAAATCTAGAATCGTTTTTTTCTCCCTTTCTCCTAGCTATCTGTTCCTCTTCTGGAAGTAGGGAATATTCTATACAGAGTTTAGAACAGCAACCAGAGTGTTCAGTAGCACACTTATTGCATTGTATAAATAGCAGATTGCAGGTCTTATTCTGGCAGTTAACGTGATCATCGCAGAGTTCACCACACTGGTGACAATTTGAAATAACCTCATCGGAGATCCTTTCTCCCAATCGCTCATCGAAAACGAAATTCTTGCCGATAAATTTATTGTCTATACCTTCATCTAGTTCAATTTGCCTAGCATAATCTATAATCCCTCCGTTAAGCTGATTCACGTCATTAAATCCATGATGTTTCAGATATGCAGATGCTTTTTCACAGCGTATCCCGCCTGTGCAGTATAATAGTATTTTATCATCTTCCTTGTCTTTTAAATCAGTAAGGACTTCTGGCAGTTCTTCTTTGAAGGTTTCTGATTGAGGACAAATGGCCCCTTCAAAATGTCCAATCTCACTCTCATAATGATTTCGCATATCCACAATTGTTGCCCCCTTTTCCATGGCTTCATTCCACTGCTCTGCATTGAGATGATTCCCCACATTCGTTATATCGTATTCACCAAAAGCCAAACCATCTGCCACAATCTGTTCTTTGACTTTTATTATCAATTTAAAAAACGATTTCCCATCGTCCTCAACAGCATTTTTCTGGTGCATCAAGTCAAATTCTTTGTGAGAATGGAGAGTTTCAATAAATTTGGACCATTGAGATTCAGGAACTGAAATCTGAGCATTGACACCCTCTTGCGCTAAGTAAACTCTCCCAAACACTCCCAAGTTTGACCATTCACTGTAAAGCAAGTCTCTCATCGAGTTGGGGTCAGATATTTTTACATATCTATAGAATGATGTAGTCTTACGCTCAAAACCCTCGGCTTCAAGTGCAGCAATAGCGGCATCTCTCCCGAGTTTATTCCTCAATTTTTTCTTGCCAGCGTTAGGATCCATTCTCTCTAAGTTTATATTGAGCAAAGTTACTTTTTATACAACTATTTCCGATACAAAAAGTAATTTATACTTGTTTGTAAGGGATTTATTGAGACGAGGTACAGCTCCTACTCGTGGCAACGTCAGCTGTTCTACGGCGTCGACGATGTCAGCCGCTACTACTACAGTCAGAGCCACGGGTTCTCTGCTCGTTGCGTCCGGCATTAGTTTATAAAGAATCTCTTCCCCTTGAGTCGTGGATATTCCAAGATTTTGGAGTAAATTAGAATCTAATAACACTTGACATGAATAGATTTATACTCATAACATTTGCCTTATTAAGCTCGATAGGCTTAAGGTCACAAACTTTAGTGCCAGAACTATTTGCTTCAGGTTTTAATGAACCAGTTGCTATAGAACACGCAGGGGATGATAGAATCTTTGTTGTTGAGCAGCCCGGAATAATAAAGGTCATTGAAAATGGTAGTATAAGTACATTATTAAACATGACCCAATTAGTGGGTAATTCAGGTAACGAACAAGGTTTATTAGGTCTTGCATTTCACCCTGACTTTGCAGTAAATGGTTATGGTTACTTTTTTGTAAATTATACAAACAATAGTGGTGCTACTACTATTTCTAGATTTAATGTAGCTAGTAACGGTACAGTAAGTATAAATAGCGAATTAATCATTCTAGTAATAGCACAACCCTTCTCCAATCATAATGGAGGAGATATTGCCTTCAGTCCAGTAGATGGTTATTTATATATCGGTACGGGTGATGGCGGTTCAGGGGGAGATCCTTACGCTAATTCACAAAACACTCAGAGTCTACTCGGCAAAATGTTACGTCTTGACGTAAACGGCATAAGTAATTCGTCACCTTATTTTATCCCTTCAGACAATCCATTTATTAATAATAGTAGCTATGCTCCAGAAATTTGGTCACTTGGATTGCGTAATCCTTGGAGATTTTCCTTTGATAGAGATTCTGGCAATATGTGGATAGGCGATGTGGGACAAAACGCTATGGAAGAGATTGATTTTGAACTTGCTGGAAATGGAGGAGAGAATTATGGATGGAGATGTTATGAAGGAACGAATTCATATAACAGCTCAGGTTGTGGTGGCTCTTCGTTATATACTTTCCCTATACATCAATATAATCATAACAGCGGCGGGTGTTCTGTAACAGGAGGATATATATATAGGGGTAATCAGTATCCAAATTTAGTAGGAAAGTATATTTTCGCGGATTTTTGTACTGCAGAATTTTGGCTGTTTGATTCTTATACGCAAAGTGTATCTTTAACGTCTATTAATTCTCAATATGTCTCAACATTTGGAGAAGATAATAATGGAGAATTATACTATGCGGGGCTTTACAATGGAAATATTTATAAAATTACAGACACCTCTGTAGTATACACTGGATGTACAGATTCAACAGCATGCAACTATGATCCTAATGCGATCTCTGATGACGGGAGCTGTACATACGCTGATTTCGGGTATGATTGTGATGGTAATTGCACAGCTGGAGATGTAGATGAAGATGGTATTTGTGACGCTTGTGAAACGATGGAATATATCGTAGTTGATTGTGAATGTGAATTAATGGATCCATTAACGTATACCGTCTTTTTTATTGATGTTGATGAAGAGAATTGTGTTACTTATGAAGATTGTTATTGTGAGTGTATCAATGACATTAATGGAGACGGAGTCTGTGATACATTATGTAGTGAGGACTTAAACTCAGATGGTGCTGTAAGTGTACAGGATTTATTACTTGTATTAAGTGAATTCGGATGTCCATCATCATGCTCGCATGATGTAAATCAGGATGGGTACGTAACAGTTGCAGATATATTATTAATCCTTAGTGTATTTGGTGACATTTGCGAATAGAAATCCCGTCTTTTAAAGTTAGGTTTCGAGGATATGCTGAGGTTCGCGATACAGAAAGTAATTTGCACTGTTTTATAAGGGATTTAACTCGGTGAGGTACAAATAGGGTACAAAAAACTCCCTTTTTTTTAATAGATTCTTGAAGTACACCTCTATCTCTATTGTTGGTTGTAAAGGTAGTAAATCACTCTTATCTATTCAATTTCTAAATGCTTAAGGTACAGCGCTTCAGCTCTAAGTTGATGTACGTTAACTAAGTAATTTAGATTATCCGTATCTTGTAAGTCTTAAAACTCCTACTATGAGATATTTACTTACTTCTTTGTTATGTGTCTTTACGCTGGGTTTAACAGCTCAGTCGACTATCTACACAATGGGATCAGGAGATGTAATCATTTATGAATGTGGTACGAGTGCTGTTTTTACAGATGACAATAGTGGTACGCAAGATGCTCAAGAACCATATTCTTGTACAAACAATACGATTACATTCTGTCCGGATGTACCTGGAGATGCAGTTCAAATTAATTTTCTAGGTTTCGATTTACAAACAAATGCGAATCCGAATAACAATGATGCCCTGTATGCTTACGATGGAGACAATACTGGATCTAATCTTGTTGGAGTGGGTACTGGGAACAGTTTTGTGGGGGTGAGTATTACAGCTTCAATCGACAATCCTACTGGATGTGTTACGTTTCAATTTGTGTGTAACAACAACGCTACAGGTGGCGATATAGGTTGGGCTGCTACAATAAGTTGTGTGACTCCTTGTTCTTACCCTGTTTCCGGACTTGAGTTGGTTTCACCCGAACCATTCCCCAACAACCAGGAAGGATCGATCAGCATAGGCCTTTGCCCTGATGACGTAATCACCTTTTCTGCAGAGTCTGCTTTTGGAACCGATGGGTTTGCTCTACAATCTCTCGTATGGAATTGGGGCGATGGAGACGTAGAAATAACGGAAGTGTCTGATGGGCTTATTGTACCTCATTCTTATGCTGAGCCGGGTGAGTACATTGTTACACTTACGGTGGTTGATGAGAATGAATGTAACAGTACGAACCTCCAACCTCATCAGGTCCTCGTCAGTACTTTGCCGATCTTTAATACGGAATTTACGACTCCTATTTGTGCGGGTTCGCCCGGATTTTTAAATGGCGACCCTGTCCAGTCTATTACTTGGACTGCTCTTCCTCCTGTTGGTGTCTCTGAACTTGCAGATCTTCCCGATGCAACTGGAGTGGCTTTTACCTCAGAATTATTTCTTGACTTTTTTGAGCAAGGTCAAGTTTTAGAAAACTGTGAGGATATTGAACTTATTACTGCAAATATTGAACATACGTTTATTGGAGATTTGAGTTTTTGGATTACTTGTCCAGATGGAACAGAAGTAATACTTATGGACAATGGAGCCAGTGGTGGCCCTGACCCTACCGGGTGTACCCCCAATGATCTAGGAGGAAACAATCTAGGTCTTGCAGATGTTGAAGGATGGGATTATTCTTGGAATATGGATGCCGAATGGGTTCTCGATGACTCTGGAAATCCGGATGTAGCAGATCCTATGCCTTCTGGTGTTTATCTTCCTTGCGAAGATTTATGTGATTTTGTAGGATGTCCATTAAACGGTATTTGGACTTTCAGTGTAATCGATCAATGGGCTGCTGACAATGGAACATTATTTGGCTGGGGGATTGATTTTAATCTAAATATTGTTCCTAGTGTAATAACTTTTACTCCTGTAATTGGGTTGGATTCGGATTCCAGTTTTTGGGATGTAACTACTTTTGATGAAGGAGTTGTGTTTATCTCAGAAGATGTTAATTATGTAGATCTGGAATTCCCAAATCCAGGAATTTTCGATTTCACATACCAAGTGACAAATAATTTCGGATGTACTTGGGACACTACTGTTAACATTACCGTGATTGAGGGTCCTCAAACAAACATTTCAGCAGGTGATGATGTCATCTTTTGCCAAGATCCAGTTCAGTTGTTAGGTGTGTTTACGGGGGGAGGCCCTTCTTCATGTGGTGGTTCTGGAGGGTCCTATGATTATTGTTATTCAAACAATGAAAATATGGTGTTCAACTATTGCCCAGATATTGTCGGGGATGGGACCATGATGACTTTGAACTTTTCTTCAGGTACTATGGAGACTTGTTGTGATTTCATCAATGTCTTTGATGGGCCTAATGGTACAGGTAACTTGATCCAAACTTTTAATACGAATATTCCGGGCTCTACATTTACTGCGACAAACCCTGACGGTTGTATTTCTTTTGTTCTTACTAGTGATGGCAGTGTTAATTGTGAAGATGTATGGTCCAATTTTGAGCAACTCACTTGGTGTGTAAGTTGTGGTGGTCAGGACGCGTGTGGATTTGATTGGTCATGGACTCCTACAGAGTTTTTAGACAATCCATTTGTAGCTCAGCCTACTGTGTTGGACTTTGATGGACAGCCCACAGCATATACTTTGTCAGTTGAGCCTATCGGGTTTGACAATTGTTCTGCAACAGATGTTGTGATGGTATTGCCTGGATTCCAGTATGAAGTTACTGATCAACAGCCGTCTTGTTTAGCAGATGATGGCGTTTTAATTGTTTCAATTAACGAGCCCTTAAGTGAAGGTCCTTTTACAATTGAGTTTTTTGAGGGGGGCGTACTGCAGGAATCTTTACAATTTGATGGCTCTGATTACGTTCTGCAGGACTTAACACCTGGGATGTACAGCGTTGATTTATTTGACGCTACTGGATGTCTATATTCTTATGAATTCGAAATGCTAGATCCCGTTCCTATGGAAATTGAAACAAGCTCTGATGCAATTATTTGTTTACCTGCAAGTGTTGTACTGGAGGCTTGGTCTGATCAAGACCCTGCTGAGATTTGGACTTATCATTGGATAAATTCTATTACTGGGGATACTACTTCAACAGTTGATGGCAGTTTTGTTGCTAGCCCTCTTTCTAGTACTATTTATACAGTTTTTGCTACTGACCCTAATGGTTGTCCGTCTGATGATGAGCTGATAAACGTGAATGTATTAGATGATTCTTCTTGTACTGGCTGCACAACTCCCGTTGCTTGCAATTATGACCCTGAAGCTACAATAGATGATGGTAGCTGTGAGTTTATATGTGAGGGTTGTACAGATGAAGTTGCTTGTAATTACAACCCATCAGCAAACGTAGATGATAGTAGTTGTGAGTATTTATCCTGTGCTGGATGTACTGACGCTACAGCTTGTAATTTCAATTTAGAATCCACAATAGACGATCATTCTTGTGAGTATCCCCAACAGTATTATGATTGTGATGGAAATTGTTTGGATGATACAGATGGAGATGAGGTTTGTGATGAATTTGAGATCCTGGGGTGTACTGATATTACTGCTTGTAACTACGACGCTACAGCAACTGCCGATGATGGCTCATGTGACTACTGTTCATGTGATTTGGTGGATTCCGATTCTTATTCTTTAACAGTAGAATCTTCGGCAGCTGTTACTGCTGTTGGAACAACTTATCGTTTCTACGTGAACATGTCTGATCCTTTAGATCGTATGAGTGCGGTTTATGGAGACGACGACTCAAACCTTATTATTAACACACCTGCAGGAGCGTTTAACTCTGCGTTTAACTCCAGTTGGAGTGCTTCGGGTATTAATCCTGCATTCATAGCTGTATTCCCAGATATGGCGGATGATTCGTATGCTACTATAGGCCTTGATGGTCCTGCAGCATCTTCAGGTATTAGCAATGCCGCAGACCCTTCAATTGTAGAAGACCCTATCCAGCCTGTAACACCTTTTTTTACAGTTGACGGTGCAACATCATTAGCTGTTACAACACATATTGGTGCATCTTGGTACATTTTAAATACACATGAAAATGGTCTTCCAGATACGGATTTACGTGTTCTAGTTCTTCAAGTAACTACAACAGGTGATATTGGTGGTACACTTAACTACCAAATTTTTCCATTGGGTAATGGATCTACCCCAATGCAGATCAGTACAGAATTTGATGGTGTGGGTGAGTTTGGCTCATCTCAAAATGAATATGGATGTGGATGTACTGATGAGACAGCTTGTAATTATGATATAACAGCCATTTATGATGACAGTTTATGTTCATATATTTCTGAAGGCGAATGTGATTGTGATGGAAACGTTCTTGACGCTTTAGGTGAGTGTGGAGGATCTTGTACTGCAGATGATGACAACGATGGTATCTGTGATGATATTGATGATTGTCTAGGTAATAATTATGATGAATGTGGAGTGTGTGATGGTGACAACGAATCTTGTGCTGGTTGTACAATCTATTTCGCTTGTAATTATGATCCAACAATTACGGTAAGTAATAATACCTTATGTGAATACGAATCTTGTGCAGGATGTACAGATGAATACGCTTGTAACTTTGACCCTACTGCTACATTAGATGATGGAACATATTGTTTATTTATCATTAACGGAGAATGTGATTGTGAAGGAACCCTATTAGATGGGTGTGGAGTATGTGGTGGAGATAACTCAACTTGCTTAGACGAGTGCGGGGTTCTATACGGAGATAATTCATCATGTAGTGGATGTACTGATGCTACAGCCTGTAACTTCGACGAGCTTGCAACACTAGACAATGGATCATGTGAATATGAATTAGATGAATGTGGAGTTTGTGGTGGAGTAGGAGCTATCTACGACTGTGGGTGTGCAAATATTCCATATGGAAATTGTGATTGTGATGGGAATGTTCTCGATGAATGTGGAGTTTGTGGGGGTGACGGTATTGCAGATGGTGATTGTGATTGTGACGGAAATCAACTCGATGTACTTGGAATATGTGACGGATCTTGTACGTCAGATATTGATGGTAACGGTGTCTGTGATGACGTTGAAATTATCGGATGTATGGATGCTACGGCATGTAACTATGATGAAACTGTAACTCAAGATGATGGCACATGTGAATATGGAACATGTCCTGGATGTACAGATATAAACGCTTGCAACTATAATCCGGTCGCGACCTTCGATGATGGTTCTTGTGAATATTCTAGCTGTTTTGTCAGTTGCTTAGGAGTCACTGATGCTACTACTCTTATACAAGTAAGAATCACTACCGACAACTTCCCTGAGGAGACTAATTGGTATATTTATACTGCTGATGGAATTTACATTGATGGTCTTGAAACAGATCTAAATCAAGCTTATACTGATTTCACTTGGGATGTTTATCTTGACATGAACGAATGCTATGTTTTTACAATAACGGATTCTTACGGTGACGGATTATTTGCTTCTGATTTCGACGCTAATCTCGCTAACGGTTCATGTTCTGTTGTTTCTTTGGGTACTGTAGAGGATCAAGATTCAGTTATTTTCTCCTATAATGGATCGTATTTCTTCAGTGAAATAAGAATTGATTTTGCAACAACTATGATGGTGCTTCCTGAAGGTTGTATGCATCCTTTAGCATGTAACTATGACCCTAGTGCAATATATGATAATTCATTGTGTGAATACCCTTCTTTCGGTTATGATTGTCTTGGAGAGTGTGTCGTAGATACAGATGGCGATGGGGTTTGTGATGTCAATGAAACTTTCGGCTGCTTAGATACTGATGCCTGTAACTACGATGCTACGGCAACTGATGATGATGGTACTTGTCTAGAGAATGACTGTGCAGGTGTATGTGGAGGCTCTTTATTATTTGACGAATGTGGAGTATGTGGAGGCTCAGAAATTGTTGAAGGAGATTGTGATTGTGAGGGTAACCAACTTGACGCTATAGGCGATTGTGGTGGAGATTGCGGGAATGATTTTAACAGCAATGGTATTTGTGACGAAGATGAAATATTTGGATGTACATACAGTACGGCTTCAAACTATAGTGCTGAGGCCACTATAGATGACGGTAGCTGTGTGGGTGCTTTCAATTCTTGTCCATCGGATTTAAGCGGAAATGGAAATGTTGGTTCTGAGGATTTGCTTATATTCCTTGCAGACTTTGATCTGTCATGTGATGAGATTTCAGGAATTGATGTTCTAGGTTGTACAGATGATACAGCTTGCAACTACGATTCAACGGCGACTGTAGATAATGGTTCTTGTTTAGATAATGATGAGTGCGGCATATGTGGAGGAGATAATACAGAGTGTTTAGGTTGTTCAGACCCAGAAGCATGCAATTATGAATATGCTTGGATGGAGGACACAATCGAGGATGGCTCATGTGAATACCCCGAAGATGGTTATAACTGTTTTGGGGATTGTTTAAATACTCTTGACGACTGCGGCGTTTGTGGAGGAGATAACTCAACTTGCTTAGATGAGTGTGGTGTAGTTAATGGTGACAACTCAACATGTGGTTGTGATGGCGTTCCTAATTATGTGGTTACGCACGAAGGCTACAACTACTCTACCGTTCAAATCGGTGAGCAGTGTTGGTTTTCTGAAAACTGTCGCTACCTCCCTGAAGTTTCTCCTTCAAGTGCTTATTCCTATACAGACGCTTACTACTACGTTTACGGCTATGTAGGCTCTGATGTAACAGCTGCTCAAGCAACTGACAACTATGAGACTTATGGAGTGCTTTATAATTGGCCTGCTGTAATGACAGAAGGTATCTGTCCAAGTGGGTGGCATATTCCTTCAGATGGAGAATTTACTGAGCTCACTGACTTTTTAGGCGGAGAAGGTGTAGCCGGAGGTAAGATGAAAGAAGCTGGTTATGACCATTGGTATTCACCAAATACAGGAGCTACTAATTCAAGTGGTTGGACTGGTTTGCCAGGCGGCTATAGCTCCGAGGGGGGGTTCTACTACGTTGGAGTTAACGGGTACTGGTGGTCTGCTTCAGAGTCCGGTTCCCTCTCGTGGAGGCGTAAACTGAACCTTAACTACGGCAGTGTCTACAGTTACTTCGACAATCGTATCGACGGCTTTTCTGCTCGCTGCCTTCGGGATTAAACTTAAACTATGAGATATTTACTTACTTCTTTGTTATGTGTCTTTACGCTGTCTCTGACAGCTCAAGAGGCGGGGTGTACGGATCCATTGGCTTCAAATTATGATTCAACTGCTACTGTTGATGATGGTTCTTGTGACTACTGTTCATGTGATATTATATCTTCAGATTCTTATTCTTTAACAATAGAATCTTCTGCTGCTGTTGCTGCTGTTGGAACAACTTATCGTTTCTACGTAAATATGTCTGATCCTTTAGATCGTATGAGTGCGGTTTATGGAGACGACGAATCAAACCTTATTATTAACACACCTGCAGGAGCGTTTAACTCTGCGTTTAACTCCAGTTGGAGTGCTTCGGGTATTAATCCTGCATTCTTAA
>Ga0209089_10000347_pt1 | contig 43440 bp, 38 predicted proteins | sample ArcticOcean_MG_C_FD_187431 | JGI IMG/M metagenome (GOLD analysis project Ga0209089, IMG submission 187431) | Marine microbial communities from western Arctic Ocean - ArcticOcean_MG_CB2_150 (SPAdes) (version 2) | ecosystem: Environmental > Aquatic > Marine > Oceanic | place: Arctic Ocean: Canada...
GGGGAGAAAGATCCTGATCTTCATCAGGATGACAATGATGGCTAGGATCGGCGAGACACCTCTAGATTGCAGCGGCGACCAAGTCGTTCGACGACGCCCGGAGCTAAACGAAAATAAAAGTGCCCTAGGCGCCCAAGTGCTCCGTCAGCGCGTCGTCCAACCCAACCCAGCTGAGCAGTGCACACTTGATGCGCACGGGGAACTTACGAACACCCTCAAGCGCCTCGATATCGCCAAGAATATCGCGCTCTTCCTCGGAAACCTCTTCGCCCTTCAGCAACCGTCGAATCGAATCGACCGCCGCATGAACATCGTCCGATGACTTGCCCTCAACCAACTCGGCAAGCAACGAAGCTGAAGCCTGGCTAATAGCACAGCCTCGACCAGTAATTCCAACTTGAGTAACGGCACTGCCGTCAACCTTAAGTTGAATGTGAAACTCATCCCCGCAAAACGGATTATTTACTTCGAGATCGATATCAGGCGAATCGACAGGAGCCGTGTTTCGCGGGCTGCGGTAGTGATCAAGAATGATCGCTTCGTACAGCTCGTTCATATCGTTGAGACCCGACATGCCACCGCTCATCGGCTGAAATACCTTTCGGTTTCACTAATCCCGTTGATCAAAGCATCAACCTCGGATTTCGTGTTGTAAATGTAGAAGCTCGCCCGTGCTGCCGCCACAACATCGAAGCTGCGAACAAGCGGCATGGCGCAGTGGTGCCCCGTGCGAATCGCAATTCCCTGCTGATCGAGCGCAGTGCCCAGATCATGCGGGTGAATCGTGTCGTGAATGAACGAAATCACTCCACCACGAAGCGCCGGATCCTGCGGACCCAACACACGAATGCTATTCATCGAAAGGATCTGCTCCATGGCGTAGGCAGTCAGCTCCTGCTCGTGCGCCCAAACGTTATCCATGCCGAGATCGGCCAGATAGTCCACCGCCGCCCCCGTGGCGATCGCATCTGCAATGTTCGGGGTCCCTGCCTCAAACTTGTAAGGCAGGTCGTTCCACGTGGCGTCCTCGTAGGTCACTTCCAGAATCATGTCGCCACCAAACATGTACGGCGGCATCGCTTCAAGAAGATCGTACTTACCCCATAAAACACCAATGCCCGTTGGCCCGAGCATTTTGTGGGCCGAAAAACAAAGGAAATCGGTGTCTAACGCCTGAACATCAACCGCCATGTGCGGAACGCTTTGCGCAGCGTCGACCAAAATCACGCCACCAACGGCATGAACCTTGTCAGCCAGCATGGCAACCGGGTTGATCGTTCCAAGCACGTTCGACATGTGCGTTATCGCAACGAGCTTGGTGCGTGAATCGATAATCGAATCGACATTCGAAACGTCCAATAAACCATCTTCGCCAGCCGCCAGATACCGCAGCTCGGCGTTCTTCTTCGCAGCAAGCTGCTGCCACGGAACGATGTTCGAGTGGTGCTCCATCGCACTAATAACGATATTGTCGCCTTCGTTGATATTGGCATCAGCCCACGTAGCCGCCACGAGGTTCAACGATTCACTGGTGTTGCGAGTCCAGATAACTTCCTCAGGTCGAGGAGCGTTGATGAACTTGGTAACTTTCGTACGAGCCAGCTCGTAGCCATCTGTCGCCTCAATCGAAAGCGTGTGCACGCCCCGGTGAACGTTGGCATTCGTCTGCTCGTAGTAGTCGACCAGTGACTGAATAACCTGCTTAGGCTTCTGCGAAGTAGCAGCGTTGTCGAGATACACCAGCTCCTGCCCGTTTATCTTGCGAGACAGAATTGGAAAATCGGCACGAATAGCGTCAACATCAAAGGCACGAATGCCAGCTTGGGTCATGCTCATGCTGTTCCCAATGCGTCAGACTCAGCAAGCAACACCGGAATCCGCTCGTCGGTAACTTTTTCCACAAATGCGTACAACGCTTCCGGCTTGAACTCGTCAAGCAATTCTTCGGCGAATCCACGAATTAGAATCGCCTTGGCAGATTCTTCGTCAACACCCCGAGACTGCAGGTAAAACAGCGTGTCTCGATCAACGTGACCCGCCGTCGCGCCGTGAGCAGCAGTTACATCATCGGCGTAAATTTCCAAAGAAGGCTTTGCGTCGATCTCGGCCCCACGTGAAAGCAAAAGGTTCAAGTCTTTCTGCGTTGCGTCAGATTTCTGAGCGTCCCGTTCAACAACCACTTTTCCGCTGAAAACAGCGTGTGACTTGCCAGAAAGAATGCCCTTGTAGAACTGGTTCGACGTGCAGTGCGGCTTGGCGTGAGTCGTGCTGATCTCTTGATCCTGCTGTTGCGTGCCGCTTGTCATGTACAAACCGTGCAACGTGCAGTTCGCCCCGGGTGCATCGAGCTGCGTGTGAATATCGTTTCGGGCGATCGCTGCGCCAACAGCAAACGTCGTTGAGTTGAAGCTCGAATCGTTCAGCTGTTGAACTCGAGTTGTCCCCAGATGATATGAATGCTCGTTCTCCATCTGTACTCGGTAGTGCCGAACAGTGGCGCCGGGTTTGGCGAACACTTCGACCACGGGCAACGATAGCTGAGCAGACTCAGCAAGGTTGATGTGAGACTCGATAATGACGGCCAGAGTGTTGACCCCGGCGTCGATCAAAAGTCGAGGATACGAAGCTCTACTCGAACCGGAGTTCCCAGAATTTGACGTTACAAACACAACGTGAATCGGCGTTGCCGGGTCAGCGTCGTCGGCTATCGCAATGTAAGCGCCGTCGTCCACGAACGCCGTGCTCAAAGCGGTGAAGGCGTACTCCTCACGACCGGCCAAACTCGCCAGCTGCGATTCGATATCGCCTACGCCTGAAGAAATCGCTTCAGCAAGGCTTATTGCGGTCAGTCCAGATGTCCCTTGCAGATTAGAAAGCTCTGCACTGAACACCCCGTCAACAACAACCAAAGTGTCCCATGCGTCATCCCACGGACCCGCCGCCTTGATCTCATCAAGCGAAACAGATCCGCCAGAGCCGTACTCGAAATCGAGCGCAGCCAAAGGCCGAAGATCGGTGTACTTCCAAAGCTCGTTTCCACGTCGTTTGACTGGAATACCAAGCTCCGAAAAAGTCGCCCATGCCTGATTGCGAATGGCCTTCAACCACTCAGGCACATCAGCACTAGCATCAGAAAACGAAGCGAATGCATCAGAATATTTATCGACTGCCGCTGGCAGCGTTGCGGTTGTCATTATTAGGCGTTCACTTCGGCTTCTTCGAGGTACTGCTTGTAGCCGCTCTTCTCGACTTCCAATGCAAGCTCAGGTCCGCCAGTCTTGACGATTCTGCCCTTGACCAGAATGTGAACCACGTCTGGTGTGATGTAGTTCAGCAGTCGCTGGTAGTGAGTAACCACGATGAACGATCGCTCTGGCGACCGCATCGAATTCACGCCTTCAGCAACGATTCGCAGTGCGTCGACGTCGAGTCCGGAGTCGGTCTCATCGAGAATGGCAAGTGAAGGCTGAAGCACTTCAAGCTGAAGCATTTCGTTTCGCTTTTTCTCACCACCCGAGAAACCTTCGTTCAACGAACGCTTCACCAGCTGCGGATTGATGCCAACGGCCTCAACCTTCTCGTCGAAAAGCTTCGAGAAGTTGCGAACAGTCATCTTCTCAACGCTGTTAGCCTCGGCTTTGGAATCCAGCGCTGCCTTCAGGAACTGCCACGGTCGAACACCGGGAATTTCTGCCGGGTACTGGAAAGCTAAGAACATGCCCAAATGCGCACGCTGGTCGGGTCGAAGTTTGAGAATCGACTCGCCATCAAACGTCACGTCACCAGCGGTAACTTCGTAGTCGAAGCGACCCATCAGCACGTTTGCGAGCGTGCTCTTGCCGGAACCGTTGGGTCCCATGATGGCGTGAACTTCGCCCTTGCCAACTTTCAGGTCGATTCCCTTAAGAATCTCTGAATCTTCAATGTCCACGACGGACGCGTGCAGGTTAGTAATCTCAAGCATTTTTATCTGTTTACTTCAGCTCTGAATCGTGTTTGGCAATGATCTAAAAAAATAATGTGCGAGGCACAAAGAAAAGGTAGCTAGCTACCCGACGGCGCCTTCTAGCGATACCTTCAGCAGTTGTGCGGCTTCAAGAGCGAACTCGAACGGAAGCTCCTTGAACACCTCTCGGCTCCACCCTGTGATGATCATGTGGTGCGCTTCCTCTTCGGAAAGCCCACGTGCCATCAGGTAGAACAGCTGATCATCGGAAACCTTCGAAGTCGAAGCCTCGTGCTCAAGCCGAGCCGTAGGATTTCGCACCTCGATGTAAGGAACCGTGTGAGCGCCGCACTGATCACCAACCAACAGCGAATCGCACTGCGTGTGGTTCACGGCGTTCTCGGCACCCGGCATGATCAACACCTGACCCCGATACGTGTTGTTGCCCTTACCAGCAGAAATACCCTTCGACACGATGGTCGACTTGGTGTTCTTGCCGATGTGAATCATCTTCGTGCCGGTGTCGGCCTGCTGATGATTATTTGTCAGCGCAACCGAGAAAAACTCACCAACCGAGTTGTCACCCTTAAGAATGACGCTCGGGTACTTCCATGTAATTGCAGATCCTGTTTCGACCTGCGTCCATGAAATCTTGGAGTTCTTGTCGGCACGACCTCGCTTGGTGACAAAGTTGTACACGCCACCCTCACCGTCTTTGGTTCCGGGGAACCAGTTCTGGATGGTCGAGTACTTGATCTCGGCATCGTCCAACGCAATCAGCTCAACCGTAGCGGCGTGAAGCTGACTGGTTTTGCGGAAGGGAGCTGTGCAACCTTCGAGATACGAAACGTAAGAACCCTCGTCAGCAATGATCAAAGTACGTTCGAACTGACCCGATCCTTCGGTGTTAATCCGGAAGTAGGTCATCAATTCGATCGGGCAGCGAACTCCGGGCGGAATATAAACAAACGAGCCGTCTGTAAATACGGCGGCGTTAAGCGCTGCGAAGAAGTTGTCGGTGTGAGGAACAACTGAACCCATGTACTTCTTTACGAGTTCGGGATGGTTCTTCACTGCGTTACCGAACGAACAGAAAATAATTCCCAGTTCACCGAGCTGCTTTTCCATGGTGGTTGCCACGGAAACAGAATCGAATACTGCGTCGACGGCAACACCGGCGAGTGCAGCACGTTCCTGCAACGGAATACCGAGCTTCTCGAATGTTTCGAGCATCTCGGGGTCGACATCATCGAGACTCTTTGGAGCCTCGTTCATGCCCTTCGGAGCGGCGTAGTAGTAAATGTCCTGGTAGTCGATTCCTGGGTAATCGATCATCGCCCAAGTTGGCTCGGCCTCAGCTTCCGCAAGCTTCACCCAGTAGCGGTATGCCTTCAGCCGCCACTCAAGCAGCCATTCGGGCTCATCCTTCTTCGAAGAAATCAGCCTTACGATGTCCTCACTCAGCCCCTTAGGAGCGAGATCGGTCTCTACATCAGTTACGAATCCCCACTTGTATTCCCCGCCCGAAAGGTCGGTTTCCCGTGAGATCGTGTTCTGGTTAGTCAATAAGTAGCTCCGTGACGGATGATCTGCCGGGCTCTCCACCTTGAAAAATATAGTGTGAGAACCCGTATTTTGAACTCAAATCGCAGAAAATCGAATTCCTGACTCATTCGGTCAGGTATTAGTTTAAAACCGATGGCCTACAGCGTCAACGAAATTCGTAACTGCGAAGCAATACTGATGCACGTGCGAAACGACTTGGCTTTACGTGCGAAACAACATGTTTTTGCATGTGAGCCAAGATTCCCTACCAAACAGACCCAACCCGCGAATAAACTAAGTGCTTGGTCTATGCGGGCAAGATCTTCCACCCGTCTTCAAGAAAACGTGGGCTAGCCACCACGCCCGCAAAGAAAACCCAGCCTAGCTGGTGAAAGGTGACTCGACTCGTGGAGTATGAAGCAGTAATAGGTCTCGAAACGCACGTCCAGCTCAAGACGCGCTCCAAGATGTTCGGCACATCTAGTGCCGCCTACCAGACTGCCGAGCCGAACACGCTTGTCGACGAAGTAAGCATGGCGCTCCCCGGCACCCTCCCGGTAGTCAACGAAACCGCCGTCGAATACGCCATGATGATCGGCATGGCGATCAACTGCAACATCGCCCGCATCACCAAATTCGACCGCAAGCAGTACACGTACCCCGACCTTATGAAGGGCTACCAGATCACCCAGATGGACGAGCCGATTTGCTACGAAGGCTACGTCGACCTGCCGCTTGAAGACCCCATCCGAGTCCGCATCAACCGCGTCCACATGGAAGAAGACGTCGCCCGTCTCATCCACGTCGAAGGCCCCATGGGCGGCACGGTCCACTCGCTGCTCGACATAAATCGCGCCGGCACTCCCCTGATGGAAGTGGTCACCGAACCAGACATGCACACGTCTGAACAGGTCGAGGCCTACATCACCAATCTTCAGCACATCATTCGATACCTCGGTGTTGGCACGGCCAACATGGAAGAAGGCTCGTTCCGCTGCGACGCCAACGTCAGCGTCCGCGTCAAAGGCTCAACCGAACTTACGACCAAGGTCGAAGTGAAGAACATGAACCGCATTCGGGCAGTTGTCCGAGCGGTTGAATATGAAATTGAACGCCAAATCGGATGCTACGAAAGTGGCGAACGCATCGTCCAGGAAACCCGTGGCTGGGACGATGGCAAGGGTATTACGAACTCCCAACGCAGCAAGGAAGAAGCCAACGACTACCGCTACTTCCCAGAACCCGACATCCCGCCGCTGATCATCAGCGAAGAGTGGATCGAGCGTACCCAGGCCGCGATGCCCGAACTTCCGCTTCCACGTAAGAGCCGATTCATCAGCGAATTCGGACTCAGCGAGTACGACGCAGAATTGCTGACCGCACTTCGGTCCACCGCCGACTATTTTGAAGAGGTCTGCACAGGTGTCAAAGGCGCTTCCAGTGAAACGAAGCAGGCGTTCGCCAAAGCAGCTGCAAACTGGCTCACCGGCGAGATGGCTCGCATGATGAACGAAGCCGAAATCGTGAACATGGCCGATAGCAATGTCACACCAGCCAATCTCGCAATTCTCGTTGAAAAATTCCGCAAACGCGAACTGAACAACAACTCGGTCAAGCAGGTATTCGAGCTGATGTTCAGTAAGGGAACAGCGCCAGAGAAGATCATCGAAGACCTTGGCCTCGGAGTCGTTTCAGGTGATGATTCACTCGGCCCGATCGTCGACGAAGTAATCGCCAATAACGAAAAAGCTGTCAACGATTATCTCGGCGGAAAAGAAGTCGCCCTCAAGTCGCTCATGGGTCAGGTAATGAAAGCCACCCGAGGCCAGGCCGACCCAGTCCAAGCAACCGAAATGATCAAAGAAAAACTGGCAAACCGCTAACGCCAAACCACCTACTGTCATCCTGAATTCATTTCAGGATCTTTCTCTCCCCTCTGCAGCGAATACCCGTCTCAGGCACACAACACAAGAAACACAGCATCACCCGCCGGCGACCAAGTCATCCGACGACGCCCGGAGCTAACGCCAAACGCCCACGAATTCGCACAACGAATTAGTGGCGAGACGGCCCGACTAGCCCTAACATAGATAGCTGTTTACTACTTGCGCCCCCAAAACGGCGCACAGGAAAATTCATGGATACCGTATTTAGCCTCATATTGATGTTCACCGCAATCACGCTTATCGCCGTGTTGCTCATGCAGGCCCGCGGATCCGGATCCTCACTCTTCGGAGAGGCATCCAGCACATTCCGATCACGACGTGGTGTCGAACAGCTTTTGTTCCGAATCACCATCGTCCTGGCATTCGTATTCGTCGGTGTAGCAATCGCCAATGTTCGCTTCGGCTAACCCCTCAGCAAAACGAACACATCACACAGGCGCCATTTGAGCGCCTGTTTTTTTGACATTTATCAATACCCGTCCAACCGTCGGATACCTGTAATATCGACCGCTATGCCAACCGCCCACACAACGCCATTCATCATTGAACTTGACTCCTCGCAGGCACTCGACCCAGCGATAGTCGGCGGCAAGACGGCATCCGTTGCAGATCTCATTCGACAAGGCACAACTGTGCCCTACGGATTTGCGATTCCAGCAAACGCTTTCGATGAATTTATCGAGCCAGTCAAAGGTGTAGTTGCAAAACTGCTAACCGCTGTGGATCCCGATAATCCAGCTTCAGCGTTCGAGGCCGCCGACGCAATAGCCACGCTTCTCAACTCACTTCCCACACCTATCGGCCTCGCCGATGCCATTGCAACAAGAATAAATGGCACCGCCATCACTACCACAGCCTTTGCCGTTCGATCGTCGGCAACCGTGGAAGACCTCGAAGCAGCATCGTTTGCAGGCATGTACGACACGTTCCTTGACGCCACGAATGCTGAAAAGGTCGTCCGCAGAATCCGCGATGTTTGGTCCTCTTACTACACAGGTCGAGCAATCTCGTATAGACAGCGCCAGGGAATACAGCACGAAACGGGCTCTATGGGCGTACTCGTCATGGAGCTAATCAATGCCGATGCCGGTGGAGTGATCTTCACCCGCGACCCACGCGACGGCACCGATCAGATCCTCATCAACGTTGCACTAGGCCTTGGTGAAGGCGTGGTTTCAGGTGAGGCAACAGCCGACTCGTTCACGCTCACATCCGAAAAACATGAAATAACCAAAAGAGATGTGAAAGACAAAGAATGGATGTTCGTTCAGGGCACGACCGGTTCAACTGACCGTGTACCCGTCCCGGCCAACAAACGAAGCTCCCCAGCACTCACCGATAATCAGCTCCTCGCAGTAGCCAAAGCCGCCACTGCAATCAAGAAATCATCCGGCGACGACCGCGACATCGAATTCGCCGTTAAAGACAACGTCGTCCACATTCTCCAGTCCCGCGCCGTTACGACCGGTGCGAAAAAAGAAACCGAATTCCCGGTCGAATGGGACAACCCAGAAGAAGAAAAACTCCACTGGCAAACAGGGGGCAAAACCGCATCCCTCCCGTTGGTAATCGACTACGTATACATGCAGAGCGTGGCTGAAACACGTTCTGTCGATTACGTCGGGCAGTACATGGGCCGAATGAGCATGAAGAAGCTCGTAAACGGCTGGCTGTACTCGGCGGTAAAACCCCGTGACCCTGAAGAACTCAAATCCCGTCTTTTCAAGCATCATCTGGCGGGTCGGCGATATCTGGAAAAAGGCACGACGTACTACTACGAAAAAGTCGAACCAGTCCTGCTAAAAAATCTGGGAGAAATCGTAGGGGCAAGACCATCAGACAATGCTCCGATTCCCGATCTCATTACCCACCTGCGCCAGTCGATGATCATCGCAGCCGACCACATGGACGACCTACACTGGCGAGCATGGGCGGGCTTCAAACTCGATCACAACCAGACCAAACAGTTCGAAGAAATCATCGGAAAATCTACTGGCGAGGCGGCGGATTTCACACTCGGTCTCGATCACATGACGTCGCGCCTCACCAGGCGGCTAATCAGTCTGGCAACACTCGTAAAAGCCGATGACTGGCTAACAAAAACTTTTGAGACGAGAGACTACAAATCACTCTTCGCACGAGGCAACGGCAAACTCCCAGCAGTTCGCCAGTTCCGCATCAGATTCACCGCCATGATGAAAATCTGGGGCTGCCGAAACGGGCTCGGTTACGGTGCCGCGTGGAAACCAACCGACCCCAGTTGGAACATGAAACCGGAAATCCCTCTCGACTCGATAGGTTCGTTCGCTCGACAGGATCTCGCCGATCACGGCCGTTCCCATAAAGAACTCCGACAACGGCGTGAAACCGCTATTCGAACGGTACGAGCAAGCATCGGCAACAACCGCAAACTCCGTAAGAAATTCGACTTCATGTTGTTCCGGGCAACCCATCACATCAAGATGATGGAGAACCACAACTACCTCATCGAGCAACGGACGCACGGCGAATATAGAGAATCGATCAATCGTGCCGGAATGGCTCTGGTTCGTGAAGGTGTGATCGACACTGCAGACGATATTTTCTACTTGCACCTTGCCCAGCTTGAGAGTGCGGCAGCGACTGGCGATTATTCAGATCTTCGTTCTCTCGCGTCTGGGGCGAAAGAATCATGGGTCGAAGCCTCAAAGCTCGATCGACCTGATTTTATTGGCACCAAGCCACCCGAAAAAGAAAAAGAAAACGACGAGGAAGAACCACTTCGAGGCATAAGCGAAGACGGTCAAACGCTTCACGGTGAGCCTTCGTCAGCGGGATCCTTCACCGGCACCGCCCGAGTCGTAATAACTCGAACCTCGAGACCGCCGAACATAAAAAAAGGCGACATCCTCGTTGTCGATAACACCGGCCCCGACTGGGTGCCCATCTTCCCGCTCATCGGAGCACTCGTGCTCGACGGCGGTGACAATTTCCAGCACGCCTCGCTAATCACCCGCGAGTACGGCATCCCCTGCGTAATCCAAACCAAACAAGCCACCGAAAAAATCGCCAACGGCCAACTGATTTCGGTAGACGGCACAGCCGGGACCGTCGACCTGAATCCGATGGTTTAACTCCATCTCGGATAAACTTCCGAACATTCGCCATTAGGGCTGGTTGAATTCATGATAGTGAGCTAACGCTCCGACTGATTCTGGGGATGTATCCAATGTCAGGCTCGACTAAAAACCGTTTCAATCTTCAACCTCAACCGGTTTCGGATTCGGATTCGTTAGAAGAACTGCTGCGCGGTGTCGAAATTAGCGATTCAATAAATGCCGCCGATTCACGCTCCGGCGCATCGCTTGATCGACTAACTATCAATGGCCAGAAGCTCGTACTAAAACGATTCAGTTGGTCTCAAGACTGGCTTATGCGAGTAGCGGGCGACCGAACAGGTTGGACTGTTCGAGCCTGGGAATCGGGAATCATGTCTCATGTCCCCGATTCCATCGACCACACCACGGTTGGAGCTGCACGCTGGGAAGGATCTGACGGGACTGAATGTGCGGTACTGATGCGAGACGTTGGTCAGGCAGTGGTGCCGGACGGCGATTCAGTGCTTACGCATGAGCAGCACATGCAGTTCATCGATCGAATGGCAGAACTTCACGCCACATTCTTGGGTTTCGGTGCAGTTAGCGGAATGATGCCACTTAGCTCAAGATATTCATTCATGTCGCCCGAGGCCGCGAGATCTGAACTTGAACACGATCCGTCAAGCGCTATTCCAGAATATGTAATAAGCGGCTGGAAGTTGCTTTCCGAAAAAGCTCCAAAATTGGCTGAGTTGGTCCTGCCACTTCACGATGATCTGAACTCTCTTCTAACCGCTCTATCCGGTACACCATTCACCTTCATGCACGGTGATTGGAAGGCCACCAACCTCGGCACCGGTGAAGACGGACGAACGATTCTCGTAGATTGGGCGTTCCCAGGCTTTGGTCCCGGCTGTGGCGAACTGGTTTGGTATCTCGCGATCAACGCGGCCAGAAATCCAATATCAAAAGAAGAAACGATCGACCACTACAGAAGTTCACTGGAACGTCATGGACTCGACACCTCGGAGTGGTGGGATCGCCAATTCGGTCTGGCGCATATCGGAATGATGGTTCAGTTCGGATGGGAAAAGGCACTCGGGTCTGAGGAAGAACTAGATTGGTGGGAGCGAGCAGCTCTTGCGGGGAGTTCGTTCCTGACGGGGTAAAGACTTGCTCACCCGAGGGCGTGAGCGCAACAAAGGCGGTTGCGGCTGTCACCCTAGTCCCGAGACCACGTCGTTTCTTCGCCTGCATCCGATATCGAAATACCGGCAGCATCCAACTGATCCCGCACAGCGTCAGCATCGCCCCAGCGCTTATCAGCACGGGCTTCCTTCCGCTGCTCAACCAGGGCGTTAATCTCGTCGTCTGAAAGACCCTCGTTCTTCTGCGGCGGTGCTTCCAAAGTAAAGCCAAGCACACCCGTCAGCTCACGAACCAACTCCGCAGCACCAGAAACATCCTTGCCATCCGTCCGCGCCCGGTTCATCTTGCGGCATAAATCAAATATCGCAGCCAGCGCCTGAGGCGTATTGAGATCGTCGTCCATCGCCTCAACGAATCGACGTTTGTACGCCGACGCATCCAGCGAAACGTCAGATTCAACTTTCTCTGCCTCGACAGCAGAACGAATCCGACGCATCGAACGCTCAGCGTTACCAATCAGCTCCTTATCCAGAAGCGGATTCGTACGGTAGTGACTCTGCAAAATCCAAAGGCGAATCGAGTCCGAGCTGAACTCTTCAAGAGCAGCCTTCACGTTGAAAGCATTGCCAAGCGACTTGCTCATCTCCTGTCCGTCTGCGATTCGCAGCATGCCGTTATGCATCCACACACTCGAGAACGGCGTGCGGCCTGAAGCCGACTCGCTCTGAGCGATCTCGTTTTCATGATGGGGGAATATCAAATCCAGCCCACCACAGTGAATATCTATCTGCTCACCCAAGTGCTTGAACGCCATCGCCGAACACTCTATGTGCCATCCCGGCCTGCCTGGCCCAAACGGACTTTCCCACTTCGGTTCGTCGGGCTTCACAGCCTTCCACAGCGCAAAGTCGGCAGGATCTTCCTTGCCACTCTCTACATCGGCGCCTGAAGCAGCGAGCATCTCGTCGATGTTCTGACCGCTCAACTTGCCGTAGTCAGACTTGTTACGAACCCGGTAGTAGACCGAACCGTTCAGCTCGTAAGCCGCACCGCCGTCAATCAACCGCTGAATCAAAGCGATGATCTCCGGCATGTCCTCAGTCACACGCGGCTCCACGGTCGCACGTCGAACATTCAACCCGTCAATCGACTCGTAAAAAGACTCGATGTACTTCTCTGTTATCTCTTCCCAGGGAACGTCGTCTCGAGTCGCGCGGTTAATAATTTTGTCGTCAACGTCGGTGAAGTTCTGGACTTTGCGTACCTTGAAATCTCGGTATTCCAGATAGCGAGTCAGCACATCGAAAATGATGCTACTCAGTGCGTGTCCAAGGTGCGAATCGTCGTAAACGGTCACCCCGCAAACGTACATTTTCACTTCGTCCTCAACTAGCGGAACGAAATCTTCTTTGGTGCGGGTAAGTGAGTTGTAGAGCTGAATCATGCGTTTAGAAAAGTTACTTTGTTACAGGAATTAATGTTGCGACGGCCTGGGCTGCAATGCCTTCACCCGCGCCTATCGCGCCGACGTAATCGGTCGACGTTATTTTTACGTTGATACTTGAATTCTCAAGACCGCTAATCGCACTAAGCTGCGCCGCCATTTTGGGCGCATGCGTTGAAAGTCTCGGTCGTTGAGCTATAACCGTAGCATCGACATGATCGACCAGCCATCCAGCTTCAGCCGCCAACCGAGCAGACTCAGCGATGAATTGAGCGGAATCAAACCCCTCGTATTGCTTGTCGGAAGATGGGAACCTGCCGCCCAAATCACCCAAACCCGCCGCGCCAAGAATCGCACTCGCTATCGAATGAAACAGAACATCGCCATCGGAATGACCGTCCAGATGCTGATCAAACTCAATATCAACCCCGCCAATCCGTAAAGGCCCGCCAGCAACCAAACCGTGCCCATCAAACCCAATCCCAAAGCGTGAACCCGTAACCGGCACACCACCTGCGGCATTCCCACTTCTGCGATTGAATATCAAAGCAGCCAGTTGCATATCTTCAGGCGTAGTGATCTTGATGTTGTCGTTCGATCCATCAAAAATCGCCACCAACCCACCAACCGACTCCACCATAGAAGCATCATCAGTCACATCGGCCGACGTCATTTCGTGCGCGGTTTTCAGTACGTCGAAGCGAAATATCTGGGGAGTCTGAATAGCCCACATCCCCGACCGATCAGGAGTACCGGTAACCACCCGGTGAGGAGCCGTCTTGATCGTGTCCTTAACCGGTACGGCCGCAATAGCTGCACCAATTTTCTGCGCCGTCACTAATCCACGAGCAATCATTTCAGGGTCAATGAACGGTCTCGCGCCATCGTGAATCGCCACGAATTCTGGCGGCCCACCCGGCTGTTCTCCAAGTAAATCAAGACCAATCTTCACCGAGTCCTGCCGACGTTCGCCTCCAGAAACAACACCAATAACCTTGGCAAACCCACCAGCCCCAACAGCCGCTTTGCCTTCGCTAAGATTCTCGGCCGACATCACGAGCACTATCGAGCCAACATCATCGAAAGAATCGAACACCTTCAGCGAATGAGAAATCACCGCCTCGCCACCCAGCGCAGCCACCTGCTTGTCGATCCCGCCCATGCGAGAACTTTGACCGGCAGCCACTACAACCACACCCATTCGAGCCGATTTACTGGTCATACTACAAATCCCTGAATCCAGTCGATGCCCCAGAAGCAGGCATACGCAATCGATGTCGATTTGATCGCCTTCGCAACAAACACAACGGCCAGAAATCGCTTGATCGGATACCCAATGCTTCCGGCGGCAATCCCAATTACATCGAACAACGGGTTCGGGATAATCGCCCCGAAAAACAAAATTAGCCCACCACGTTTTTTCACCATTGAATACATCTTCGGGTAGAACCTGTTCCGCTCCAACAGCGAACGTCCTGATAGACCTGCGATGTATCCGGTTAGTTCACCCAACGCCTCGGCAGATGCAGAAATTATGCCGATGAACAACGGATTTAGGCCCAGATCAGGTGCGGCGGCTATACAAACAGCGGCCGGCCCCGGAACCGGGAGAATGATCGACCCGGCAGCAATAAAACTGACGATCCAAACACCGCCGTACCCAAGATTTTCAAGATTCAGGCTGTCGGTAAGCCACAACACCGTCCCGACAACTACAAATGCAATGACGAAAGCAATTAGGGCGAATCGGAACGCGGTGTTTCGATTCTGGGCCAACCACAGCTGAAATCCCGTATGGGCTAAATCGTTGTCGGTCGCTCCCGCGTTTTTGAGCGCGGAACTAGGAGCATCTGGAATTTCAGAACGAGAGGAATCAGACATTTGATATTGCCCAAAAGCACGCAAATTGCAACACGGCTAGTGGGTATGAACTATACGAGATCAACCAGCCACGATATCGACTGTCGGCAGCCATAGGCAAACACTAAGAACTTAACCAGTTTGCCAAGGAATACCCAGAACAGAAATTTTGAAACAGGGTAGCCAAGCGATCCTGCCGCAATCCCGCCAATATCGAACAGCGGGTTCGGTATTGCAGCAAGTATGAACAATGCGAAACCGCCACGCTTCACAACCCAGTCGCTTATTCGAGAATAATACTTGGATCTTTTGGTTACACCCTTGCTTCCGTACCCTGCCAGATACCCCGTCATTTCGCCAATAGTTGAACCCAGAGCACCAGCCATTGCGAGTAGAACGAAATTCAATCCCAACTCGGGAGTCGCTGCAGCGCAAACTGCGAACAGACCCGGAATGGGAATTACTACCGCTGCTGAACCAACCAGGTTTACGAGAAACACACCCCAGTACCCGGCATCCTGAACATCGAGCCAGCCACCAACCCATGCGACCGTACCGCCAAGTATCGAAACAACAACAATCGTCCAGATGATCGACTGGTAGGCGCGATTATGCTTCGCTATGAACGAAGCGAACTTGCTGGGCGCAGGATTCTGAGCCTCAACGTCAGTTTCAGAAACGGAAAAGTCTGACACCGATGCATCTTACGGTAATCGACGCGAACAGACCTCCCCACAGCCATCACTTCGATGGAGAGGGAGGCCTATTCTTTTGTCATTGCGAGTCTGTCATTGCGAGGAGCTGCCCTGAGCGACGTGGCAATCACGTCCGATACCGCGAACACCGCCAATCCCTGAATCAACCTGAACTGGCAACTACCGCGTTACTCCATTACCTACGGAGCTAAGTTTTCAACCTCAACCCGTTCCTCCTGCGCAAGCACCTCAACCTCTGCTGAATCAGAAGTACCACCGCCCGGCGAGTCATCCAAAGTAAACGTCATGTCACCATCACTCTCGTCAACGATGATCGACGAACCCTCCGGGAACTCTCCAGCCAACAACCTCTTCGAAAGCGGACTCTCAACGTATCGCTGAATCGCCCTCTTTAAAGGTCTCGCGCCGTACATCTGATCGAACCCGGTCTTCGCCAGCCATGCACGAGCGTCCGGCGTCAGGCGTATCGCCACATTTAAGTCAGCAACACGCTGCGACACTTCTGCCATGAACTTATCGACAATCAGTTCGATATCTTCTCGAGTAAGCGAATCGAACACGATGAACTCATCGAGACGGTTCAAGAACTCAGGCTTGAACTGCTGCTTCAGAGCATCCTCAACGTGCGTGCGCATCCTGGCGCTCTCCGTCTCGTCACGACTCTGCTTCTGGAACCCGAACGCCTGCTGAGCAATGCCCTCGGAACCCAAATTGCTAGTCATGACAATGATCGTGTTGCGGAAGTCGGTAGTTCGTCCGTGACTATCCGTTAGTCGTCCATCATCGAGAACCTGCAACAGTGTGTTGAACACGTCGGGGTGAGCCTTCTCAACCTCGTCGAAAAGAACCACCGAGAACGGACGCCTTCGCACCGCTTCGGTCAGGTGACCCGCCTCTTCGTATCCAACATATCCGGGAGGCGCACCGATCAACTTCGATACGGTGTGGCGCTCCTGGAACTCCGACATGTCGATACGAATCATGTTGTCTTCGTCGTCGAACATGAACTCGGCAAGTGCACGAGCAAGCTCGGTCTTACCAACCCCAGTCGGCCCCAAAAAGATGAAGCTACCAATCGGACGTTTCGGATCTTTCAACCCCGCCCTCGCACGTCGAACAGCATCGGCAAGAACTTCTACTGCGTGATCCTGTCCGATAACGCGGGTGTGCAGACGCTTCTCCAAATTGAGCAAGCGATCACCCTCGCCCTCAACCAACCGAGTCACCGGTATCCCGGTTCGCTCGGCGATCAAAGCCGCAATGTCCTGATCGGTCACAACATCGGTAGTCGTGTGCGTCTTGTCCCACTCACGCTTGGCGTCGTCGTACTCTTCAAGTGCACGAAGTTTCTCCGCCTTGGCGTTCGCAGCCTTCTCGTAATCGCCACGAGCCGAAGCCGATTCTTCCTCTTCATCGAGCTTCTGCAACCCAACCTGCATGGCCTTCAATTCGGAAGGCAACAACTCGTTTTCGATACGATTCTTCGCTGCGGCCTCGTCGATCAAATCAACGGCCTTATCAGGAAGCAACCGATCCGAAATGTACCGAGACGATAGCTTCACAGCGGCTACCAAAGCCGACTGCTCAATCGTAAATCCGTGATGCTGCTCGTACCTCGGCCTCAGCGTTTCGAGCATCTCGATCGCCGTCTCGTCATCAGGCTCGTTCACCCATATGGGCGTGAAGCGACGCTCGAGAGCCGGATCAGCCTCGATGTACCGACGGTACTCGTTCGGGGTAGTCGCACCAATCGTCTGCAACTCGCCACGAGCCAACGCCGGCTTCATCATGTTCGAAGCGTCCAACGCACCATCGCCTGCACCAGCACCTACAACGGTGTGGATCTCGTCGATGAACAAAACAATCTCGCCAGATGCCTGACGAATCTCGTCCATCACGGCCTTCAGGCGCTCTTCAAATTCTCCACGGAACTTCGCTCCCGCTACCAGTGATCCCATTTCAAGCGCGATCACCCGTCGTCCCTGAAGACTCTCAGGAACATCGCCAGCAACAATCCGCTGCGCCAATCCCTCGGCAACAGCAGTCTTACCAACACCGGCGTCACCGATCAGAACCGGATTGTTCTTGGTGCGACGGGTAAGTGTTTGCATAACCCGACGAATCTCAAGATCACGACCCACAACAGGGTCGAGCCGACCATCACGGGCCAACTCGGTAAGATCAACGCTGTACTTCGCCAACGCCTGATACTTGCTCTCGGCCCGAGGATCGGTCACACGAGCAGACCCGCGCACCTCATGCAACGCCTGATAAACCCGCTCAGACGTTAAATTCCTCTGAGCAAACATCTCGGCGATGTCGCCACTCGACTCCTTGGCAAGCGCAACCAGCAAGTGATCCGCACCTATCAACTCGTCCTTCAGTCGATCTGCCTCTTCTTTAGCAACCTCGATCGCTTTTTGAACGCGAGGCGTCGGGTAGATCTGGCTTTGACCCGAAGTGCCGCCAACTTTGGGCGAATCTTCAAGCTTGGATTCGAGTTCTTTCAGCAAATCTGAAACGTCAACACCCGCCGCTTCAAGGATTAATTTTGAAAGCGAGTTTTCTATGCTGAGCAATCCCGATAGCAGGTGCTCGGCATCCCACTGACTGTGACGCATCTGCACAACAAGCTGCTGCGAAGCGCTCAGCGCCTCCTGTGCCTGCTCAGTGAAATCTTCCTGTCGTAATACCATTTATAAAATCTCCTACCCTTCTGGCTGGCCCAACCCGTCTAATAAGCGGAATCAAGTCAGAGAGCTATTGCCCCGGCAATCGTGTCTGGGACCGACCTTCTCGTAATTTGACGATCTCTACCGTCAAGATCTGAACGTGTTCTTCTAAATTGTCGATTCGTTTTAAAAGTCTTGACATTACTTCGATGCCAGCGAGGTTCAAACCGAACTCGTCTTTCCACCGCAATATCTGCTGAATTAGCTCGACGTCACGATTCGAATAGAGCCTGGTTCCCCCGCTCGACCGCTGCGGAATCACCAGCTCCCACCGCTCGTAATTGCGAAGGGTTTGCTGATGAACGCCACACATTTGAGCAACGATTCCGATAGCGAAGACCGGATCGTTGTGACCCATGGTCATTCAACATCCTCCTCGTTACTAGGCTCGCCCGAAGGCCCGTTCACCTCAATGCTGCGAAGCTTTGCGAATAGCTTCTCTTCTTCACCCGATAAATTCACCGGAAGCTGCACCTTGACCGTGGCAAACAAATCGCCGTTCTGATCGGAATTCATCTTCGGCAATCCCTTGCCCTTTATCTTGAACGACCTGCCGTTTTGAGTTCCTGCTGGAATATTCAAAGCGATTCGACCCGTCATCGTGGGCACTTCCGCCTCACCGCCAAGAATCGCATCGAGCAGCGGTACCGAAATGTCAGCACGCAAATTTGCTCCATCGCGGGTAAAACGTTTATCCGCACGCACCTTTACTGTGAGAGTCAGCTCGGTGTTGCTATCTGGCCGAAGCACAATTTTCCGACCGTCCGGAACACCTTTAGGCACTTCAACTTCAAGATTCCGCTTTCCGGCTCTGCCCGATCCGATAGAAATTCGACGCTTCGTTCCGGTGTAAACCTCATCGAGTGAAACATCGATCGAACCCTTGTGCTTCACCGTTTGTGGCCGCTGCTGCTGAGCGTGACCGCCCATGCCACCACCGCCGAACATATCGCCAAATCCGCTGCCAGGTTGACCCTGCCCACCACCTCTGCTGGCGGCACCAAACAAATCGCTCAGGTCAAAACCCATTCCTCCACCGCCGGGACCACGCCCGCGTCCTCCGCCCATATTTCGCATCTGGTCGGCGTGCTTCCAGTTTTCTCCGAACTGGTCGTAGTCCTTACGACGTGCGGGATCGCCAACAACCTCATACGCCTCATTGACCTTCTTGAACTGATCCTGGGCGCTATCGTCGTTCGGGTTTACGTCGGGATGAAGCTTTCTAGCCATCCGCCTGTAAGCCGTCTTAATGTCTTTGTCGGAGGCACTTTTGTTGACTCCGAGTAGGTCGTAGTAGTTCTGGGCCATAAGTCGCTTTATAGATTTGTTAATCGCTCCAGCACCCGTTAATTAGGGGTTCTGCAGTTTGGAATAGATGAATAATAACACATCTTACTCAATACCAGGCATATGATTTGACAAGCTGATTATCAGATTTCTATAATCGATATGTGCAAGTTTTGATAACAACCTGGTCAACAACAGCCGGGGGGGCTCTCCTCCGAGGCAACCCGGCAACTAACAAACAAGGAACGAAAACAATGGCAATCGAGAAGTGGCAATCGTTCGGCAGCATCAGAGATTTCGATGATTGTTCAACCGATTCGCCAGAGGCCGAGCGGCGCGAAACACCGAGCCCAAGGCATGGAGCATCCCGCTCGACGTCGTTCAGGACGGCGATTCACTCGTAGTAACGGCGTCCTGTGCCGGGAACCACTAAAGACGGTATCGACGTATCGGTCGATGACAACGTGCTCACCATCAAGGCAAAGTCGGCCAGTTCCACAACAACTGACGAGACGACCGACAAGTCGAACTCATACCTTCTACGCGAGCGTCGAACCGCCTCCTACTACAGGGCACTTCGGCTCCCCGAGACAGTCGACTACGAGAACGCAGAATCGACCTTCAAGGACGGCGTGCTAACCATCAAGCTCCCGAAGCTTGAGTCGAAAAAGGCTCGCAAGCTCGAAATTTCAGCTGTCTAACCGCAGCACGTACACCGATCGGGACGCCACACTTTCAGGCGCTCCGATCAACGGAATCGGCCGTCGATTGCCCACCAGTCGACGGCCGATTTTAATAGCGACCTAGCCGCCCGTCCCCCAACAGAGTCGGTGAAGCGATACCCTGAATGCTTCGATAATTTCGCATTCAATAAGATTCCTTGAACTCAACTCCCCCAAACTCAGACAGCGCTCCGGCTACCCCCAAAACGGCTGGCCTAATGCACGGCACCGAGACGCCACCGTCGCTCCCAGCATTCTTTTCGCGCTACCAAAGCCGAATCGATGAAGCCCTGCGTGCCGAGTTAACCGGGCTTGAACCCGAAATGTACGACATCCACCGTTACTACATGGGCTGGCAGGAAATCGATGGCTCCGACTCGAACTCGATGGGCGGCAAGCGCATGCGTCCGACTCTCGCTATGCTCGCAGCCGACGCCGTTGGCGGCGATCTCGAACGCGCAACCCCAATCGCAGTCGCCCTCGAATACGTCCACAACTTCTCCCTGATCCACGATGATCTAGAAGACATGGATCGAGTCCGCCACCACCGCCCAACCGTTTGGGCAGTCTGGGGCGAACCCGCAGCAATCGTTTCGGGCAACGCTATGCTGAAAATCGCCGATCACGCAGCCTGGAAACTACGTTCCGTTGGTGTTGAAGAATCGGTCGCACTCGAAGCAGAAGCCGTACTGACCGACCACTACCTCAAGATGATGGAAGGTCAGTACTTAGATATTTCGTTCGAAACCAAAGAGTCCGTCAGCGTCGACCAGTATCTAGACATGATCGAACGCAAAACCGGTGCACTCATCGAAGCCTCCATTTACCTCGGCAGTCTGGTGGCTCCAGAAAAGGGTCCCGACCGCCAAAAAGCAACTGCACTTAAATCCATCGGCTACGACCTGGGCAGAATTTTCCAAATACGTGATGATGTCCTCGGCGTCTGGGGTGGGGTAGAAACCGGCAAGCCAGTTGGTGCCGATATCAAACGTAAAAAGAAAGCCCTCCCTGCAGTTCACGCGCTCAGCAACTCAACCGGCCCGAGCGCCGATCGCCTCAAAGAAATTTTCCGCACGGAAGGCGATCTCAACGCAGAAGACGTGCACGTCGTTCTCGAAGTTATGGAAAATCTTGGCACGCAAGAGTACTGCCAAACCATGGCAGAACAGCGATGGGTCGAATGCAAACGGATGATAGAGTCGCTCGAACTCTCGGGAACCACTGCAGCTGAATTCACCGAACTCGGCGAATTCCTGCTAATTCGTGAATCCTAATATCTGCAATGGCTGGTGGTCCAACCGCAGCCAAGCAGCCAACCATCCGCCAGCAGTCAGGCGCAGCACGCAACTCACATGATCGTCGCACTGGGATCTATACAACGAGAAGCAATCGGAATTATTCGCGCCGGCGACTACACAGCGGTCGAAGCACCCGAAGATTTCATTGCTTATCGCCCAGAATCCCCAGATTTCCCTGCGATCGTACTGAGCGGAACGGGATCTGAACGAGCGGCTCGAGCGACGAAATGGGCGACCGAAGAATTCGATCCAGAAGCGATTATTTCGTTCGGCTTCTGCAGCGCGGCGAAAGAGCTTGAACGATCTGGCGATATCGTGATCGCCGCCAGGGTGGTCAACCTGCCCGGTACGCCCTTCGAATGGTCAATTGTCGACGACACCGACTCGCTCGGCCCAGATAGATCTTTGCTTCTCGCATCGAGAACCGCAGTCGAAGTCGCAGGGCTCGACTATTACCAGGGAACAGTCGTCACCGTATCCAAACTCGCCACCACATCGGGCACTAAACGATGGCTGGGAGAAGCGCTAAACGCCACGGCAATCGATACAGAATCACACAGTATCGCGAGCATCGCCGCAAAAAATGGTATTCCATGGACTGTTGTACGCAGTGTGCTTGACGATCGAGATTTCGACGCACCGAAAATCATCCAACGCACCGGCTCAGGCCCCAACGAACGAGGGATAACCGCCTACATCAAGCATCTATCGAACGCACCGAAAGATCTCCCGGCACTCATACGTCTCGGCCGATCATCCACCCGTGCAAGCGCATCGCTCACAACGTTCATGGCAGCATTTATGGAAGCCCACGCGGCTCTCAGCGCCGCCGAACAGCCGGTGGAAACAAGCTAAAATCGACCGTTAAAGCAACCCTCGCATCACGACAAACCCAATAATTGGCAATCCCAAACCTAATCTCGACCGTATTTCGGTTGGGACTGGCGTGCTAAATCGCTATACTAAATTCGCTGGTCTGTAGCCGCGCCGCTGGGCAAATCTATGGCTGGTAGCATGAAGATTAACCATGGAACCGACAGATGCTGAAATGCACTTGTTGAAGTAACATGATTAGTGCCAAGGCCTTAGGCGTCGAAAATTCGGGTTATTTGCTGGAAATCGTCGTCGTTAAAACGCGTATCCTCAGCGGAACAAATGCTATGTTGCTTCCGCTAAGTTTTGTGCCCTAAGGGGGAAATAAGTTTGCATTCGGATAAGACACGCACGATGTCGGCAGTTGAAGCCGGTCGAATAAGCGTGTTGAACGGTACCTCGCCCGGCGGATTATCGACCGGCACCGAATACAAGGTATTTAGCAAGATCGTCGAAGTCGAATCGACCGACGCTCCCCAGCTAATCGACTTCACCGACACCGTACGCCAACTCGTCTCAGAGTCTGGCGTCACAAACGGTCAGGTCTCGATATTTAGTACCCACACTACGTTCTCAGTAATGATCAACGAGAACGAACCCCTCCTTTTAAAAGACATGGAGCACTTCCTCGAACGAAGCGCCCCAAAAGACGCCTACTACGGTCACAACGATTTCGAACTACGCACCGTAAGCATGCGCCCCAATGAATGCCCAAATGGCCACGCTCACTGCCAGCACATGATTCTTGGCACATCGGAAATCGTTCCGATCATCGATGGCAAGCCGCTGCTCGGTGAATTCCAGCGCGTGTTCCTCGTTGAACTCGACGAGCCAAAGCCTCGCCAGGTCGCCGTTCAGGTAATGGGCCTCTAGTTCAAAAGTCGGCACCCACTCGAAAGGTGCCGCACAATTCTTGCCCATGACTCAGTCAGCTACATCGGCTGTCGAGCTTCCGGTACCCAGCATGGAAGTCAGCCCTAACTCGCCCGACTACTTGGACGCCACATTCGCAGCATGCGAACAATTGGCCAAAACGCACTACGAAAATTTCAGCATCGGCTCACGCCTGCTACCGAAGCATCTGCGCAAACACTTCTACTCCATCTACGCCTTTTCACGTGGAGTCGACGATCTCGGCGACGAAGCTGATGGCGACAGGCTTGCCCTGCTTGATTTATGGGAACAGCAACTCGATCTCTGTTACCCAACAGTCGAAAACATCGACTCCCCAACCCACCCATACTTCGTAGCTCTCGCAGAAACCATCCGAACGTTCGAAATCCCAAACGAACCATTCAAGCGACTCATCGAAGCGAACCGACGCGACCAAACAATTACTCGCCACCAAAGCTTCGACGACATTCTCGAATACTGCACATACTCCGCCAACCCAGTTGGGCGACTCGTGCTTTTCTTGAGCGGTGTCAGAGAAGAAAAACTCCACGAGCTCGCCGATAAAACCTGCACAGCACTCCAACTCGCAAACTTCTGGCAGGACGTCGGTGTCGATCTCGAAATCGGGCGCATCTACATCCCGCTTGAAGACCTGAATCAGTTCGGAGTCACCGAGCAGCAAATTGTCGAACGTCGGCACGACAAAAATTTCGAAAACCTGATGCGATTCCAGGTCAAACGCACTCGCCAGCTATTCATCGACGGCTACCCCCTCGCCGATCATCTCGACACCGCCCTCAAGTCCGACTTCGCCCTTTTCACCCGCGGCGGACTCGAAATCCTGCGAGCCATCGAACACCAGAACTACACCGTTCTCACCTCACATCCCAAAATTTCTAAGCTCGGCAAAGCACGTATTTTCACCTCGACATGGATTCGTTCAAAACTCGGAATCCGCTTAATTCCCAAACGTGCCTTCGAATCTGCAACAAGGCATACTGACTGACATGCCATTAGAACAAGAAGCAGTGGCGACATCACCTGCAGCACCGGCTGCACCACCCACGCCACAACAGATTGCCGATGCCTACGAAGTTGTAGCCGCATCGACCAAAGCTGCTTCATCAAACTTCTACTACGCCTTCATCACTCTGCCGCCAGGCAAACGCAACGCAGTCTACGCCGGCTACGCGTTCTGCCGGCTCGCAGACGATATTGTTGACGATGGCGAATACGGCGAACGAACCGGCGAAGAACTCGATTCGCTAGAACGCCGGCTCGCCAATGCCTACGCAGGCTTGGCCCCACGCGCTGGCGAATCCAGACCCGAAATGTGGATCGCACTCAGCGACACCGTTCACAACTATCCGATCAATCAGCAGCACCTACTTGATGTCGTCGATGGCTGCCGAATGGATCTCAACGGCGCCACATATGAAACCTGGGACGACCTCGTTGTGTACTGCACCCGAGTCGCAAGTGCTACGGGACTCGCACTAATCGAAGTCTTCGGCTATGAAGACGAACGGGCAGTCGAATACGCAATCGATCTTGGAATTGCTCTTCAGCTAACCAACATCCTTCGTGACATCACAGAAGATCTTGAAATCGGCAGAATTTATCTTCCTTTAGAAGAATTGGCCGAATACGCCGTTTCTATCGACGATCTGCACCACAAAAGAGTAACGCCAGAGTTCGTTCGTTTTATGGAATTTCAGGTGGCGCGTGCACGGAAATATCTCGCCTCAGGAGTTCGCCTTTTCCCGCTGATCGACAGCGAGTCTCGCAAGTGCCCCGAAACCATGACGCAGGTCTACGAAATCTTGCTGAACCGCATAGAAAAGCACGACTACGACACGCTAAACCAACGCATCAGCCTGACCAAGTTCCAGAAACTCAAACTCATTTCCGTCATCTGGTACGGCGCCTCGGAATCAGGTTCGTTTAGTCCATGGCAACACGAACCGTAGTCATCATTGGCGGCGGTATCGCCGGGCTGGCGACCGCAGTGCGGCTCATTCGTCACGGCATAAAACCGATCGTGCTTGAGAAACGACCGTTTCTTGGCGGACGTGCCTACTCGTTTACCGACAGCGATACCGGCGTCGAAATCGACAATGGCCAGCACGTATTCATCGGTGCCTGTAACGAATTTCAGCAGTACATCGCCGACATCGGTGCGACCGATCAAATCAGGCTCGAACGCCGCATCGGATTCCCAGTGCTCAAGCGAGGAAAAACCAGCTGGCTAAAAGCTCGTAAACTGCCCGGCGTTCTGGCGAACCTGTCTGCGCTCATCGGGTATCGACACGTCAGCGTCGCAGGAAAAATACGCCTCCTCTGGGGGTTATTGAGCATCAAGCTCACCAAACTACGCCCCGGCCCGATGTCACTCCACGATAAGTTCACCTTCGATGATTGGCTTCGAGAGCACGGCCAAAACAACGAAACGATCGACAACTTCTGGAACCTCATCATCCTCCCGTCGTTAAACGATGACATCACCGCAGTCAGCGCCCACACCGGCATCGAACTGTTCAAGGTCGCACTACTCGGATCAGCCAACAACCCGGCAATGGGCATTCCGCTTGCCGGACTCTCAAAGCTGGTCGGCGACAACGCTTGCGAGTTCATCGAATCTCACGGCGGTGAAGTGCGAACCGGTGTCGACATCGAATCTCTCCACATATCCAACGGCGCAATCACCGGAGTGCGAACTGTCGGTGATGAGCTGATAGAAGGTCAAGCCGTAGTTTCAGCAGTACCCGCAGCGGCCATGAATATGCTTCTTCCAAGCCGCAGCCCGGACGCCGCTGACGACTTTTTCACGCCCGCTGAACTAGTCCGAACCGCCCCCATCGTCGCCGTGCACATCTGGTACGACCGCCCCGTACTCACCGAAAAGTTCGTGGCAACGCTCGATAGCCCTCTGCAGTGGATTTTCAACGACACCGACCTGAAATCTCGCAACGAATCTGGGCAGCACATCGTCATATCCTTAAGCGGCGCCTGGGAATGGCAAGACCGATCAAAACAGGAACTTAGAGAAATCTTCACAGCGGAAATGGAAAAAGCGTTTCCAGCGGCAGTTGAAGCCAAAATCGATAAATTTACGATCGTGAAAATGCTTGAAGCCACTTTCCGAGTCGGCCCGGGATCGCAGCAAACTCGACTCTCACAACAAACACCGTTGCCCGGTTTTTACTTAGCAGGCGACTGGACCGACACCGGCTGGCCGTCGACGATGGAATCTGCGGTTCGAAGCGGTAACCTTGCCGCCATGTACGTTGTCCACGACATCGGAACTGGAGCCGCATTAATTGCCGATAGCCCAACAACGATCACACCGTAGAAAGTTGAACCGTCCTACGTGACAACCGATAAACATTCCAGCGTGTACATGGCGATCGACTTTGGCACGAGTCATATCAGCGTCACCATCGGGCCGCCAATCGGCGATTCACTTGCCACCGTCAAAGCCCCCGTCGCCTACACCAAACCGGCCAACGGCCCGAGCAACGCCCTCGAGCTCGATCCCCCAACGGCACTCAAACTCGTCATTTCCACCGCGCAACAAGCGATCGGCGCGGCAAACATATCTCCAAACGAAATATCTGGCATCGGAGTTACCTCACAACGACAGAGTCTCGTACTGATCAACCTCGAAGGCCAGGCCATCTACGCCATGCCAAGTAGCGACATGCGAGCCGAAATTGAAGGCAAAGAAATCGATGAGAACACACTCGTCGACGTTTGGGAACTCACCGGTCACGGCCCCGGCAGGCTCACAACGTGGGCACGGCTGCAATGGTTCGCTAGCAGAGAGCCCGAAATATATGAACGCACAGGAACCGTTTGCAGCATCGCCGACTGGATAATTCTCGAACTAACCGGCGAGCTATTGATGGAACAAACACTTGCGGTCGAATCGGCACTCGGCATGCTGGCAACTGGCGATCCCGCAAAGGCGCTCGCTCCAGCATTCAATTTAGGCGATATCCAAATACCAGCAACCTGCCCACCCGGAACCGTAGTCGGCAATCTCAAGAAAAAATTCACAACGACCCTCGGTCTCCCGGACAAAACACCCGTTGTCGCCTGCGGACCCGACACCCAATCGGGACTACTCGGCCTCGGTGCCCAGCTACCCAATGCTGTTGGAATACTGTCGGGCTGGAGCACACACTGCCAGCGAGTTACCGAACGCCCCGTGTTCGACGACACTCGCGCCATGTGGACAGGTCGTCACGTAATCGACAATCGCTGGATCATCGAAGGCAATGCAGGCGATACCGGTGGTACCTACCAGTGGCTGCTATCGCTGCTTTATGGATCGCTCAACAACGTCGAAGTAATGGAATCGCTAGACGACCCGCTCGGTAAAATCGAACCCGGATCTAACGCCATCACAACGTTTCTGGGCCCGTCACTCGTCCACCCGGCCAATACCAACCGCCGCTCTGGTGGATTCATGTTCCCGATCCCGATCTCGTTCGAACCGCCCGACCGATTCGACATCGCCCGCGCTGCACTCGATAGCTTCGCCTACGCAATTCGCTACAACATCGAACGCCTCAACAGCTTCCGTGGCCCGGCCCTCAGCATCGCGGTTGGTGGCGGAATGATCAAAACCAACTGCTTCCGCAATATCCTTGCCGACGTACTCAACTGCGAAATTGGCATCGCTGAATCGAGTCAAACAAATTCACTTGGCACACTTTCGCAAGTGGCAGCCACCGTAGGCAAGGGGCCATCGCTGGCCGAATATGCCGCAATACGTTCTACCGAACTCACACCATACGAACCTAATACAGTTCGAGCTAGAATCTATGATGAACTCTATACAGAGTGGCGTCATAAGGAACGATTGCTCGACTCATTCGAGCTCTAGCTAGTAAGCGGGTAACTGCCATGGGTTGGCCTCAAGAATATTTTCGAATATGTAATTGCCTACAAGCAACGGGGGTTGTCTGATGCCTGGCGTACCCGCATTCATTCTTCGACGTCTATACGTAAAGGGCAGTCTCCAAAACACACCCGATGGCTGGTGGTTTACTCTCAAAAACACTCTCGGTTCGGGATACGTGAAGGGCATGCTCCCGCTTAGCGTCGACGAAATATTGGAAATACCGATGGAGCACACTTCCTTTGAAAAGGAAGGCACGCGCACATCGTTCGCCGAGGTTAACGACGACAACACGTTTGGTCTCCAGATGAACAAAGCCATCGACGTGAACATCACCGGCAACCATCTCACGGTTGGAAACCGCACCATTTACTTCGGTGCCATCGTCCCAGGTATCGGGCGCATCAGTTTCGACTTCAGCGACGAGATCACAGCTGAAAACAGCTGACTCTCTGCTGGTCGTGAATGGTAAAAGTGCTAGGTTGCAGTTAATGCATGGTAGCCAACACACACACCTAACGATAGAAACTTTCCTCACGTACATCCGCGAACCGAACAGGTACAGATAACCCGACCTCTCTTATACAATTCATACGAAGAGCATCCACTATTGCCTATCTCGCCACCCAATGAGAAAAGCATCGGCCAGTAGAGCCCAGATCGACAGCGAATAACTATGCCTTTTGATGAGTTTGATCCGATTGACCGCGAAATAATGAACGTGGTTCAAGCCGAATTTCCGTTGGTAGAAGAACCATACAAAGCGATCGCGGAAACATTAGGCACAACCGAACAGGATGTCATCGATAGAATCGGTGTCCTGCGTAAGAAAAATGTTGTTCGCCAGATCGGTGCCATTTTCGATACCCGAAAACTGAAGTATCAGTCGATGTTGGTAGCTATGCGCTTCCCCGACGACAAGCTCGATAAGGCAGCGTACTTCCTTAACAAGCACCCGGGAATTAGCCACAACTACGAACGTGATGGCCAGTTCAACCTCTGGTTCACTATCGCCGTTCCGCCCGACCACTCACTCGAAGACGAAATAAGCAATCTCGGTAGGCTCACCGGAGCAACATTCACCCGGCTCTTGCCAACAATCAAGTTCTTCAAAATCGGTGTCAATTTCGACATGGTCAAGGGAAAGTCCAGCGCCACCAAAGGCTACCGACCCGACGACCAGGGAACCACAAGCACAACTTCACCCGATGTGACCCAAGACGTCATCGACTATGTGAAAGTGATGCAAGAAGATCTGGCGTCTGTGTCACGACCGTTCGATTCGATGGCCGCCCAACTCGGCATGACCGTTGACGAACTATTTGCAAAAGCAGCCGATCTAACCGAGCAGAAAATCATGCGACGTTACTCGGCGGTTCTACACCACCGACGCGCCGGTTTCTCTTCAAATGCAATGATCGTTTGGAAGGTTCCAGAAGAACGTTCCGAAGAAATTGGCGTGATCATGGCAGAACACCCGGCCGTAACCCACTGCTACCAGCGACCGATTTACGAAGACTGGCCCTACTCACACTTCACTATGGTTCACGGAACATCGGCCGAAGAATGTGAACGGTTCGGAAACGAAATCGCAGAAGCCACTGGCATGAACGAACGTGCGCTTGTTTACAGCCTGCGTGAATTCAAAAAGACCCGCGTACGTTACTTCGTTGAAGAAGAATTCGTCGTCGAAGAGCTACAGCCAATCGTCTGACCTGATTTCACCAATCAACCACTCAAAAACCACCTGACCTGAAACGGAGCTTACTGTGCCGCGTTATTACGGAATGTACCTCGATGTAAAAGAACGCCTTGGAATTGTCTTTGGCGGCGACGCCCACGAAGGCGAACGCAAGGTGAACTACCTCCTTAAATGTGGTGCAACAGTAAAGCTGTTCAGCCCTGACGACGAAATTTCACCCGGACTTCGTGCACAGGCCGATTCGGGCAAAATCGAATGGATCAACCGGAAGTACCAGGCTGGCGATCTGGCAGGTGCATGGATCGTTATCGTTGCCGACACTTCGTCGATGGAAACCAACGAAGCTGTTTTCAAAGAAGCAACCGAACGCAACATCCTGCTCAACGTCATGGACGTCACACCGCTGTGCACATGGATCGCACCTGCCCTCATCCAGCGAAACGATGTGACCGTAGCCGTATCAACTGCTGGCACCAGCCCTGCACTCGCACGTCGCCTTCGTGAGCGTATGAGTGACAAGGACAACTGTCAGTGCCTGCGATGGGCCGACATAGGCCCCCTACTCGCCGACGTGCGTGTGGAACAACGCGCTCGTGATCTCAAAGTCACACCGAACGAATGGGCAGTGTCGATCACCGATCAGATGCTAGAAATCTTCGAAAGTGGCAATACAGACGAGGCACGCGCTATGCTGGTTTCAGCACTCGAAACGCACGACGCCGCGAGCAAAGCCTAAGGCCTTAGCGCCTCAAACAGCCGTCTCGGATTCAATAAAGCCATGAGTAGTACCGTTGATACAACAGCCGGACTCCTGATTAAAGTCGGCACTCGCAGAAGTGAACTTGCCCTGACCCAAACCGGTCATGTGGTCGATGCGCTCCGCGATGCCAACCCCGAGATCACGTTCGAAACCGTCATCATCAAGACGATCGGCGACAGAGACAAACGACAAGCTTTGGCGGCGCTCGGTGTTGGCGTTTTCGTTCGCGAACTCGAAGAAGCACTGCTCGATAAGCGTGTCGATCTCGCCGTTCACAGCCTGAAAGACATGCCATCGTCGCTGCCACCCGAGTTCGCACTCGCGGCGGTGCCCTATCGTGAAGATCCTCGAGACGCTTTCATCAGCCGAAACGGCGAAACACTCGAAGACCTGCCAGCAGGTTCTCGGGTAGCGACAGGTAGTGCCCGACGTCAGGCTCTGGTCAAAAACATTCGACCCGATCTCACCGTCGTGCCGCTTCGAGGAAACGTCCCAACACGACTCGCAACACTCGACGACCCCGAAGGCCCCGACGCAGTCGTTCTAGCTACAGCCGGGCTGAACCGACTCGGTCTTCAAGATCGAATCAGCCAACATCTTTCATGCTCCAACTTCGTGTCGGCCGTCGGTCAGGGCGCACTCGCCCTCGAAACCAGAGCCCAAGACGCCTCAACAATCGCTGCTGCGGAAAAGTTGAATCATGCTGGCACCGTTCTTGAGATCACCGCAGAACGAGCGTTTCTCGACGAAGTAGGCGGCGGTTGTTCGGCTTCGGTCTCAGCACACGCCAAAGTCCGAGGCGAACGACTCGAATTTTCAGCCTTCGCTTCAACGCCCGATGGGCAAACAATCATTCGTGAAAACTTGGTAGATAAAGCAGCCAACGCTGCGGAAATCGGCAAAAAAATGGGACTGCTGTTCGTCGAACGCGGCGCAAGGCAACTAGTCGCAGGTAACCCAAACTAAATCATGCCGGATAACCCAGAAAATAACGCCAGACTTGGTCACGTCACCCTGGTTGGAGCTGGTCCCGGCGACCCCGGTCTGATCACCGTCAAAGGCCTCGAATCCCTCCGCACCGCCGATGCCGTCGTCTACGACCGCCTCGCATCACCACGCCTGCTCGCCGAAGCACGTCCCGACGCCGAAATGTACGATGCAGGCAAGGGCCGTGACGACCACCGCATGACCCAGACGGAAATAAACGAACTACTCGTTGAACTCGGTCTAAATGGCAAGACCGTTTGCCGACTCAAAGGTGGCGACCCATTCGTGTTCGGTCGAGGTGGCGAAGAAGCGCTTGATCTCGCCGCAGCGGGCGTTCCCTGGAGTGTCGTCCCCGGTATTTCATCAACCATCGCAGCACCCGCCTACGCCGGAATCCCGGTCACCCAGCGCGGCATGTCGACATCGCTAACGATCGTCACCGGCAGCGAAGATCCCAACAAACCCGACTCGACCATCAACTGGGACGCCCTCGCCGGGCTCTCAGGCACCCTCGTATTTGTAATGGGCTGGAAGGGCATGAACGACATCGTTGCAGCTCTCACCTCCCGCGGCGTTTCGAACGAACGTCCCGCAGCACTCGTTCAGTGGGGCACAACCTTGAAGCAAAAAGTCGTAACGGGGCCTATCGGTGAAATCGTCGCCAGAGGTGTCGAAGCCGGAATCGGTGCGCCAGTCGCACTCGTAATCGGCGAAGTGGCTGGTCTACGTGAAGCCATGACATGGTTCGACAACCGCCCGTTGTTCGGCAAGCGTGTGCTTGTCACAAGGGCACGCTCACAAGCTTCCAAACTAGTAAAACAGCTCGAAGACCTCGGAGCCGATGTACTCGAATACCCGACTATCGAAATCGTTCCCGTTCGCGATCCCGCACCGCTCGACGAAGCCCTGCGCAACATCGCAAACTACGACTGGATGATGTTCACAAGCTCCAACGCCGTACGAGGAATCGCCGCCCGCATGAAGGCAATCGGAATCGACTCGCGAGCCTTGGCACATCTCAAATTCGGGGTGAACGGACCCTCAACTGCCAATGCACTCGCCGAAATCGGCATCAACGCCGATCTCGTTCCCGACCAGTATCTGGCAAGCGCAATGGTCGAACTGCTCAACAAAGAAAACATCGTTCCAAACAACGTTCTCTTCCCTCGCTCAGAAATCGGACGCGAAACGTTAGCGAATGGCCTGAAAGAACTTGGATCGAAAGTCGACGAAGTAGTCGCCTACTCGACCGAACCCCCCAACGACACCGGCGATCTCGCCCGTGCCGCCTACGAAGAGGGCATCGACTTCACCACGTTCACCAGCTCTTCGACCGTCCGCAATCTCGTCGATCTTCTAGGTGGAAGCCCCGATCTCATCAACACCAGCAAAACGGTCATCATCGGCCCAATCACTGGCGACACCGCTAAAGAACTCAACGTAAATATAGATATCCAGGCCCAAACGCAATCGATCGCCGGCATCGTCGAAGCCATCACTGCTCACTCCGGCAACACCGCAAAATAGCGATAATAGATACATGAACAGCGATCAGTACCCACATCTTCGACGACTCCGCCGCAACTCCACGCTGCGCGACATGCTCAACGAAAACCGACTTTCGGTTTCGGAGTTCATCTACCCGATGTTCGTCGTAAACGGCACCGGAGTTCGCACCCCAATCGAGCCAATGCCGGGCGTCGACCAGATGTCAGTAGACATCGCGGTAGAAGAAGCACAAAAGGCGATGGCGGCCGGGGTTAAATCCGTACTGCTGTTCGGAATTCCCGATGACAAAGACGCCACCGGATCAGGCGCAAGCTCTCCCGACGAAGCCGTTCAACGAGCCGTTGCGGCAATCAAAATGGCATCGCCAGAAACCTATGTAATCACAGACGTATGCCTGTGCGAATACACCGATCACGGCCACTGCGGAATCGTAAACGGCAACGATGTCGACAACGACGCAACGCTTCCACTACTCGCACAAACCGCTGTCTCGCACGCCGAAGCCGGAGCCGACATGGTTGCTCCCTCAGCGATGATGGACGGACAAGTAGCGGCAATTAGAGAAGGCTTAAACGAGGCAGGCTTTTCCGACACACCCGTGATGGGCTATTCCGCAAAGTACGCCTCGGCGTTCTACGGTCCGTTCCGCATAGCTGCCGATTCCGCACCACAATTCGGCGATCGACGCGCCTACCAAATGGCTCCGAACCAGGGACGAGAAGCTATGCGAGAAATCGAAGCCGATCTCGAAGAGGGCGCCGACATCATCATGGTGAAGCCAGCACTCGCCTACCTCGATGTGATCAAAGAAGCCTCGATGCGATTCGACACGCCGCTCGCCGCCTACAACGTTAGCGGTGAGTATTCGATGATCGCCGCCGCAGGGCAAGCAGGCTGGATCGACCGAGAGCGCGCTGTGATGGAAGTGCTCACCTCGATCAAACGAGCAGGTGCCGATCTGATCATCACCTACAGCGCTATCGAAGCCGCTCAAATCCTCGCCCGCGGTTAATCAAAACACTCAGTTTTAAGACCCACCCGTAGCACGAGTCAGCCCGATATGAATTAGGCTTATATGCCTTAACTTGCATTTATGCACGCCAAGTACAGATTCATTCTCACTGACAACACGTATTCACCAACGTTTCCAGTGATATTCAACGTCACCAGCCCATAACTTTAATCTAAAAAAGAACCACCAATGAACGAACTTTTCTCTGGCAATAATCTTCGAGGATTAATGGCAGAACTTATTGCTACTTTCACCTTTGTATTTATGGGTATAGGCGCGGTCGGTGCAGCCGTCGGCGCAGGCCTCTCGCTCATCAATCCATTCGACACTGCCGGGCTGGTGGTGATCGCGCTTGGACACGGACTGGGCATATTTCTTGGCATCGTCGTAATCGGTCGCATCACAGGCGCACACCTGAACCCGGCTGTCACCATCGCAGCAATCGTCTCTGGCAACATCGAAATCATTCGCGGTTTCTCATTCATCGTTGGCCAACTGGGCGGCGCCATCCTGGCTTCGTTCCTACTCGATAAGATCGTTTGGGGCATCGATAACCTGGGCGTTCACGGCCTCAACGTACAATCGTCCGATGGTCTCGTTATCGAGGTGATACTCACCTTCATCCTCGTATTCACAATCTTCGCAACCGCTATCGACAAACGCGGAAACGCTGCATGGGCACCGATGGCGATCGGCCTCGTCGTATTCGTCGACCACCTCATCGCTGTTCCTTTAACCGGCGCATCAATGAATCCGGCTCGCAGTCTCGGCCCCGCCCTGATTCACGGCCAGTGGGCCGATCACTGGGTCTACTGGGCTGGACCGATTGTTGGTGCGATCGTGGCTGCTGTGACCTACGTGCTGATCTTCGGTACGAAAGACGATCAAGCCAAGCTTGGTGCGATCAATTTGAGCTCCGACTAGGCAGTTCGCCCCGACAACCTGAATCGTTCCCGCCAAAGCTGTAAGGTTTCGGCAGCATGATTCAGCAAATCAGAAAACTTAGAAAACCGGTAGTGCTGAATTGGTTGGCACTACCGGTTTTCGCGTTCGTCATATTTGCGCTCGCAAACTGCTCGGCTGGCGACTCGAACACCCGGCTAGCACCTGAAGATCTGAATGCAACGCGGGTCGATTTGCAGGCGGCTTTGAACGTCTGGCGAGAAGATGAACGAATAACTGGTGCGACGATGTCGGTCTACTCAGCTGCCACCGGCCAGCTAGACCTCGCCAGCGGACTCGCAAAACGCTCTATCGACCCCGATAGATTCCCCGACGATCCGATCACTGCCAACAAACCAATGTTCATCGGCGACCTCACACACGTTCTCGTCGCAGCAACCGTAATTCAACTCGCGCAGGAACAACAACTGAGTTTAAACACTGCCATTGGCAGCATCGACAGCTGGTTCCCTGATATCGAAAACTCCCAACAAATCACGATACGAAACCTACTCGAACACACCAGCGGGATCCCCATCTTCTACACCGAAGAATTCCTCGACGAGCTGTACGAGCAGCAACCGAACACGCCCCAATTGCCTGACGACGTAATCGCTGTCGCAGCAGCAAAAGGATCATTCTTCCCGCCCGTAACCCAGTACGGCTACTCGAAAACAAACTTCCTGATACTCGGAAGAATCATCGAACTCACCACGGGAAATTCGCTCGAATCCGAAATACGAACGCGCTTCCTCGACCCGCTCGAGATGAACGATACATACCTCGCTGGGCGTGAAAGCATCCCCGGTGGAACACCACTCGGCTACGAGTTCTCAGGCCCTTACTCTGATGCACCGACAGTCGTCGACGGACATGTACCGCAGGTGCCAGAAGTCTCGATCATAAGCACCGAATGGGCGTCAGGCGCACTGGTTTCGACTCCAGCCGACATCATCAAGTTGATCCAAGCACTTTTCGAATCGGACGACTTCGCCACGGTCAGGAAGGAAATGCTCACTGTCGCCGAGTACCCGGCACAGGAATCAGATTCCACACGGATCGACTCAGGCGCCGGAGTCTTCACGTGGACTGACCACGGTGAAACCGTCGTTGGCCAGTTCGGATTCATCTATCCGTTCTCGGCCCAGTTCGTCTACTGGCAGGATTCAGGCACCGTAATCGCAGTCATCGCCAATGAAGTCGACTCCTCAAGAAATCCCAACTCAAACTTCCAACTACCAGTAATCGAGAACCTAACCAACGAGGTTAAAGCGATACTCGATCGTGAGTGATGTTCGAAGCATTGTCATTGCGAGGAGGCACGACGTGGCAATCACGTCGACACCGCCACTTCCTCGAACTCACGGCACCACGTCATACGCCGTGCGACACCACCAGATCCCTCGGCGGCCTTCGGGAAATCGAGTCACTCGCAACACCCATCCTTTCCCGAGCGAAGTCATCGGAGCCGAGGAACCTGGTGCGGGGACGCGCAAGGACGTTGACAGGAACAACCGTTGCATCAAGCAAACCAAACACCACAACCCCTACCCGCGCAACCGCCCTCGAATACTCGCCCGCTTCACCGGCCCAAACTTCCGACTATCCGTCGACCCACCACGGTTATCACCCAACACCACATACTCATCACCACGAGGCCACCATTCATCGACATCACCCATCGGATCCGGACAGTAAGCATGCGGCTCACCCACCAAATCCCCATTCACGAAAAGTTCGCCATTTCGCAAAGCAACCTCCTCGCCAGGCAACCCAACAATTCGTTTCAAAATCCAATGACCTGCCGAACGAGGATGCTCAAGCCGAACCACTTCGAACCGCCTCGGCTCACGCCTACGAAAACCGGCTCGGAACGTAACCACCCAGGCTCCCTCGCTAATCGAAGGCTCCATGCTGCGTCCACGAACCTTAACGAATTGAACCGACAGCAACTCAATTAGTACGTTAATTATGAAATTCAACTGAGAATCGCGTTTCTACGTGTTAGATTTGTCGGGCTAATCGACAGCGGAAAGTTTGGCACGATAAGTGACAGCCTGCATTTTCCGCCAGAGCTGCGCACTCAACTGTGCATTTTTCAAAAAAGGAAAACTCATGTTCCGAACAATTTCACGAATTGCCGACCGGGTACTCCCTGTCGGAATCGCAGATGCTCATTGTGACATCCCCTGCGGCATTTACGACCCCCGCGACGCCATCCAGGCAGCCCAGACCGTTATCCGAATGACCGAGCTTATTCTGGAAATGGGCGCACCTTCCAGTGTCGATGACCACAACTCGTTCAACCGATACGTTGCAGTCAAAGAAGAGCACGCAACCAAGGCCAAGAACGACATCGTCATCATCTGGACCGACTACTTCAAGCCCGAGCACCTCGCCGCTCACCCCCAACTTCACACCAAGGTTTGGGAAGCATGCAAGCTCGGATCACAGGTAAAGCAGCACGTCGACATGGACGCAGCGGTTGCATTCAAAGCAGCCCTCGAACAGATCGGCGAGGCATTCGCAGAAACTAAGAAGTAACCTGCGTTAGTAACGAAACTCAAAGGGGCGGAGCCAATGGCTCCGCCCCTTTTTTTGATTTCAGATAAACCTGGGCGATCAGTATCATCACCGGCAATCGAACAGCCGAGCACTACGGCCTGCTGACAACCTTTGAAATACCCGCTATCCAGTTGGTGCAGTGAATCAACACATTAGATCCCCGGGCGACCGCAGCGGGATCGTCCCGCAATCGATCGAAGGCACCTTCAAGTTCGGCCAACGACTCTAATGGTCTCGATACGAAAACAGTGTTACCGCTCATTGAAGCAGTAATACCTACGTTAGGGTCCTCACTTTATGCACTGAACTCCTGAATCGCAGCGATCAATTGGCCCCTCGACATCGGATCGTGATAGAACTCGTATCGTTCGACATATTTTGCCTTCAGCATGTTTTGAGGCAACTGAATGATTTGTGAAAGATTATTTCTGGTCGAGCTGGCAAGCGCTCCGATCTGATCCCATTCACCCAACGCCTCTTTGTCGTCGAAAATCCCATCTACTGTCAATTGCAAATCAGCCAGAGATTCGTAAGGTGTGGATGTGACTACTGTTTGAGCTGCCGACGCAATCGATATCGTCGTCGTGCCCAGTGGATTAACCGTCTTCGCACGCTGCGCAATCACAGCCCGTGTCAGCTCCGAAGTTTTGCCAGGGAGCGGTTCCCTGACGACCTGCATCAAGTACTTTGGGGCCATTAATTATTCCGATCAGCCGCATTTTGAACGCCTGGTATCAGAACTCCAGTGCCCGACAGTGCAACAAGTATTGTTGAGTTATTCGGCTTAAGAAAAAAACAGATCACCGATCACCCCTATTATGGCTCATTGGCATGACATGTCGAACCGCCAGCGGAGGCAGTTCATCGCCGAACCAGTACTCGAAGTATCGACACGATCAGAAACAAGGCCACATCGCCGGCGACTTGACCTCGTTTCTATCTACTCAGACTCCACAGTAGAAGCCCGAGTTTTTTTACATACCAGGAAGCGGCAAGGCCTCGTGAATTTCTATCGTGCAACTGGCAGCCATTCCAAGGTGAGGATGACCCTGCATCATCGCTTCCGCAGCAGCCATGTTCTCGGCCTGAATAACCGAATACCCGGTAACTTCCTGGCCGCTTGGCGAACTACCTTCTGACGATAGCTGCAGCCCGCCAGCCAGCGGAGTGCCCATGTCGACCAGTCCTTCACCACACGATTCAGCCCAAACGCCCCACCCCTTCATACCCTCGGCCATCTGCTCCTGCGACATTCCTGCCATCGCCGCCATAAACTCGGAAGTAGCGTGATAAATCCTCGTATTCGATCAATATCGGTGTGAGTGAACGAGACTAGCCGCGAGCCAAATCCGAGTCAACATGCGCCCAGGTGTGAACATGGGTCATCTTGTGAAACGTGCGGCGACCAAGTCGTCCGCCGACGCCCAACGCTAAACGCCCGCGATAATCTCGTTCAGCGTCTCGCTCGGGCACATCGCAGCAGTCAGCAAATCAACGTCGCCCATGTAGTAGCCGCCCAATTCCTGAGCAGCACCCTGCGAATCATTCAGTTCGCCAACAATCTTGTCCTCGTTGTCACCGAGAGCCACAGCAACCGCAGCAAACCGCTTCGCAAGCTCTACATCCACAGTCTGCTCAGCAAGCGCTTCTGCCCAGTACAGCGTCAGGTAGAACGTGCTGCCCCGGTTATCAAGTTCCTTGACCTTACGAGACGGCACACGATCATTCGCCAAATACCGACCCGTAGCCGCATCCAGCGCGTCACCGAGCAACCTAGCACCCTCGTTGTCGAACTGCTCGCTCAGGTGCTGCAGAGAAGCCGCAAGCGCCATGTACTCACCAAGTGAGTCCCATCGCAGGTGCCCCTCTTCTTCGAACTGCTGCACGTGCTTGGGAGCCGAACCACCCGCACCAGTCTCAAACAGACCACCCCCGTTCAGCAGCGGAACAACCGAAAGCATGCGTGCGCTAGTGCCGATCTCGAGAATCGGGAACAAGTCCGTCAGGTAATCACGAAGTACATTACCCGTTACTGAAATCGTGTCTTCGCCCTTGCGAATGCGGTCGAGCGAAAGCTGTGTCGCCGCCTCAGGAGTCATAATCTGAATATCCAGACCATCGGTGTCTTCATCGGCAAGATACGTCTCGACCTTGCGAATTACCTGAGCATCATGCGCTCGAGCGCTGTTCAGCCAGAAAATCGCCGGTGAACCGGTTGCTCGTGCACGTCGAACCGCAAGCTTCACCCAGTCCTTGATCGGAACATCCTTCGTCTGGCATGCCCGCCAAATATCGCCCTGCTCAACATCGTGCTCAAGCAAGACTGCGCCGGAGTCATCGACAATTCGAACCGTGCCACTGGCACCGACTTCGAAGGTCTTGTCGTGCGAGCCGTACTCTTCAGCCTTCTGCGCCATAAGACCAACGTTCGGAACGCTGCCCATGATCGCCGGATCAAGTTTGCCGTGTGCCTGGCAGTCTCGAACCGTCACGTCGTAAATTCCGGCGTAAGTCGAATCGGGAATGACCGCCTTCACGTCTTGAAGTTCGTTGTCGGAATTCCACATCCGACCAGAATCTCGAATCATTGGGGGCATCGAAGCGTCGATGATTACATCGCTCGGGACGTGCAGGTTCGTGATGCCTTTGGACGAATCGACCATGGCAATTTTAGGACCGTTTGCAAAGTCCTTTTCGAGGTCGGCAACAATCGCACCATCGGGATCACGCAGTAATCCCGAAAGCTTGGTCAGAACGTCGCCAAAACCGTTATTCGGGTTGGCGCCAAGCTCGTTGATTTCGGGTTCGTGGTTTGCAAATAAATTTGAAAAATAAGTGCGCACGCAGTGACCAAAAATGATCGGGTCGGAAACCTTCATCATTGTGGCCTTCAGGTGCAATGAGTAAAGCACGTCCTTGGCCTTGGCATCTGCAACTTGTTCAGTGAAAAAGTTCACCAGCGCTGCGCGGCTCATGAACGTCGCATCAAGAACCTCACTTGCCTGCAATGGGAGCGATTCCGTCAACACTTTCACTGTGCCATTCTTCGCAACATGCTCGATCTTCGCCGTAGTAGCAGACTCGATCGTCACCGATTTCTCGTTGTGGAAGAAGTCGCCATCGCTCATGGTCGCGACGTGAGTCTTCGAATCGGGCTGCCACTCGCCCGTTCGAGGAGGATTCGCCTGCGCATAATCTTTTACAGCCCTCGGTGCACGACGGTCAGAGTTGCCCTGTCGAAGCACCGGGTTTACCGCGCTACCCAACGCCTTGGCGTAGCGGATTCTGGCATCTTTTTCAGCATCATTGCTAGGGTCATCTTCGTAATCAGGAATCGGGAACCCGAGCGACTGAAGCTCAGCGATACAGTCCTTGATCTGCGGTATCGAGGCGCTGATGTTCGGCAGTTTAATGATGTTCGCTTCTGGCAGCTCCACCAACCGACCCAGCTCGGCAAGATCGTCATCTACAGCCTTGTCGCCCAACAGCTCGGGGAACTGTGCGAGAACCCGAGCGGCCAATGAAATATCGCGGGTCTCCATCTCCACTCCTGTCGTGCCAACGAACGCTGTGATGGCCTTGAGAAACGCATGTGTCGCAAGCGCCGGCGCCTCGTCGGTCCACGTGTAGATGATTGAAGGAGATTGGGTCATGATGCTCGTAATCGAAACTGTCGCGAAGCGACGAATAAACAGCGGTCAAACAGCGAACAAGTATATGACTGTTTTTGTGGTTCAGCGGGGTGAATTCAGAAGCACCGCATGAGATTAGGGTCACCGCCCCACGTCAATTTCCCGACTCCTGTGGAGGGACCTTCGGTGGATGGGCGGTGACGAGTGCAGCGTGCCTGATGTTTCGCAAATTTCAATCTACCGAAAACGAGATTGTGAATCTCACCACGACGACTTATTTCCCGCTAGAAATTCCCGCCCATTACGACAACTACATGGGTCGTAATTCAACTGGACATACGACTCACCAAAATGCCTAATCCCTGAAAAACCCAACATCCTCGCGAATGTATTCCTCGCGAATCGGCGACCATATATCCAGCGCAGTACACCCATTCTTAGTCGCCACAACCCGATGCTCGACGTCTCCAGGAATCACGTAATGGTCGCCCTCAACGAGTAGCTGTTCAGAATCGCCAACGTAAAACCACGCCTCGCCTGAGAGAATCCGACCGCACTGCTCGTGAGGGTGCGAATGTTTAGGAACCTCGGTATCAGGATTAATATCGATAATCCCCATCATGATCTTCTCGCCCCAAATCAAACGTGCGAACACACCCGGAAGCAACTCCCGCTTCTCAACGTCGTTCTCACTATAAAAGTACTCTTCAGGAAGCATTCCAAAGACCCCCTCTGACCTACCCGTGCGATCCAGATTTGCGATCGATCGCAGCCTCTGCAACTGGGCTAATCACCTTCTCAATGTCGATGTTCAGCAACGCAGGACCATCGTGATCGAACGCCCGCTTCATCGCGCCTTCAAGATTTTCAGCCTTCGTCACATGCTCGCCATACGCACCCAGACCCTGCGCCATGATGTCGTAGCGAGTCGGCAGCAGGTCGGTCCAAACCGGGCGACCAAAGATGCCCTTCTGAATCTGCCAGTCGATGCCCCAAATAGCGTTGTTTCCAATGAACATTTTTACCGGCAGGTTGTGGCGAACCATAGTGTCGATCTCCATGCCATTGAACCCAAGCGATCCGTCACCGTTCGCCAGAACGACCTTCTTGCCCGGCAGTGCAACCTGCGCTCCCACGGCATACGGAAGTGCCACGCCGATCATGCCAAAGCTCGAAACGTTGTGGAACCGGTACGGCTGATCACGCTTGATCGAAGCCCGCAAGAAGTGGCAGTAGTCACCGCCATCGAACGTAACGTGGGTGTCGTGGTCAATAAATTTCTGCAACGTGTTCGAAACGTGCATCGGGTGCATTGGATTCTCGACCTTGCCGAGCGCTTCCAAACCAGAATGCCAATCATCGAACGCCGTGCGTAGCTTGCTCACCCACTCGGTGCGCTCCGTCCAGTTCCGCTTCGCTGCGGCATCGGCCAACTGCGTAATTACTGGCCCCAGATCGCCAACAATACCAACGGCTGCTGTGCGTGCACGAGCTATCTGCGCCGGTGACGGGTCGACGACAACGAACTTGGTGTCATCCGCAAACGGCGGGTTGCCACCGAAACCGATTGTGTAGTCGAGCTTCTTGCCGAGCATCAGCACGACATCGGCTTCGCCAACGTTCCGAACTGTCAGGTTCAGTGGCTGGTAGCCAAGACCCATCGAATACTCGTGAGAATCAGGAATCAATGCCCGCGCCGAGTCTTCTGAGAAGAACGGAATGCGAAGCGTCTCGACCAGCCGCAGAACCTCAGATGGAATGGCGGTCGCTCCGGCGGAGGACCCTGCGAAAATCACAGGTCGCTGTGCCGAACTCAAAATATCTATCGCACGCTCAATCTGTTCTGGATCACCAAGCACATGAAGCGGTGAGCCATGCTCGTTCGGTGTGAAGCGGGCAGCTTCAGCATCGTCGACTTCGGCCATCTGGAAATCGT